>Ga0326597_10003530_pt1 | contig 22449 bp, 20 predicted proteins | sample RVTome_12_FD_203789 | JGI IMG/M metagenome (GOLD analysis project Ga0326597, IMG submission 203789) | Soil microbial communities from uranium-contaminated site in the Upper Colorado River Basin, Wyoming, United States - RVT100D185 | ecosystem: Environmental > Terrestrial > Soil > Contaminated >...
CACACTCATCGATTCGCTGCTCGTCACGGGTTTCCCGTATGGCGTACACCGCAGTTCGGGTGACCTGATCGAGCTCTTCGGGTCCTTCATCGCACAGGCCCGCGCGGTTCGCCGCCTCGGCTCTGCTGCACTCGATCTCTGCTACGTCGCGGCGGGTCGGTTCGAGGGGTTCTGGGAACAGCACCTGAAGCCCTGGGATGTGTGTGCCGGCGCGCTCGTCGTCGAAGAGGCGGGCGGGTGTGTCACCGGGATGGACGGTTCGCCCTTCGACCTGCTCGCCGGGCACCTCATTGCATCGAACGGCTCGCTGCACCAGGAGATGCTACGCGTCGTCCGTGAGTTCCGAGCCAACCGGCCCCGCATGCGCACAGAGTCGGCGTGAAGTCGTTCGTCAACTGGATCTACGGCATGGCGTTGGCGACCGGGGGGCCAGGACTCTTTGCCATTGCCTTCCTCGATTCTTCTTTTGTCTCCCTTCCACAGATCAACGACATCCTCGTGGTGTTGATGGTCACACAGCACAAGACATGGATGCCGTACTACGCGGCGATGGCCACCCTCGGGTCTGTCGCCGGCTGCTATACCATCTACTACCTGTCAGAACGGGGCGGGGAAGCCTTTCTGAAGCGACGCCTGCGTGGCGGCCAGGCCACACGTGTCCTCGCCCTGTACAAGCGCCACGGTGTCCTCGCGCTGGTCGTGCCCGCGTTGCTGCCGCCGCCCGCGCCGTTCAAGCTCTTTGTCCTGCTGGCGGGTGTCGCAGGCGTGCCGCGCGTGAAGTTCATCGTGTCGATCGCCGCGGCGCGTGGCCTCCGCTACCTCGTGCTCGGCTTCCTGGCGATCCGGTACGGCGACATCGCACTGGAACTGATGCGCACCCGCGGCCGAGACGTCGGGCTCGCGCTCGCGGGCCTGATTGTGCTCGTCGCCATCGGTCTGTGGTGGGTCAGGAAGCGCGGGACCGGACCGTGACACCCGAGATATCTGTCGTCGTGCCGTTGCGCGATGAGGAGCACAATGTCAAGCTCCTGCACGAAGAGTTCACCGCGGCCATCGAGCGGCTCGGAGTGCCCTACGAGCTGATCCTCGTTGACGACGGCAGCGTGGATGGCACGTTCGCTCGGCTTGGAGAAGCGTACGCGATCGACCCACACGTGCGAATCATCCAGTTCACACGAAACTTCGGCCAGACGGCGGCATTCGCGGCAGGTTTTGCGTATGCGCGTGGCCGCCTGATCGTGACGGCCGACGGCGATCTGCAGAACGACCCGGCAGATATCGCGACGCTGCTGGCGCTGGCCGACACCCACGACATCGTGTGCGGGTGGCGGCAGGATCGAAAGGACGACCTCTTAACCCGCCACGTGCCGTCGGTGGTCGCCAACTGGTTGCTCGGCGTCGTGACCGGCCTGCGTCTCCACGACAACGGCTGTTCGTTGAAGGTGTTCCGGGCCGAGGTTGTCAAGCCGCTCAGGCTCAGGCCTGGCATGCACCGATACCTGCCCGCACTGGCCAGCCAGCTCGGCGGGCGGGTAGCCGAAGTGGTCGTGAATCATCGCGCCCGCCGGTTTGGCCGTTCGAAGTACGGACTGTCGAGGACCTTCGGCGTTGTGCGTGACATCGTGCAACTGCGCCGTCTGATACGGCAAGCCGTCGATCCCTCGCTCCCGGCGCCGCGGCTCTACGAAATCAGGCGGGTACTTGAATCGGCCGGCGCGTCCGACGAGACAAAGCCCAGGTAGGTAGCGCCTGTGGCGCGCTACAATCAGCGCCATTCGCTCGCAGTTCGAAAGGGAGGGGCTCATGAGAAGAACCGTTGGCGTTCTGGTGTGCGGAATCGTCTCTTCGTGTACCCTCGTGGCGCTGCAGGCGGCTGCGCAGCATCCATCGTGGGCATATGGATTCGTCGAACCCCCATCCCCGGCAGGTGTCGCACCGGTAGTCCCAGCCGCTGGTCCTGCAGCTGCCCCAGCCGAGCCCGATTCGACGCCGCTCAGCCTGCCCGGGGCCACCCGCACGTTCACGCGCGCTCAGGCCAATGACCGCTACGGCCCGGCGGACTGGTTTCCCGACGAGCATCCCGCCGCGCCAGCGATTGTGACCAAGGGTCGTCAGGGGGCCGAGATCAACGCGTGTGGCCTCTGTCACTACATCGGCGGTCAGGGCCGCCAGGAAAACGCCGGGCTCGCGGGTCTGCCGTACGACTACTTCGTACAAACGATGATGGATTTCAGAAACGGTCTGAGGCACAGCGCTGACCCAAGGAAAGCCAACACGAATCGGATGATCCTCTTTGCCAAGGCGATGACCGACGAGGAGATCCGCGAGGCCGCCCGCTACTACGCGTCGATGCCCTGGCGCCAGTGGATCAGGGTGGTGGAAACGCGCACGGTCCCGAAGACGCGTATGCAGTTCGGCGTCTTCATTCGACTCCCCGGCGACGAGACCGAACCCCTCGGCACCCGTATCGTTGAGGGTCCGGAGGACTTCGAGCGGTTTTCGCTTCGCGATCCGCATTCCGGGTTCGTCGCCTACGCGCCCATCGGCAGCATCAAGGCAGGTGAAGCCCTGGTGAAGACGGGCGGAAACGGCAAGACGGTCCAGTGCGGCACCTGCCACGGTCCCGACCTGAGCGGCATGGGCCCGGTCCCAGGGATCGCCGGGCGATCGCCCAGCTATCTGGTGCGTCAGATGTACGACATGCAGGTCGGAACGCGAAAGGGCGTCTGGTCCGAGCTGATGAAGCCGGTCGTGGAGAACCTGACCGCCGAGGACCTGATTGCGATCGGAGCCTACACGGCGTCGCTTCCGCCGTCGACGGCGACGGCGGCGCCTTCCCGGAGGTAAGCTGACATAAGCCCTATGCCGAACCGTAGTCGACTCGAAGATCGCATCTCCAAGAAGACGACCAAGGCCATCGTCGATTTCAACCTGATCGAGGACGGCGACCGCGTCATGGTGGGCCTTTCTGGCGGCAAGGACAGCTGGGCGCTGCTGCAGATCCTTGACCAGATTCGGCAGCGCGCCCCCATCGATTTCTCACTCGTCGCGGTCAATGTCGATTCCGGCTACAAGGAGTTCAAGCACGAACTCATCGCACGAACCTGCGAAGAGCGCGGCTGGGAGTATCGAATCGAGCACACGACGATCGGCGCGGTCATGGACGACGTCCTGGACGCGAGTGCGACGCCGTGCTCGCTCTGTGCGCGCCTGCGACGGGGAGTGCTCTACAGGATTGCCGGCGAGGTTGGTGCGACGAAAATCGCGCTCGGTCACCATTTGGACGATTTCATTGAAACGCTGCTGCTGAATCTGTTTTTCGCCGGCGCGCTCAAAGCCATGCCCGCGCGCCTGGTCTCGGACAATGGGGAGCATGTCGTCATCCGCCCGCTCGTGTACGTCGGCGAGGACGAGGCTCGCCTGTACACGAAGGAATGCCGCTTGCCGATCATTGGTTGCTGCTGTCCGGCCTGTGGCGACTTGAGTCTCCAGCGACAGCGGATCAAGCGCCTGATTCTCGACCTCGAGCGCGAGCACTCTGGCGTGAAGCAATCGATGCTCAACGCACTTCGCAACGTCATGCCGCGACACCTGCTTGACCTTCGCCTCAATCCCAGCGGTGAGCTTCGCGACTCAGTCGCGCTGCAACTCGAAGACCAGGGCGGCGCGGCGACACTGATCCAGATTCAACACTGAGGTGCGAGCGGTCGTTCAGCGGGTGAGCCACGCGCGCGTGCGGATCGACGATCGCATCGTCGGCGAGATCGCGCTCGGCCTGCTGGTGCTCGTCGGTGTCGGACAAGGCGATGAACACAGTGACGTCCGGTATGTCGCCGGCAAGATCCGAGACGCACGCCTCTTCCCTGGCGACCAGGGCAGGCCGATGGATCGCTCGGTCGGAGACGTCGACGGGGCCGTCCTCGTCGTATCGCAGTTCACCCTCTACGGAGATCTTCGCAAGGGACGACGGCCATCGTTCGACGCCGCGGCCACGCCAGACGCGGCCCGCGTGCGGTACGAAGATCTCGTGAGAGAATTGCGGGCAGTGCCACTGCGGGTGGCGACAGGCGAGTTCCAGGCCACGATGCGCGTGGAGCTCGCCAACGACGGACCGGTCACGATTCTCATAGACAGTAACCGCCAGTTCTAGGGACACACATGCGCACATTGTTGACAACGGGGCTCCTCTTCCTGCTGGTCAATTCGGTATCCGCGCAGCAGCGGCCACTTGTGACCGAGGACCCTGAGACCGTGGGTGAGGGGCAGGTCCTCATCGAGGCCGGCCTCGACTACTCACGAGATGTCACGTACCCGGTGTCCGGTCTCACGGGGAATCTCCGCCGCATGCCGCTGGTCGGCGTCAGCATCGGTATCGGATCGATCGCAGAGATCCAGGTCGATGGGGGCCTCTGGAACCACCTCGCGATCGTTGAGCGCTCCCCGGCCCCGCTGGCCGACCTGCTGGACGTCTCGGGCACCGACACGTCGAGCATCGAAGACATCGTCGTCGGCACCAAAGTCCTGGTAGTTCCCGAATCCGCGTCACGCCCAGGAATCGGGCTACGGATCGCGACCAAGCTGCCCCTGGCTTCCAACGAGAGCGGCCTGGGGCTCGACACGACTGACTTCTTCTTGTCGATTCTCGGCGCCAAGACGGTCGAGTCCGTGCGCATCGTGTCGAACGTGGGCTTGGCCCTCCTCGGCGACGCCACGCGCGGCAACCAGCAAAGCCGGCTCCTGACCTACGGCGTCTCGTTCGCGCGGGCGACGACCCAGACAACAGAAGTGGTGGGGGAGCTGAACGGTCGCGCGTTCCTCGGGGGCGACGATCCGACGCCTGGCGCTGAGTCTCGCAGCATGTTTCGATTCGGGGCACGTCACACCCGCGGCACCATCAGGGCGGATGCGGCACTGCTGTTCGGTCTCACGACCAACGACCCGTCGTTCGGTGTCACAGCGGGCGTGACGTACGTCTTCAACGCGTTCCAAACGCCGTAATGGGCCTCCGTGTCGCCAAGGCACACGCCTATGGCAACGACTTCCTCCTCGCCGCCGCGATCGAGACCAGCGCCGCGTCGCCAGACGAAGACCTCCCAGCGCTCGCCCGCCGCGTGTGCGATCGGCATCGAGGCGTCGGGGCCGACGGCCTGATTCTCTACCGGCTCAGGCCTGCCGGGGCGACCATGCAGCTGTTCAACGCCGATGGCAGTGCGTCTGAACTCTCGGGAAACGGACTGAGATGTCTTGCAGCGCTCGTCGCTCGCGAGCAGGACCTTACAGTCGGGGCCACAATCGTGGTCGAGACCGGCGCAGGCACGAAGGCGCTCGATCTGCTGAACCTCGATGAGGAGCGTTACACGTTCCGCGCAGCCCTCGGCCAGCCGGAAGGCCTGACGCAAGTGACGATCGCCGTCGGCGACGAGCGCGTGACCGCGTCTGTGCTGCGGCTCGGCAACCCACAGTGCGTCGTGCTCGGACCACTGCCGGATCACGAACGCTTCGGCCGTCTCGGCCCGGCCCTCGCCACGCACGAGATGTTTCCCGCTGGCACCAACGTCGAATTCGCCCACGTCGATGCGCCCGATCGCGTACGCATCCTGATCTGGGAGCGCGGCGTCGGGCCGACCTCCTCGTCTGGCACCGGGACGTCGGCATCAGCGGTCGCCGCGGCCGCGCACGGAGGCGCGGGGCGGGACGTCGAGGTCATCGCCCCCGGCGGGACGCAGCGGGTCGAGTGGCGATCCGACGGTGTGCATCTGACAGGATGGGCTCAACTGGTGCTCGACGGAGACTACCTGGGCGGCCCGACGTGAGCCGTCACGGTAGCGCTGTCGCGATCCTTCCTCGGCGACGTCCAACGCGCTTTGGTGGCGCCACCCTGAAGTCCGGCTAGTCATGCGAACCCCCTATACCGCACGCCAGACCGTTGAGACCTACTCGCCGGCGGAGGAACGCTTCAACGCGCGGCGACGATCCGTCGGGTTGATTGTCGGACCCCTGGCGCTCTTGGGACTCCTCGCCGCACCCTTGCCAGTGCCAGACGATGCCCATCGCCTTGCGGCGATCCTCGCCATGGTGATCGTGTTCTGGGTCACCGAGGCGCTGCCGCTTCCGGTCACGGCCCTGATGGGCCCAGCTCTAGCCGTCGTGCTGGGTGTTGCGCCAGTGCGGGTGACTCTGGCCGCCTTTGCCGATCCGGTGGTCTTCGTGTTCATGGGTGGATTCATGCTGGCCGAGGCGATGTTCGTCCACGGGGTGGATCGGCGCATTGCGTATACGGGTCTGTCGTGGCGGCTCGTGGGATCGGGCCCAGGACGCCTGCTGGTCGTTTACGGGGGTATCACGGCGACGTTGTCGATGTGGATGAGCAACACCGCCACGACCGCGATGATGTATCCCATCGGCCTCTCGATCGCCGCACACCTGGCACGTACTGGCGGCGCCGGAGCACGCCAGTTCGCCCTCGCGGCCATGTTGATGACGTCGTTCTCCGCCTCGATAGGCGGCATGGGTACACCGGTCGGATCGCCGCCGAATCTGATTGGCATCGGCATGCTCGATCAGTTCGCAGGGGTGCACATTTCCTTTTTTCAGTGGATGGCGATCGGCGTGCCGGCTGCGCTCGCGATGTTCGGCTTCCTCGCGGTGTTCTTCTACCTCACGGGCGTGCGGGGAGTGACGATCTCCGAGAGCAGCACCGACATCATTCGAGAGGAGTTGAAGAAACTCGGCCCTGTGTCGCGTGGCCAGCGCAACGTCCTGATCGCGTTCGGCACGACCGTCGTCCTGTGGGTGTTCCCCGGACTGCTCGCCCTGGCGGGCCTGGGTCAGACCGCGTTTGGTCTCGCGTTCTCCCGGGCGATTCCCGAGAGCATCGCGGCGCTCATCGGCGCGTTCATGCTGTTTCTGCTCCCCGTCGACTGGCGCGCCGGTCGCTTCACACTTACGTGGAATGAAGCCTTAAACATCGACTGGGGCATCATTCTGTTGTACGGAGGCGGGCTGGCGCTGGGCCAGCTCGCCTTCACGACTGGCCTGGCAGAAGCCATGGGCAAGGGGATTACGGCCTGGCTCCCCGCGCCCGGCACCGTGTCCTTGACGATCGCCTTCACGGCGATGGCCATCCTGCTGTCGGAAGCCACCTCCAACACCGCCGCCGCGAACATGATCGTACCGATCTCGATTGCCGTCGCTCTCTCTGCCGACGTCCGTCCGATCGAGCCGGCGCTTGGAGCAACGCTTGGCGCCAGCATGGGATTCATGATGCCGGTGTCCACCCCACCAAACGCGATCATCTACAGCTCGGGCTACGTACCGATCACGGCGATGATGCGGTATGGCCTTGCGCTGGATGTAATGGGGTTCCTGGTGATCTCCACGCTCGTGCTTGGTCTCTGCCCGCTCATCTTCTGATCTGCGGTCAGCGTCGTTGGGGGGCGCCCCTGGCCGTCATGGCGTCCAGCGTGGAAATCGTCGCCACCAGGCTCTCACTTACACCCTCGAGTGACTCGGCGGCGGCGAAATAGTCGCCGGCGGCGACCGCCTCGTCCGATTCTTGCAGCGCAATCTCAGCGGTCTCGATGTCTGCCGCAGGCTGGGCGAGCTCTTGGTCGGGCACACGCGCGGCCTGGGCAGCCGAGAGGCTGGCGCGTGCCGTCGACAACAGCGCCGTGACTGCGAGTGTTGAGCGCTCGACGTCCGCGCGGACCTTGGCCTGTGTTTCGGCACCAAGGCGGGCCGCGGTCTGCGCATGCTCCAAGCTCTCGAGTGCGTGGTTCAGAGCCAGGCGGAAGTCTCTGACGAGCACCGCCTCGTTGGCATTCTTGAGCGCCTCGGTCGCCGCGGAGTACTCAGTTGCCGCGTACCGGTCGGCGCCCGCGGCCCGCGCGGCGTCAATAGCACCCTGGGCCTGATCCATTTCCTTGTTCGGTGGCGCGCCACAACCGGAAACGACGAGCAACAGGATGAGGCAGACAGCGCTGAGAGCAGGTCGTCGAAGCATCGGAAACAACGAGTATATCGTCGATGAAAGACATCGCACCACACGACCGGCCGCGGGAGAAGCTGGCACGGCTTGGCGCCCATGGTCTGGGAGACAACGAACTCCTGGCGCTCGTGATCGGGAGCGGTTCGCGGAAGGCCGACGCCCTAGCGCTGGCCAATCGCCTGATCGACACCGCCGGAGGCCTGCACGGCCTGACCCGGCTTGGCCTCGACCATCTGCGCCGCGTCGAGGGCATCGGGCTGGCGCGGGCAGCGCAGGTGGTGGCGGCGGTCGAGCTGGGCCGACGCACGCTCGTCCGTCGAGGCGCTGATCGCCCCAGGTTGAGCACCCCCCGGCATCTGGCCGCGTACCTGTTGCCCCAGTACGGCACCTGTGCCGTCGAACAGTTCGGCCTCGTCATGCTCGATACCAGGCATCGCGTGATTCGCGTCAAGATCGTCTCAGTCGGATCGCTAGATACCACGGTCGTGCACCCGCGCGAAGTGTTCCGCGAGGCTGCGTCGGCATCAGCCGCCGCGATCGTGCTCTTTCACAATCACCCCTCCGGTGATCCCGCCCCGAGCCCGGATGACGTGAAGCTCACGACGAGACTCGTGCACGCGGGAGTCGTCATGGGTATCGAGGTCGTGGACCACGTGATTCTCGCCGACCAGCGATACTGCTCGCTTGCCGAAACCGGACACATTCCCCGTACCACGCCATGAGACCCCCCGCGGCCTGGTCGCAACCCGGTCCACCGCGTCGCTGAAAGTACGGCTGCGAGTACGGACCCGCGGCGATACTGCCAGTCGTGAGGAGTGGCGCCCAGCGCTCCGCTGCGTCGATAATGCTTCCACTCCATGCGTGTCCCTGCGGCGTTACCCGACCACCTGACACACATCACCCCGGCCTCCTACTGGCAAACCTTCGGACCCGGCCTCCTGTGGGCCGCCGCGGCCATTGGCGTATCGCATCTGGTCCAGTCGACGCGAGCGGGCGCCGATGCGGGCCTGGCCCTTGGCGGCGTCATTCTCCTGGCCCTGATGCTGAAGTACCCGTTTTTCGAGTACGGACCGCGGTACGCCGCAGCCACGGGCGAAAGCCTGGTCGAGGGCTACCGCCGAATCGGTACCTGGGCAGTCTGGCTCTATCTCGCCATCACGGTCTCGACCGCGCTCATCATTCAAACAACGGTCGTGCTGTTCACCTCGTTCCTGATTCAGGCCTCCTTTGGCGTGCCTCTGCCTCTCCCGGTGGTCACTGCGCTCCTTATCGCCACCTGTGTGGCCCTCCTCAGAGTCGGGCGGTTCCATGTGCTGGATCTCGCCATCAAGGCCATTCTGGTCTTGCTCGCCTCGTCGACGCTGTTTGCCGCAGCGCTCACGATTTCGCGCGTCGACTTCCAGACACTCGCTCTCTGGCCGCCGGCATCGTCTGGCGTTTCCCTCCCCGTCATCCTTGCGCTGGCAGGCTGGATGCCGTCGGCCATCGACATAGCGGTCTGGAGTTCCGTCTGGACGCTGGCCAAGAATCGCGACAGCGGCCGACGTGCCAGTGTGGCCCACGTGTTGCTCGATTTCCGGGTCGGATACATCGCGACGGGCACGCTGGCGTTCGCGTTCCTCGTGCTCGGTGCCGGTGTCATGTATGGCTCTGGCGCGTCGTTTGCCGGGGCCGGAACCCAATTCTCGCTGGAACTCGTCGACCTCTACACCCGCACACTCGGCGAGTGGACCCGCCCCATCGTGCTCGTGGCCGTCCTCTCGACGATGTTCTCGACGGCGTTGACCGTCATCGATGGGTTTCCTCGGGCCATCGCGCGCACCGTCCGGGCCATGACGGCCGGCGACCAGACGACCGAGGACGCTGGCGACACGGGTCAGGTCTACCAGCTGGCCAGCATCGTCCTCGGCGTGCTCACAGTGGTCGTCGTCGCCGTGTTCGCCGGCCGGCTCACGACGATGGTCGACTTCGCAACGATCGTCTCGTTCTTGACCGGACCGATCCTTGGCTACTTGAATCTGCGCGCCGTCACCGCCGATCACGTGCCACGCGAATATCGGCCGGGTCGAGGGTTGATTCTCCTCTCGTATGCCGGTCTCGTTCTCCTTGGCGCCACCGCTGTGATCTATCTGGTGTCGCTCGCGTGACGATTCGCCGGAGAGAGGAGGGAAGACCTCTGCGGATGCGCCCGTGTCCCGACCCGCGACGCCGAGTTGCTGGCTCCTGGCTATTGCCGTCTCCGTCAAGCCGCACCAGGGGGCGCTCGAGCACGATCAGCTACCGGATCGCGACCGGACGTACAGGGGAGCCCGTCGCGCCCTTGATTCGCTCGGTCAGATTCAGATAGAGAAACTCGTACACACGATCGCGTGCAAGTCCACGAAGGTCCATGTTCTCGAGGATGAACACGCCGCCGAAGAACAGCGCATGGTGGACGTGCGGGTCGGACGGGGTGACCGCCGGTTGAACCTGCACGCAGCAACTGTCGGCTCCAACCATCGAGACGCGTTTCGAGATCAGCCAGCGCGCGACCTCGATCCCGATACCCGGCGAACCCTGGTTCTCGCCCACAAAAAACCGACTGTCGTTATACTTCTGCGGGTTGTCCCAGTTCACCGCCCAGCCGTAGTTGAACAGAATGGCGTCGCCCGCCTCAATGCTGGCTTCGCTGATGCCCTGCTTCAGCAGGGCGCCGCGAACGTCCGCCATGGTGACTTCGTAGCGGCTGCCGAGCACCGCCACGCCCTTGTAGCCTGCGACGTCGACCAGAATGCCGCGCGTGATGATCGGCTTCACCGTTTCGACCCCCAGCGCCTCGAGGCCGCCGAGTCCACGGTTCGCACCTGTCAACTCTTCCTCTGTGAAACCGTTGTAGTAGAGCGTCTTCAGCGAGCCATCAGCCATGCGCAGCGCTTCACCCTGGTGTCCGAGGGCGTCGAATTGCGTGCCCATCTGGCCGATGTAGCCGTTGAAGTAGTCCCGATGGGTTGCCGACTCTCCGTCTTGCTTGGGCGTCGCGGCAGGCTGGACCGTCAGGAAATACGGCCGGTTGCCATACTGCGGCATGCTGGCCTCGTAGACATGCCCGAGCTCGTAGGTCTGGCCGGTTCTCGGAATCTGCAGCGCCTGAAGAATCTTCTCTGGCGTGACGTAGTTGGAATTGCCGGCCTGATCCTCCGCGCCGTGCGGTGAGGGCCACCAGGGGCCTTTCTCGCGGGTCTGGGCGCCGAGCGCCCCTGCCATGGCGAGCGCCAACGCCAGCGCAACGGAGGTCGAAAGGCGTCTCTTTGTCGGTGTGGTCATCATGGTGCCTCCATGGATGGTCGAGCGTCACGTGTCCCCGGTTGTCAGCCGCGCGAACGAGCCCCCGCCGACGTATGTACGTCCGAGTTCCGAATCCGCCGGCCTCAGAGACTTCGGCATTGCGGTGAGGGAGAAGTCCATGACGGAAAGCGAACGCCCCTCTGCGAACCCGGACGGAGGAAAGCGCCCCACGTCGACACGCCTTGCGAGCTGACTGGTCCTGATCGACTCACACGATATGGTGGTCGATCCTCACAGCTCCGTGCCACGGCTCTGCTGCACGCCACTCGCCGTCGAGTTCGAGCGCACACGGTACTGCGACGTGGTACAGGCGCATCTGGCACGCGATACGCCGCTCAACCGAGTTCACCGGTGCCAGCGTGCCCTCCTGCCTTGAGAATCCGGCGCACGCGCGCACGCGCAAGGGCACGCACGCCTTTCGGAAGGGGTGCGGTCGCGGCCCGGCGACAAAGGCCAACCGTCTCACGGAGTCCGCTGACGACCCGGGCACACCCCTCGCACTCCTCGCAATGCGCCTCGATTCGTAGGCATGCAGTGGCGTCGAGTTCGCCGTCCAGATAGGCTGCGATGTGCTCGAGAATGTCGTGGCAAGTGTCCGTCGTGTCCCCTGTCATCTCGTTACACCCCTTCAAGGTGCCGCCGCATCAGCAACCGCGCGCGGTGGAGCCGTGTTCTGACGTTCGCCTCCGAAAGCCGGGAAATGGCGGCGACCTCGCGCGTCGACAGGCCCTCGACGTCCCGCAAGACGACGACGGCGCGTTGGGCTGGCGACAGCGACTCCAGCGCACGCCGCAGCCGCTCACCGATCCAGGCGTCCATCAGCTGCTGGTCAGCAGGACGGCCACTATCGGGAACCGTCATCGTACTCGACTCGCCATCGCCTGAGGCCCCGCCTGACTCGATCGATAGATGATGCGACGGCTCGTCCACGCGCTTGCGGCGTTTCATCAGGCACGCATTCCGCACTGTCTTGTACAGCCAGGTGCGAAAGGCCCCTGGCTCTTCGATGCGGCTCACATAACGATACGTCTTGATGAGCGCGTCTTGCATCACGTCCTCCGCATCCTCGGGATGACCGCAGACGAGCAAGCTGAACCGATACGCCGCTTCCTGAGCCGCCATCAGGAGACGTTCCATGCTCTCGGGCGAACCAGTTGCCGCATCCCGGACCAACTGCGCGTAGGTGGCCCGAACCGTCTCGTCGTCTGATAGATGCGGATTCTGCTTTTTCGTCACGGTCGCGCGGCTTGATTCTACAGTCGCTTCGCAGGGCGCTGCCGAATCCATTCAGGAGTCCAGACGAGATCGGGGTCGAAGGCCTGCCGGGTTCGCCGTTCTGGGCCGTCATTGAGGCGTGTCACGTTTTTCGCGGTCCTGAATCTCTACAGGCAGGATGGCACGAAGACTCTGGCTACTCACCTTGCTGGCTGCGATGGTCGCCTCGGCACCGACCCAGGCCCAAACACGCCTGAGCCTGGCCGACGCGATTTCCCGCGCCCAGTCCCAGAACCTCGACGCCCGGTCGTCGGTAGCGGCCGAGCGCCAAGCGGCGCATCGCGTGACCGAGGCACGAGCCGGATATCTGCCCAGCGTGGACGTTAGCGAGACCTGGCAACGGGCGAACCAGCCGGTTTTCGTGTTCGGATCGCTGCTGGCCCAGCGCCGGTTTGCCGAGTCCAACTTCGCCATCGACGCACTGAATCACCCCGACGCCGTGGGCAATGTCCGCACGGCTCTTACCCTCGAGCAGGCCGTGCTCGACCCTTCGACGCGCGCCGGCGTTAGAGCGGCCACGCTCGGTCAGGAGGTCGCGGGTGTGGAACGGTCGCGCCTGGCCCAGGAGTTGGCCGTGGCGGTGTCGGGCGCCTTCGGCGCCGTACTGTCGGCCGACGCCGCTCGACGGGCTGCGGGCGCTGCCGTGGATACGGCCACCGCAGATCTGGAACTCGCCCGGAATCGTCGCGACGTCGGCGTCGTCACCGATGCCGACGTGTTGCAGCTCGAGGTAGCGTTGGCGCGGGCGCGGGAGCAACAGATCAGGGCCGACGCCGATGCGACGATCGCCCGGGCGCGCCTCAACGAGGTCATCGGCGAACCGCTGGATGCCGTCTTCGACCTGGCGGATGTACCAGATCCTGTCCCCCTGGCGGACTCCACGCTGGCAACGCTCGAGGCCACCGCGCTCGGCGAGCATCCAGATATCGCACTCGCGACGCTTCGCGAGCAACTGGCCGCGTCGGCGGTGGACGCGGCACGCGCCGCTTTTCTGCCTCGCGTCACGGTGCAGGCAGGGTGGGAGTTCAACGGTGGCGCCTGGAGCACACCGACATCGAGCTGGGCGGTCGGCGCCGCTGGGCACATCAATCTGTTTCGCGGTTTCGCGGATCGTGCACGCGTGTCCGAAGCACGCGAGCAACAGTCGCAGCGGGCGTTGGAGCGTCAGAAGACGGAACGCACGGTCCGCCTGGACCTGCGCGTGGCGATGGCACGGTTGGAGGCCGCTCGTGCGACAGAAGCGGTCGGCCGAAGCGCCGCCACGCAGGCACGTGAGAGCCACCGCATCGTCCGCGACCGGTACGAGGGTGGTCTCGCAGACGTGTCGGCGTTGCTACGAGCCGCCGAGGTCGTGCAGCAGGCAGACGCCCGCCAGGCTGCCGCGCGCGTGGACGTGGTGCTAGCCACCGCCGAGTTGAATCGCGCCGTGGGGAAACGATGACACATATCAAACGACGAACCGCGTTGGCGGCCGCAGTGATGCTGCTTGTCGGCGTGATGGAGACGGCCTGCTCGTCACCACCGGAACGAGCCACGCCTGACCCCGCCGTTCCCATCGCCGTCACGGTCGCCACGGTCGCGATGTCCGACCTGACCGACACCTTTGACGCTGGCGGCGTCGTGGAGGCCCGCAATGCGGCAGCGGTAACCGCCCGTATTCTTGCCCCGGTAACGGAGGTGCGCGTGGCGCCTGGAGACCGCGTCCAAGCCGGTCAAGTGCTGGTGGTACTCGATGGCCGCAGCCTCGAAGCTCAGTCCCGAGGCGCACGGGCGCAGGCCCAGGCGGCCAGACAGGGTGCAACGGCCGCCGCCGCTGAGGAGCGGGCGGCGCAGGCGTCGCTCACGCTCGCGCGGGCGACCTACGATCGCATCGCGGCGCTCCTGGCCAAGAAGTCGGCCACCCCCCAGGAACTGGACGCGGCCACCGGAGCGCTCCGGAACGCCGAGGCCCGACTAGCCGGAGCCTCCGCGCGCGTGCTGGAAGCTGCGTCAGGCGTGGAGGCGGCCGACGCCGGCAGCCAGGCCGCCGACGTCGCCGAGTCGTACACCCGTATCACGGCACCATTCACCGGCTTGGTCACCGAGAAGATGGTGGAACCTGGCAACATGGCCGCGCCGGGCGCGCCACTGGTGCGGGTGGAGGACACGCGGGAGTTCCGACTCGACGTGCGAGTCGACGAATCGAGAGTGAGCCAGATGGCCACCGGCGCCGTCGTCAGCGTGCTGCTCGGTGCCGATGGGGGCGCGACACGAGAGGTGACCGGCGTCGTGTCGGAGGTCAGCCGCGCAGTGGACGCCGATACCCGGGCATTTCTTGTCAAGGTCACGCTCCCCGAAACCGTCGGCCTGCGCTCCGGCATGTTCGGCCGCGCTCGGTTCGAAGGATCGAGGCGACAAGCGCTCGTTGTCCCTCCCGAGGCTGTCGTACGACAGGGCCAGATGACCTCCGTGTTCGTCGTGAGCGACGGCGTGGCACACCTGCGCCTCGTGCGTGTCCGCGACACCGAGGTACTGGCCGGTCTCTCGGCGGGCGAGACCGTGGTCGTGTCGCCGGTCCCCGGGCTTGTCGACGGCCGCCGCGTGAGCACGGAGGTCGGGACGTGACTCCGTCGTACGGTATGGCCGGTCGCACGGCCGCCGCGTTCATCAACTCGAAGTTGACCCCACTCGTCATCGTGGCATCGGTGGCGCTCGGCACGCTGGCGGTCGTGTCTCTCCCACGCGAAGAGGAGCCGCAGATCGTGGTCCCAATGGTGGACGTCTTCGTCCAGATGCCCGGCGCCACGCCCACCGACGTCGAGCAGCGAATCACGCGTCCCATGGAGCGCTTGCTGTGGGAGGTACCTGGCGTCGAGTATGTCTACTCCACATCCAGTGCCGGCCAATCAATGGTCGTCGTGCGATTTCTGGTGGGCGAGCCGGAAGAGGCCGCCCTGGTACGGCTCAATCAGAAACTCGCCGCCAACATGGACCGCGTCCCGCCTGGTGCGATCGGCCCACTCGTCAAACCCCGATCGATCGACGACGTACCGATCCTGGCCGTGACCCTGTCGTCGACGCGCTACGGCGACGAACAACTGCGCGCGCTGGCGGCGCAGCTGCGCGACGCCATCGCGGAAGTACCTGACGTGTCGGAAGTGACCCTCATCGGCGGACGGCCCCGTCAACTCAGCGTGACCGTCGACCCCGCGCGTCTGGCCGCGCACGAGATCGATCCGGTCACGGTCCAGCAGGCGCTGATGCGCGCCAATGCTCGGAACACGATCGCCGGGCCGGTTGCTGGTGGTCGGGTCAGTGGTCTCGAGGCGGGTGGCCGCCTCGCCTCGGCCGACGACGTGCGCAACGTCGCGGTGGCGTCATCGGGCGGACGGCCCCTGCTCGTGCGGGATGTGGCGGAGGTGACCGACGGCGACGCTGAACCGACAGCCTACGTCATGAATCAGTCCCGCGCGAACGGTGTCGAGCCGGCAGTCACGCTCTCGGTGGCCAAGCGCAAGGGCACCAACGCCATCGACGTCGGCCACCGAGTGACGGCCAAGCTCGACACGCTTCGGGGCACCCTCGTCCCCGCGGACGTGCACGTCTTGCTCACCCGCGACTACGGTGAGACGGCCGCAGAGAAGAGCAACGAACTGCTGTGGCACATGCTGCTGGCCGTCCTCTCGGTGTCGCTCCTCATCTGGGTTGTGCTGGGTCGACGCGAGGCCGCCGTGGTGCTGATCGCGATTCCCGTGACCCTGGCGTTGACGCTGTTCATGTTCTATCTCTACGGCTACACGTTGAACCGCATCACCCTCTTTGCGCTGATCTTCTCCATCGGCATTCTGGTGGACGACGCGATCGTCGTGGTAGAGAACATCGTGCGCCACGCGCGCATGGAGGGCACGTCGGCCCGTGGACTTGTGGACACGGCCCTTCTGGCGGTCGACGAAGTCGGCAACCCCACGATCCTGGCGACCCTGGCCGTGGTGGCCGCGATACTGCCGATGGCGTTCGTCGGGGGCCTCATGGGGCCCTACATGCGGCCCATCCCCGTGGGTGCATCGGCGGCGATGATCTTCTCACTTGCGATCGCGTTCGTCGTGACCCCGTGGGCGGCGGTGCGGCTCCTGAAGCCCTCGGCGCAGCACGATCACGGCGAGGAGGACTTTCTTACTCGACTGTATCGACGAGTGATGGGACCGCTCATGGCCCGCGGCCGCATGCGCCTGGTCTTCCTCGCGGGCATCGTCGCGCTGCTCGTGGGTGCGGCCGCCCTCGTGCCGTTACAGATCGTCACGGTCAAGATGCTGCCGTTCGACAACAAGAGCGAGTTCCAGGTGGTGGTGGACATGCCCGAAGGCACCGCGCTCGAGGAAACCGCCCGAGTGACCTCCGCGCTTGCCGCGACGGTGTTGCAGGACGAGGCGGTCGTAAACGTGCAGCAGTACGTGGGCACGGCCGCGCCTTACAACTTCAACGGCCTGGTGCGTCACTACTTTTTGCGGCAAGCTCCCCACCTGGCCGATCTTCAGGTGAACCTCGTGCCCAAGGGGGATCGTTCCGCGCAAAGCCATGACATCGCCCGACGCGTGCGCGATCGGCTGCTGCCCATTGCACGGATGCACGGTGCGACCATCCAGGTGGCGGAGGTGCCACCGGGACCACCAGTACTGCAGACCATGGTGGCCGAGATCTATGGGCCCGACACCGCCCGACGTCAGGCCATCGCTCAGCAGATCAAGACCATCTTCGACCAGACGCCAGGCGTGGTCGATGTCGATTGGTACGTGGAGGCGCCTCGGCCCAAGGTGAGCTTGGTGGTCGACGACGAGAAAGCCTCGGCGGCCGGGCTCTCACCCGCGGCTATTGCCTCGGTTGTGCGGATGGCTGGCGCCGGCGAGACCGTGGGCCTACTCAATGTGGAGCAGGCGCGGGAAGACGTGCCGATCGTGCTTCGTCTGCCGAGAGAAGGTCGAGGCCTCGACGACATTCGCGCGATCAGACTCTCGGGCGCTGCGCCGGTCGCCGTCGGCGAACTGACGCGAACGGTTCACACGCAGGAATCCGCGAGCGTGTACCACAAGAACCTGCAACCGGTGACCTACGTGACGGCAGATCTGGCCGGGCAGAACGAGAGCCCCGTCTATGCCATCTCTCGAATGAACGAGGACATCAACGCCCTGACGCTGCCAGAAGGCTACACCCTCGAGGTATTCAACGCCGCGCAGCCCTTCGACACGTCGAAGTACGCCATGAAATGGGACGGCGAGTGGCACATCACGATCGAGGTCTTCAGAGATCTCGGCCTGGCCTTCGCGGTCGTCCTGGTGCTCATCTACATCCTGGTCGTGGGCTGGTTCCAGTCGTTCACGACGCCGCTGCTCATCATGGCCGCGATCCCGTTTTCGCTCGTCGGCATCCTCCCCGCGCACGCGGCGATGGGGGCGTTCTTCAGCGCCACGTCCATGATCGGTTTCATTGCCGGCGCCGGCATCGTCGTGCGCAATTCCATCATTCTCGTAGACTTCATCGAGTTGCGAATCCGGGAAGGCCTGCCGCTCGAACAAGCGGTCGTTGATGCGGGTGCGGTGCGCTTTCGTCCGATGGCCCTCACCGCCGCGGCGGTAATCGTGGGTGCGGGCGTGATCCTGTTCGATCCCATCTTCCAGGGTCTGGCCATCTCGCTCATGGCCGGAGAAGTCGCCTCGCTGCTCCTCTCCCGAATGGCCGTACCGGTCTTGTACTACATGGCGAAGCGTCGCGAGCCCGGTTCGCTCGCCGACCTACCTGCCCCGGCGGAAGCGACGTCATGAGCTCCGAGCCGGGACGTGAACGATCGAGGAGACTGAAATGACGATTGAACAGATGTTGCGAATGATTGGCGGAGGCTTCGTGGCTGTGAGCGTGCTGCTCGGGGTCTACGTGCATGCCGGATTCCTGTGGTTCACGTTGTTCGTAGGATTGAATCTCTTTCAGTCCGCCTTCAGTGGCTGGTGTCCCATGGTGACGATCCTGCGAAAGGCGGGTGTGAACGGCTGAATTTCGCGCCACGATGACCAGACGGGGACGTCAACCGGGGGTAGCCGCCCCTACCCGTCCCCGGCTCGGTATGGCGAACGGGATAAGATGAACGGCGCGTGACCGTTCTCTACTTCGATTGCTCTTCCGGTGCTGCCGGCGACATGATTCTAGGCGCGCTGCTCGACGCCGGCCTGCCGCTCGACGATTTGCGCCGCGCTCTGGGCAGTCTTGGCAGTGACCCGGGTGTCATCTGGACCGAGCGCGTCAGCCGTGCCGGTGTGGCCGCCACGAAGTTTCACGTGCGAGGCGAGACAGGCCCGCCCGAACACGACCATCCACGCGATCAGACGCACCGGCGCACCGCGCACCCGCATGCAGACGCCACACATGATGCGCACGGCACCCACCGGACGCTCGCCGAGATCGCGCGGATCATCGACGGCTCGGCCCTCTCGAGTGCGGGCAAGGACCGAGCGAAGACGCTGTTCGGCAAGCTGGCCGAGGCAGAAGGCGCGATTCATGGCACCTCTCGTGACGAGGTGCACCTTCACGAGGTCGGCGCGTTGGACTCAATCGTCGACATCGTCGGCACGGTGTACGCGCTCGAGGCGTTGGGCGTCGATCGCGTCGTGGCGTCGCCGCTCAACGTCGGCGGTGGGCACGTGCGCTCCGCTCATGGCTTGCTCCCGGTCCCGGCGCCTGCCACGCTCCGGCTGCTGGACGGCGCACCGATCCATGGCGGCGCCGAGGGCGTCGAGCTCGTGACGCCGACCGGCGCCCTCCTGATCACGGCCTATGCCGAGAGCTACGGTGTCATTCCGCACATGACGCTCCAGCGAGTCGGGTACGGTGCCGGCGCGCGAGACTTTCAAGACACCCCGAATGTGCTGCGGGTGCTGCTGGGCAAGAGCGAACGCGCACACGCCGAGGCAATCGTCGTGATCGAGACCGAGATCGACGACATGAACCCCCAGATCTTCGGCGTGCTCATGGATCGACTCCTCGCCGGCGGCGCGCTCGATGTGTTCTATACAGCGATTCAGATGAAGAAGAATCGACCGGGAACGTTGTTGTCGGTTGTGGCACCGACCGCTGCGCGAGAGCAACTCACCGCGATCGTGTTCCGCGAGACCACCACCATCGGTGTCAGGTTCCGCGAGATGTCGCGGGAGTGCCTCCAGCGTGACACGGTGCGGGTGGCCACGCCGTTTGGGCTTGTGGGTATGAAGATCGCCAGGCGCGACGGCGAGATCATGAACGTGGCGCCTGAGTTCGAAGACTGCGCGCGACTGGCCACGGCCAGCGGTCGACCGGTCAAAGAGATCCACGCAGCCGCCACGAAAGCCTTCCAGGACCGCTGACATGCGTTTTTACCTGACGACCGCCATCGACTACGTCAACAGCCGACCTCACCTCGGCACGGCCTACGAGAAGATCACGGCCGACGTCATTGCACGCTACAAGCGGCTCTGCGGCGTCGACACGCACTTCGTCATGGGCAACGACGAGCACTCGCAGAACGTGTACAAGCGCGCCCTCGAACGTGATCTCGACCCGGGGGTGTACTGCGACCAGATGGAGCAGGAGTTTCGGGCGGTGTGGGCCCAGCTCGACATCTCCTTCGATGATTTCATCCGCACCACGGAACCCCGGCACAAGGCCGCCGTGCAAGCGCTGACGCAGCGCTGCTTCGATAACGGTGACATCTACGAAGGACAGTACGAGGGCTGGTATTGCGTCTCGTGCGAGGCCTTCAAGCAGGAGAAGGATCTCGTTGGCAACCGGTGTCCTCTGCACCTCACGCTGACCCCCGAATGGATTCGAGAGAAGAACTACTTCTTCAGACTATCCAAGTATCGCGAACCGCTACTGAAACACTTCGAGGCTCATCCGGGGTTTTTGAGGCCTGACAATCGGCGCAACGAGATTCTGCGACTCCTTGAAGGCGGGCTCGAGGATATTTCAGTGAGCCGGGCGGGGCAGTCGTGGGGTATTCCACTGCCGTTTGCCCCGGACAACGTGGTCTACGTCTGGTTCGACGCACTCATCAACTACGCCGCCGCGGTCGGATACGGTACCGATGACAGTCTCGTCGCACAATGGTGGCCCGCCGATCTCCACATCGTTGGCAAGGACATCACACGGTTTCATAGTGTCGTCTGGCCGGCCATGTTGATGAGCGCCGGACTGGCGCTTCCAACGCAGGTGTTCGGGCACGGCTGGGTCAACTTCGGCGGTCAGCGGATGAGCAAATCGGCCGGTACGAGTCTCGACCCGTCGGACGTGGCCGTGTGCTTCGGCGCAGACCCACTGCGTCTGTATCTGGTGAAGGAGATCTCGTACGGCGGCGACGGTGATTTCACGTGGGACCGGTACGAGGATCGATACAACGTCGATCTCGCCAACAACCTCGGGAACCTCGTGAGCCGCCTGGCCGCCATGGCAGAGAAGTATCGGGCGTCGCGGCTGTCGCCAGCGGGGAGCGGCGGGCGGCTCGCCCAGGTTGCGGGTGCGGCACTCATGCGCTATCGCTCGTCGATGGAAGACCTCGCGCTGCACGACGCAGCGGCGTCGGCCTTCAACGTCGTGGACGCGGCCAACGAGTTCATCGCCGAAACGACGCCGTGGACGCTCGCCAAAGCGGCCGGAAACGCCGTGCGCCTGGACGAAGTGCTCTTCGAGGTCGCTGAGGCGATCCGTATCGCCGCCGTGCTCCTTCGACCCATCATGCCCGCGTCGTCGGCGGAGATCTTGCGCCGTGTCGGCGACGTGACCCGACCCGACGACCTGCTGCTCGATCGTGATGGTCGATGGCGATCGGACGGCGTCCGTGCCATCGCCAAGGCGCCCCCGCTCTGGCCACGCACCGACGACCCCGCGCGCGGGCGTGGGCCCGAGGGGGCGCCCGAGGTACACCCAGCCAACCAAAACGGACTTCGCGCGGCGGGCCCTGCCCCCGCAAGAGCCCGCACAACCGAGGACTCCACAGTGGACGAGCAACCCGTCACCGCTCCCATCGCTACTCCAGGCGCCGCCCCGGTCGCCGTCCCCGTCGCTGATGCGCGTATCTCGTTCGACGACTTCATGAAGATCGATCTACGCACCGCCAAGGTGATCGAGGCCGAGGCCGTGCCGAAGTCGAAAAAGCTCCTCAAGCTGAGAGTCGACACGGGGACCGATCAACGCACGATTGTCGCCGGCATTGCCGAGGCCTATCAGCCTGACCAGCTCATAGGCCGCACCGTCGTGATTGTGGCGAATCTGCAGCCGGCGAAGCTGATGGGCATCGAGTCGCAGGGCATGGTCCTGGCGGGAAGCCTCGAGGGCGGGAAGCCGTCGCTCGTCGCCTTCGACGAGCCTCTCACACCGGGCGCGCGCGTTCGGTGATCGACGCACACTGTCACCTGGCCGGCCAGGAGTTTCAGCACGATGTGGCGGACGTCGTCGGCCGGGCCGTCGCCGCTGGTGTGTCGGCCTCGCTGGTCATCGTCGCGGCCGACGATGACGGCGAGTGCGAACGGGCGGGCCTGGTCACCGAACTCTGGCCCGGCACCCGGCTGTCGATCGGCATTCATCCTCATGCCGCGGGCCGATTTGCCGACGATCCGGCACGGGCGGCTCGCACTGTCGAGGACCGTGTGAGCGGGACGCGTGAGGCCAGGGCCATTGGCGAGATCGGCCTCGATTATCACTACGATTTCGCACCTCGAGATGTGCAGCAGGCGGTGTTTCGTGCCCAGGTTCGGCTTGCCCGGCGCCTCGGCCTGCCGATCGTCATTCACACGCGCGAGGCGGAGGAGGACACCTTCCGCGTCCTGGGCGAGGAGTCTGCCGGCTTGGTCGGCTGCGTGCTGCACTGC
>Ga0326597_10003531_pt1 | contig 22444 bp, 27 predicted proteins | sample RVTome_12_FD_203789 | JGI IMG/M metagenome (GOLD analysis project Ga0326597, IMG submission 203789) | Soil microbial communities from uranium-contaminated site in the Upper Colorado River Basin, Wyoming, United States - RVT100D185 | ecosystem: Environmental > Terrestrial > Soil > Contaminated >...
GAAAAAAGGATCGGCCTGAGCAATCATGCAATTCAGGCGCGGGATAATTCGGATACACGATAACCGAATTTAGAGAATCAGGGGTATAATCCAACCGAGGTGATATCAAGATGAGTGATCAAACCAATGATCAAACCACGCAAACCAATGCGGCTGACACCCCTGGTTCCGAAGCTGAAGGGCTACAGGCTAATCAGGGAAACACCACGCAAACCAATGCAGGTGATCCAACTGTAAAGATCGCTGAGCTGCTGACTGCTCAATCCGCCATACTCGCCAAGCTGGCCGAAAAGCCGGAAAGCGTCAATGCGGACGGGCTCAAGCATTTGAGTGATCAGACCCGGATGATAGTTGACAAGCTGGCTGAGATCGGCGGCGGCGAGGCAGGCGTGAAGCAGGCACTTGCGCAAGTCGACAGTCTGAAGCTGCAGCTTGCCCGCGCTGAGATTATCCGGGAATTTGGGATTGCAAAAGACGATGAAAGTTTGCTGCCCGAATTGAGCGACGTGACAAACCTGCGCGCTGCCGCTGAGAAGTTGGCAACGCGGCTAAAGGCTGCGGTTCCGAAATCAGCCTTTGAGGCCAATGCCCCGAAGGTTGACATTTCAAAGATCGCGCCGCATCTGCGGCACCTGGCAGATTAACGGGCGCTGCTGACAAGAATCGGAGTAACAATAATGGCGATCAAAATTCCAACTTCTGAACTGAAGGGTATTGTGCTGGGCTCGATGGGGGCCCCGCGCGCATGGCTGAATCAGGTGGCAAACTTCAACAGCATCCCGCAAGGCATGCCCGTTGGTACTTCCGCTGTCAATGCCCTGACCGACTTCACAACCTACGCGGTTGCCAAAGGTGAGACGGCTATCCGCGCCGATGGCGGCGTGAGCGCGAACACGTCTATCACTACCGTGCAGCGCTATGTCCCGGTCGAGCTGTACGATCAGGAAATTCAGCGCATGGATCAGGCCACGCTTGACAACATCGGGGCCAAGGCGGCTGATGCCGTGCTGAAGGCCGCAGGGACCACGCTCATTGATGCAATGAGCGACCTGCCGCTGACTCAGACGGTAGAGCTGGGAGAGGAAGCTGACACCGGTCAGAACAACTTCGTCGCGCTCAGCGCCGATGAGATTCACGAGAACTGCGCGGTGCTCAGCCGGGCCATTGCTATCATTGATGCCAATGGCGGCGCTGACTGGATTCTCGCACACAAGACCGCACACGGCAACATCATGGCAATGTCCAGGCTGGTGACGGCGGCTCCTCAGACCGTTGGTTTCGGGGCTGACCGGCAGCACTTCTTCAATGGTACGCCTCTGTACTCTGCGAAGAAGTCCGGCACTGATGCCAAGTTCGGCGCGTCTGCGAAGCCCTGCGCATTCGTTGGCACCAATGACGGGATCGCGTTCGCGTGGATGGGTCTTGAGATTGACCCGGAACTGACCCGGCGTGACAATGGCCTGCAGACCCTGCAAATCAGCATCACGTATTCCTACGGGCTGGTTGACCAGGCGAATCTGCTCTGCGCGATCTACAACTTCGACCTTACCTGATCCGTCAGGCTTGATGCCGGGCCGGGTAGCAATATCCGGCCCGGCCAAGGGCTTACCTTCATGGCAACCACTACACGAACAATTCAGGAAACGCTCAGGGACATTGTCAACAAGGCAGTGGACGGCGCGGGCGAAACGCCTAACTCGCTGGATACTGATGCCCTTGATGAGATGGTGTATAAGTACATCATTGGCCCCGCGCAAACCTATCCGTTCGAGCTGGTGGCAACTAACCTGTATAGGTGGCGGGGCAGCAAGCATCTATTCCTGTTTGCCCCGACATTCACTGGTCAGGGCGGCGTGGATTACACAATCTATCCCAGCTCCACGATCAAGGTTAGAACCGGTACGCACTCAGGCAGCATGATTGAGGTCACGGGAAGCCCCTGCAGGTTCTATGCCCTTGCGGCTGAGCTTTGCATGTTCCTGGCTTCGCAGGCGGCTCAGGTGGGATCAATGTCAATGGGTGGATCTTCGGTTGCCATGACCAGCGTGAGCACTGAGCTGACCCGGCTTGCTTCGTACTACTCCCAGATGGATGATCTTCATGGGGTTTGATGCGCCGCTTCGGCCCCGCTGGAAGTTCATGCTGCCGGAACTGATATCGGAGATCAAGTCCAGTATCCGGCGCGAGTTCAAGCAGCACACAGGCGGCTTTGCTGGCAGCTGGAAATTGTCAAACTTGCGACTGACCGCTGACAAGAAGGGCATCCATATCAACAGCGATCACCCGGCGGCAAAGATTCAGAATGACGGCGGCGATGTACCGGAGCGGGTTGCCAAGCGCGCTAAGGCTATGCACTGGATGTCCGGCGGTGAGCACGTCTTTGCCAAGCGGGCAAAGGGCTTCACCTTGCCGGGTAAGAAGTATGTGCAAAAGGCGCTTGAGCGCTGGACCGGCACCGGCATCAATGTTGAATGGGCTGACAAGGGCAAACGGTAATGGCAAGCTTGATCAATCCAATAGCCGCGAAGATGAAACTGCACTTAGTTGCCAATACGGCGCTGACTGCTGTTTCCGTTGGCTACAGGGCGATCAATCGCAACTCATGGCCCGCCGCCTTCATCATGTTTGACGGCCCCGGCGATGTCCGGGATGAGATGAACAGTACCCGTGATATCGCTTACCCGGTGCTGATCGGCGTGGAGTCCACTACCTTTGAAATGACCAATGACATTCTTGAAACGATTCTGACAATGTGGGAAGTCAATCCCCTGCGGGCAGAATTGGCAGCACTGGGAGTAATAGCGATTGACGTGCTGCGACTGGCTCCGGGCGGCGAGTTCGCTGAAGTCAGTGACGGGGCTGGATTTAGAGGCGAGATTGATCTTGTCTTGACAATCCGGCACAACTTCTAAAGGGAGCATACAATGCCAAGACTTACGAAAAACACAAGCCTCGAATGGAAAGCAGACCCGTCAGGCAGCTTCAATAGCTATGCGGTTAGCGGTCTGAACTACGATCCAAACCAGGCGCTCAACATCACGAATAACAACTTTGTCGGGGCTTATCAGTCTGACAAGGATCGCGTCGGGGGCAAGTTCACCGGCGTGAGCTTCACGTCTGAGCTTCGAGGCTTTGATGCCAGCACGGGCGGGCCTGTTCCTGAAGGTGTCTGGCTGCAGGCTTGCGGCTTCGAGCGCGCAGATGATGGCAGCCCGCTTGTCGAGGAATGGACGTACACGCTGGGGGACCCGCATGACACAGGTGACGGCGGTGACTTCCTTGCCCCGACTGCGGTAGGGCACACAGTTGACGGCTTCAAGACGTGGATTGACACGCCTGCCGCTGACGTGACGTTCAACTGGAATGCCACGGCTATCCCGACAATGGAGTTCACTGCGCGCGGCCTGTACCGCGCAGCGGGGGCGGCTGACACGCCTGCCGCGTTCCTTGTCGGGGCTATCCCGGTGGCAGTTGGCGGCTACGGCCTGAGCGTCACCCCGTCTGGATCATCCGCGATCACTACCCTGCGGGTTGCCAGCATCAGTTACGCGCTTGGCAATACGATCAATGAGCGGCCTGCGGTCGGGGGCTCCGGCGGATTCGGCTTTGCGGCCCCCCGCGTGGTATCCCGTGAGCCCGTGATTACAGCCGTGATTGAAATGGACAAGACCACGCTGACCAGCTTCGAGGCGCTTTACAATGCCCGGACCCGGATGCTGTGGGAGTTCACACACAATGCGGCCGGCGCAGCTGGCAACGTCATTGACGTGTCATTCAGCAGCCATGTGAAGGCTCACCCGACTTACACGGATGACAATGGCATCTACATGGTCACGCTGGTCATGCAGCAGAGCATTGAGTCCGGGGCCACCCCCCTGACACTGGTATTCAGCTAGGCCGGAATCCGGCTGGCATCATCTTGGAGGTTATGACAATGGCAAAGGCAAAGGCAAAGACCCTGACACTCGCAGACATTGCCGGGGTGCTCAATACTAAGCCGCTGGCTGAGGAAGTTTATACCGATAGCGCTTCCGGGCTGCGGTTCAAGTTCCGGGCCCTAAGCGAAGCAGAAAGCGCGTACCTGGGAATGGAGATTGCCAAGCTTGGCAATGATGAACCGGCGCGGGCTACGCTGGCCTCAATCTGCCTGGCTATCTCGCTGGGCCTGAAGGCCATTGACAAGGAAGTAGATGGCAAGTGGACACCCGTTGACTTGGCGCTGGAAACCTACAACGTCCTGGGGGAACAGGTGCAGGCCATTCCACTTCAGACTGTCATGGGCTGGGATCTGGAACGGGTCAAGAAGCCTATCGGGGAGCGCGTCATGGAGCTTACGCAGCTGGCCGGGGGTGAAGCACTCAAGCTGGAATTGTTTCGTTAGGGCAGGTCTGCAATGCGACTGCCATGAGGCTTGCATTTGCAACGGTGGCGCTGAGACGGTCTGCGGTGGATGCTCTGGCAGCTATCAGTCATTGGTGATTACTCAGCGCGTGGTCATTGATCGCTGTCCGTTCCACGGCTTCAGCTATTTCATGGAGGATTTTCTTGTCAAGATGTGGGTGCAGGAATCGAAAGGTAATCCGGCACTCCCATACTGGACAGCCCCGGCATGGATCAATGAGGCTATCGGGTTGATTGGCAACATTCAGGCCCGGAACCAGGCAGAGATCCACGACAAGCTGATGAAGGGTAAGCCAGGGGGCAAGCCTAAGACGGTACTCTAGGAGGCCATAATGACAGTCAGGAACTTGGACATTAAGGCCGTGCTCGATGATAAGCAGGCATTGAAAGACCTGTCTAACCTTGAGAGGCGCGGGAACAAAAGCGCTGCCACGATCGGAACGGACTATAAGAAGCTCGGCTCTACCATGCAGGCATCATTCCTGAAGGCTCAGCTTGCCTTCACTGCGGTCATGGCGATAGGCAAGCAGGCCATTGGCATAGGTAAGCAGGCGGTTGCCAATTACAGGATACAGGAAGATGCTGTCAACCGCCTCAATGTGGCGCTCAAGAGTCAGGGCGGCTTCACTGATCAGCTTAGCAAAGACTTCACCAACTGGGCTACCAGCATTCAAAAGGCTACAAACATCGGGGATGAAGCCGTGCTTGATCTGGCTGGCAAGCTGGCTGACCTTTCCGGCAAGGGCGGCGATGAGCTTATGGCATTGTCAAAGGCCACGCTCAGCTATGCGGAAATGACCGATAAAAGCTTGTCCAGAGTATCCCTGCAGTTTGGCAAGATGGCGGCTACCGGTGACTGGTCAATGCTTGAGAAGCAGATGGGCCTTGCTGCTGGCAGTATCAAGTCAGTCGATGATGCTGTGAAGGCCACGGCTGCAGGATGGTCACAGCTTGAGGAGGGAACCAAAACGCAGGCAGGCCAGACCACGCGCCTGACTAATGCCTGGGGCGACTTCCTTGAGCCTGTAGGTAAGTGGCTGACTGACATTCCCGGTATCGCCGGGGGCATGAGCTTCATCAGTACCACGCTCGAGGATCTGACAACTATCATGGATGGCGGCACCGTGTCCGCTGACAGCTTCGTTGGTCAGGCCATGGCGGCGTTCCAGTCATTCGCTGACTTCATGGGCCCGATGTTCGAGGGTGTATCCGCGCTGTGGATGCAGTTCACTACCACCGGCACCGAAGAAAACACGAAGATGCTTGGCATTGTCAACTCCATGACTGAGTTTTTTACAAAGCTCTGGGCTGATCTGCAGCCGGTCTTTAAGGGCATTGGTGAAGCCTTCACGGCGATGGGTGAGTTCATCAAACAGGCGTGGGAAACATTCGGGCCAGCGATCCAAGAGGGCTGGGAGTCCACCTGGAACGCTGTCAAGCTGGTGTTTGAGACTGTCTGGAATGCGGTCACTACGCTGTTCGAGGTCGGGCTTGCCCTGCTGACCGGGGCCATGCAGGTAGGGACTGCCCTGCTTCAAGGTGACTGGTCTGGCGCATGGGAAGCGATCAAGTCCACTGGTGAAAAGGTTTGGGGCAGCATCAGCAGTTGGTTCAGTGACCAGTTTGATATCTTTGCCAAGTTCTTCAGCAATATGTGGGTTGACATTCAGGGCGATATTGACGGTGCCTGGACTACGATTGTCAACAAGCTCAAGGGCTGGAAGGATGCTGTGCTCAATGTGTTCACCGGCATGCGCGAGGAAGCCGTTGGCAACTCAATCATTCCGGACATGAATGATGAGATCATTGCGGACTTCCAGCGGATGCAGTCTGCCACGGTCAAGAATACAAAAGCATGGAAGGCCGAAATGGAATCAATTCTGATTGCCATGAAGGTCAATATGCTGTCTGCCGGTGGCGCTCTGGCGATGGTTGGCAACTATGCAGCCAGCCTTGCGGTCACTGACACCCGCAATGTTATGAATCCCACACCTTTGCCTGTATTCTCTGCGCTTGACCCGTTCGGTTATGAGGCGCTGGCAAACCGCTCCACACCCGGAGAGCGTGAGCGGACATGGGGAGAGGATGGTTCCTATGCTTACTGGAAGCGGCAAGGGCTCGATGATGCGACGGCGCAGGGCTTTGCCAATGAATCCGCCAAGAAGGATTGTTCAGACGGCTCATGCGGCCCGAAAGGCGGCGGCGGGTCAGGTGGCGGTTTTGGCGGCGGCGGCGCTGGTGGCGGCGCGGGCGGCTTCGATGTCATGGGCCCGCTCTATGGCCTGCTGTCGCAGGGGCTTGGCAACGTGCGCGGGCCGGGCGGCTTCGAGGGCGGCATTCGTGGCGGTCTTGGCAGCGCGCTTAGTACCATCGCGGGTGGTCTGCTGCCGGGCCCGTTGGGTGGCCTGGCCAGCTCATTCATTGGCGGGCTGTTCAAGAAGAAAGACAAGAAACCAACTCGCGCCGAAGCTATCCCGGTCAAGGTGATCAACTTCGGAGACATGCAAAGCAGCCTGCTCAATACCACGAAGCAGACGCTGCTTGGCGGCTCTGCGGGCGGCATAGGCAGGCTGGATAAAATGAGGCTCGCGCAAGCGGCGGTAGGTATCTAACATGGCAGTCCTGACCCTGACAATCACCAATGACTCCCCTACGGGCGCAGGCACCGTCCTGACGCCTACGGGCGGCGCGTGGGCTTCCAAGACCATCAGCCTGCGGGTAGTAGCCTGGTACCGCAGCTCAGAGTCTAACATCGACGATGCCGGCATTAATCGCGGCACGGTGGCCGCGTGGAATAACATCACGGTCGGGGCCAGCGATTCAATTCAACTGGCCTTCACTCATGCTGCCCGCGCGCCTCATCACTACAGCTTCTATTATCAGGAAGCGGCAACGTGGGATAGCGCGAATGCTGCCAAGAAATGCACGGCGGTGATCACCCCGGCATCACCAACTCAAAGCCTTTGCGAAGTTGCCAATGATGATGATACGGCAACGGTCACATTCGGCGCTGCCCCGTCAGGCATCAGCCTATCCCCGATTACAGGCTTCGAGCCTATGTCCAGGACTAACACGCTGCGCGCTTACAATAACTCACTGGTCAAAAAGGACTATGTAGATGAAAGGCTGCTTGATGCCATTGTCATTGCATACCCCGTGACGGCGCTGGGGGCAGCTCAGGACGCGATCATTCGCCTGACCCGTTGGCAAAAGTACAGCAACCGCCTGACGCTTTCAACTGACCTGACCGGCAACCTGCAGTTTCTAGGTGACTGCGTTGGCAAGGTTGAAGGCCATGACTACCTGCATGCTACCGGCCTGACCACGGACTATGAAGCATCTTTCACTTTCCTGATGGAAACCGAAGTAGAGGAAAATTGATATGTCAGTCTCGATTACGTCAACTGATCCGCGCGGGCTCTACCCGGCGCGCACGATTGAGCCTATTGAATGGACCCTGACCAATGAGCTTGAGGAATCGGCCACCCTTGAAATGACCTTTGAGCATGACTGGGATCTGATATCGAGTGAGTCAGACCCGGCTAACACCCTTGCCCTTGGCAGCTTCGTGCTGCTCATTGATGACGGCGAGACACGCTTCAGGGGCAAGGTCTATGAGCGTGAGAATTATGAGATTGACGGGGAGCGCTTCACCCGCGTGGTCTGCCTTGACAAGTTCGGAACGATCCGCGAAACAATGGCGCATGATGATGGGAGTTACATCTATACCAAAACCACACCCGCGCTTGCTCAGGATCAAGTGTCCCTGAAGTATCTTGGCATTGAAGTAGATGAAGTGCTGCAGTTTTTCCCTGACCCTGCTGAGCTTGCCGCCTGGCTGCCGTCAGTGAGTTATGCAATCACCGCTGTCAACACGGGCAGCAAGACCTTCACCATCGCGGGCGATCATAGCCTTCAGTTCTATGCAGGGGTGATCCTGCGGGTCTATGGATCAACTGGCAACGATGCTTATTACACGGTGGTAACGGGTGCCTTTGGCGGCGCGAACACGGTCATAACGGTTGCCGAGACTGTTCCCGACTCCACCGCTGACGGCTTGCTTGAGTCAGAGTACCGGACCAACTATGATGCCCTTGCCTATCCGATTGTAGGGGCGGGCCATTCGATCAGCGCCATTGATCAGACACCCGTGGATATCGTGACCATCGGCGGGGACTTCACCGCAATACTTGACAAGCTAATCGGCCTGCCTAATGGCATCAGCATAGTTGGATCAACTGGCAACGATGCCGGATACACGATTCTGAGCACAGCCTTTGTTGCCGGGAACACTGAGATTACCGTCAGTGAGCAGCTGCCTGATGCCACGGCTGACGGCGTGGTTCATGTCGGGTACATCGTGCTCAGCTCCGATTACAAAGCCCTGCTCCCGGTCGGGCTGGTTATGATTGACAGCACTGCCTATTACTACGATGCCTATTTCAGCCTGCCAAGCGGTGAATGGGTGCTGAAGGTTATGCAGCGGGCAGCAATCGAGACAACAGCAGGAAACCACGTCGCAGCCGATGAAGTCAGGCAACTGATCCCGCTGAAGATTCACCCTAATACCCGCATGCTTGTTGAAGGGCTGACGGTTGATAGCCCTGAATGGGGAGCGCTTTCGGGCAGCCAATACTTCCCACAACCTGAAGAGGGCCGGGTAGATATAACTCAGCCAATTGATCAAATGCTGGTCTATTTAGACATCGCCGAAGATGATCCGCGAACGGGATATAGCGAGCTGCGCGCCAGCTATGCGGCGTTCGATGAAATGAATGCAACGGCTATCAAGCTGAGCACATTCGCTGCGGACGTATTTGAAGGCTCTAAGGCTCTTGGCGGGCCGGGATTGACCAGCGCCGAGTATGACGTTACCATGCCTTCAATCCGCCTGACTCGCGTGGTAGTGGATGAACCAAAGCACTGCATGGACTTGCTCAATGATATCAAGGCTGATCTTGCGTTTCAGGGCAGCGGCGATCTGGAAGTAATCAGCTCATTCTACAACTCGCGCGATGATCTTATGACCTTCAAGACCATCACTCAAAAGAGTACCCCTGATGTGATTTTTGGGGACGCGCTGAACATCCAAAGTGATTACTCGCTGGCTGATATATACTCCGGAATTGTGGTCAAGTTCAAGGATAGCGGGCCGGTCAATCTTGCTAATCGCATCCGCTCATGGGTGCCTGCCATTGGTGACTCGATGGGCTCTGAAGCTGAGAATATGACCGCATACCTGCAGCAGAAAACTGAGCAGCCCAGCGGCTTTGGCTGGGAGTCCTTTGAAGCCTATTCCGGCACCCCGACTGACCGCGAGAAGGCCCAGGGATTGTCAGGCTTTTGCTTTGACGGGCTTGACTATACCGGCTTCGGAATAGGCTTCGCTGACAATCCCGGCAGCAACGTGACAATGATGTATTGCTGGTGGTCTGAGAATGCAGAGACGCGAACCATTGACCATATACGAGCCGTCTTTGATGTGCGCAGGCAGTCAGACCCGACTTATCCCATTGACATCAGCGTAGTAGGGTTTACGAGCTTCACGCCGCCGGTCTATGACATGGCCGGAGCTGAAGTATCCGGGCCGGTTGAAGGCGGCGAGATCCCGCTTAATGGAGCGCTCCGGGCAGTCTACAATCCTGATGAAGATACTGACTCAGTTGCGCAGCTGACCCTTGAGGCCAGCGGCATAGGGACTGACTGCAATGCCATTGGTATCAGGTTTGACGGCATCCCGGCCACGCGTGACAATTTCTACAGGTGCATGCTCAGGGAACTGCTGATTGAAGGCTTTGCAAACCGGGCAGTGTTTGTCAGGCTCAGCGATGGTTATGTTGCCGGTGATCCGATTGCGTTCCTGGCGGCTGAGGATAGCTATTCCAAGCTCATAGATGCTGAGTTTGGCAATTACAAAATTGACATCATTGATGCAGGCGTGGTCACGAAAGCCGGAGCGGTCGGACTTGGCAGGCTGGCCCTGCTGCAAGCCCTGACGCTGGCAAAGCAGCGCATAGTGGCAGTACCCGCATACCAGGGCTACCCGGTACTGGGCGAAACCACACAGATCCCCGGCCCCTTCACTGGTGTTTGCCTAAGCAGTGAGTTGAAGGTGGCCAGTGGCGGGGGGCGCACCCTTAACCTGCGGCTCATTGATCTTGAAGAGGAGTTGATTTAATGCCAAAACGCGGCCCTATAGTCCTGCCCCGCAATCCAGAAAAGCGCATGCTCTACCTGATCAAAGACCGGGGACCGGCGCGCGCAGAGGTGATCCGAACATCGGGGCCCATTGGCGCGGGCACCCCGCTTGTCACCGCACCCGCTGCACCGGCTGCCCCGACGGGCATCTATGTGGACTCCCTGAGCAAGTCCGGGGACGCGCTGCTCAAGGGCGATGTGACGCTGAGCGAAGGCGATAACATCACGCTCACGCAAGTTGGCAACGATATTCAGGTGACATCCGCATCCGCCAAGACGCTGCACTGGTCTGCCCCGCATCTACTCTTGAGTTCCAGCGGCGCGCACGGGGGAGCCTCAACACTGACCGCGCACGGCATGGCGGATACAGTGGCAAGCAACGCGGCGGGCAGCGCATTCTCATGGGCTACCAGCCCTAATGCAGACTTCACCACGGGCATCGCTCAGCAAAAGTTGGCAATCACTACAAGCTACAGGCGTGACACCAATACCCTGATGCTCAGTAGTGATTGGCTGCTGTTCGCGGGGTTCCCGAAAATAACAAGCACAGTGGAAGTGTTCATTCTTATGAAGGAACCTGCAGCCGTCAGCGGCGTGCTGGCGTCCCTGAGCTTCCATGTAACGGACGGCACCAATATCAGCTCACCGGCGGGTAGTCAGTTCAGCCTACTCGATACCAGCTGGAGATTCTTCAGCAGCGGGATCATTGACGTAACCAGTTATGGCAACAACCTGCACTGGTCACTCAAGGTCAATGGCAATAATACCGACATCGGCGCTAACATCAATACAACTTACACCCTTGACATTCACAGCATCTATGTAGTGTTCACCTAGGAGATCACGATGACAACTCACAAGGCAAACGAATTGATTATCAAGTTGGCAGGTCAGGCGATCCCCGGCCCTGAACAGCTTTGGGATTGGTTCAGGGTTCACTTCGGGGGCATCCCTGAGCAGCGGCCTGACCCGTACCCCGGCACGCTGGCAGGGGTATGTGAAGCAATCGCGGCGATCTATGAAGGCCCGCCGCTAACATAGCCAGGTGTTATAATCGAGGCAGCTTACACCAAAGCTGCCCCGGTTCACATCCTTGCCGGGGTTTTTTTTGACCGGAGGTTGACTAATGGAAATAGATATATTCACGTTCATAGATAAATACGGCTGGCCCGGCATCCTCTACGTCACCGGATTCTTCATGGTCAAGGGCGTGGCGCGCTACCTGACTGAAACGCTGGTCCCGAAATATTGGGAGTTTCAACAGAAGCGCATAGACGCTGATCAGGAATACCGCCTTGCCAGCATTCAAAAGATTGATTCATTGATTGAAAGCAGCAAGATCACGCATATCGGGCTTGCTGACGTTCGCGGCGCGATCCGCGATGTTCGGGTAGAATTGCAAGGCGTTCGCGCTAATCTTAACTTGAAGGGTATCCGCATGGCACTGACAATCCAGACCGTCGCAGACTGGTTCACTAGTCGCGGCTACAACACTCTGACCCCCTCGCAGATGTTCGAGAAGTGGGAGACTGAAGGGCTGAACGAAGTAGAGCCGCCGCCGCCGCCGGAGCTGGCCCTTATGAGCGCGAACGGCGTCTATGCCTGGATCGCTGACCACTATATCGGGGACGGCGAATAATGTGGACAATCGTGCTTACCCTGATGATATCCGCAATCGTGATTCTGTCAATGCTTCACTTCGGCCCGGTGCTACCCGGCCAGCCAAAGCCCTGATATGCTGACAAGGTTCCACGGCCTGCATGCGGGGGCTACCCTTGCGCTCATTGGCAGCGGCCCTACTGCCCTGAACTATCAGGCGGCTGAGGATGTTGCCATTGTCCTGAATGGCGCGGTGCTCATTGAGCAGCCCTTTCACTACTTCCTTGGCATTGATCACCGGTTGCCTGAGCGGCCCTACTGGAACATCACCAGAGGCGAAACCAGAATCATTGGCGCCTTGATCGCGGGGGCTGACCCGCGCCTATACCCCGGCGGCCGGCATGAGCCTGTGACGGTGGCCCGGAACGTGATCGCTGATGAATGGCTTGAGGCCCATCCCCCGCAAGATCCTCATTGCTTTGCTTACCACGTCAGGGAGTTTGCCCCGCCCGACTATGCGGCCCCGCTGCCCGATTGGCTGACTCATGGCGGGAATGTCGCTCACTGCGGGCTTGAGGTGGCTTACAGGATGGGGGCTGCGCAGATCAACATGTATGGCATTGACATGGGAGAGCGCGAGTATTTCTATTCAGGCAAGCTCGGCGGCACCTACTCCGGGCTCAATGGCAGGCGGCTACCCGCTCGATTCATTGACATGCAGATCAGGGCGCTGCAGGGGCTTGGAGTGACCGTCACGGCTCAGAAGTCACCGGGCAGCAGACTGCCCGCCGATATCCTGATTTGACACGCCCGTGGGATTTATGGTATATATTCCACGGTACCCGCCGGATCATGGCAAGGCAGAGCCTCTTGCCGTGACGGTGTCTCATTAGCTCTGCCGTGTGGTCCTACGTCCTGGACTATCCCCGCTGTCATGGCGGGGTTTTTTTATTTAGCTGGCCAGGGGACGCGGATTGCATACTGCATCGGCGTCTTGGGCCCTGGTCCCAGGTTGCGGGTATAGGGGTTGCCGTGGTTCTGATTGTCAATGAATATGACCCGGCCCTGACTGTCCGCCTTGCTGAAGATGATCCCTACATGGTCGGGTACCCCGTTGCCATTCTTGTCAGTGCTCACGAGAATATCAAGCGGCTCCACATCCCTGATGCTGGTCACGCGGGGCCAGTCAGGGAGGGCCGCTATAAGGTCACTGGTTCGCGCGAACATCTGCCCCGGCCCGAACACATGGAACTGGCGCATCCACAATGACAATGTGGCCGCGCAGCGCAAGCCCGTGTTTGGCAATGCTTTGATAGCCCCATGCCTGATCTCTGCGCGCATTGCCTTGTCATTCAGCAGGGCCATCGCTTGCGGCTTTGGCAATATGCCGGGAACTTCAAGCGTTGCCAATTTCGACGGGTCTGAGATATTGCCAGTGCATAGAACAAGCCGGTCCAGTGTTGCCGGGCCAGCCTTGCCGTCCGGGTGCAGGCCATGAGCGCGCTGGAAATTCAGCACGGCTCTGCGCGTAATCGGGCCGTATATACCATCCTCGAGCAGACCGGCCCTGAGTGAATTAAGTGCCATCTGCAGGGCGATTACTTCCTGCCCCTCGCTGCCAATTCCTAGACTCATCTTGATATCACCTCGGTTGGATTATACCCCTGATTCTCTAAATTCGGTTATCGTGTATCCGAATTATCCCGCGCCTGAATTGCATGATTGCTCAGGCCGATCCTTTTTTCACCGTTCCCGGCTGGTATTTCCGGGGCCAGATTCAGCACTCCCCGCGCCTTTGACCGGGCTTCATCGTCTGTGATCCAGCCCCTTTCCTGCGCAGAGGCGATCATGTCCAGCTGCTCCACATCTTCCTGAGTGTCCGTAAGATCAGCAGGGGCAAACTCCACCGTCACCCCTAATGCCCGATAGATGTCCACAAGCTGACCCTGAAGCTCATTCGTCTTGTTGATGAATGGTTCCATGAGATACCGCCGGGCTATCCCTGATTCCTGCGGGAATGTCGCAAGGTTGAATGTTGCTTCCAGCCAGGCCACTTTGAGCATATCCACTTCCTTCAGTAGACGGCTGCTCAGGCTGCTGAAGTTGGGCTGCTGAAGTGTCTCATCGGGCAGCAGGCGGATGATGGGCCGGTCTACACTCAAGTCGGCCTCGAGCATGTCATTGATCGCCCGTGCGCTGTTTGCACCCCCGGCAATGAATAGCATCGCCTCATACTTCGTGGTTATGGCCAGCGCATCATATATCTGCTCAAGCCTCAGCAGGGTCTTTTGCGGCCCGTAAAGAATCCCGTAGCCGTTCGGATACAGAACCACTCCACTCAGGACGGCAAGCGGGGCATCTGCATCATCCACCGGATCATCAAGCTTGCGGCCCTTCACGTCAAAGCTTCGGTAATCCTTGCGGATGTATTGCCCGCCTTCACCCTGAAGAATGTGGATGAAGATATCACCGCTCTGCATGATCACTTCAATGCTCGATATGTAGAGGATGTCACCCTGAAGGATATCGCCCCCGACGATCACCAGAGATCCCGACACCAGCAGCCATTCAAGCAGGCTGTCCATGCTCACCGGCAGCACTGTCCCTGCATCAACATATGCCGCTTTCACTCGCGTTTTCAGATCCTCAACCGGCTTCTTATTCATGCCGCTGATGAACATGGCTGCATACAATTCCCGGCCTGTATACACCTTGCCGCTTAACAGGTTTGGTTTCTTCTTGTCTGTAGATAATTTGCTCATTGGTTTAGAACCTCGTGCCGTAAAGATAACTTGACATTAGCATCAGCAGACTGCTGAAGTAATCGGAGTGCTCATACTCCAATGACCCATCTTCCTTGATCCGGTAGGTAAGCCCATCCAGTTCAAGCCGCATAGTGTCATCATCGATTGCCAACATGCCGCGCCTTGCCAACGCGGATGCTTCTGTGATCAGCCATTCCTTGAGCTTCACTGACAATGACAGCCAGCCATAGCCCATCGAGTATACCGCCATTGCATCAATGAGTGCCTGCCCTATCCCGTTCGCTTCGATCGTTGTATTGGGCTCAGGTATCCCACGCTCACGAAGCCAGGGGACTACCTTTGCCGCCTGCTTGTCAAACGTCTCACCCTGAATCACCAGACAGCCGTAGACCTGTAGAGCCTGCCCGACATAGACCCGGCCTGCTGTTGCGATTGTGCTGTCTCGCTTTCGCCCGATGTCGATTCCTGCATAGATGGCTACCGGGCCGGGCGGGATTATTGCCAGCGCCTTTGGCAAGCCATGCTCGAAAACGTACCGGACTCCGCTGGTGACGGCCAGCAGTTCAAAGTATTGAGCAAAGTCTTTCTCGCTCATGCTTTGCCTGAAGCTGTCAATCACCGTCTGGAATGTCGGGCGGGTTTTGACAATCTCATAGCAATCCCATACGCCTTGCACGAAGCCTCGGGTCGCATCGCTCAGGATGGCGATGAGTGATCCACGGTATCCGCGTACCCCGCTCACGATCGTCTTGTCATACCCGCCTTCAACTGCGAGCACTTGGGTAGGGGTGACTTTGCCAAAGAATGAATCGGTGGCCATGTGGGCCTCATCGACGATCAGCACCGAAGCTGTCCAGCCTTCATTGCCTTTGTACTTGGCGTCTGAACTGATGATCTTGAAGCCGCCCCCGTTCGCGCACATTACGAAGTCAAGCCGGTCACGGGTGCCGGGCTGGTCTTTGCTTCGGGTCAACTGCTCAGGGAACAGCCGGGCCAGCTGGTTAAGGAAGTAGTTGATCCGCTCAGTGAAGATGTCATAGCCCTGCGTTTTGGTCTGCATGGCGATCAGGCAGCGATGTCCAAACAGGACGTATAGGGCTACCACGAAGCTGATCATCTCAGTCTTGCCAGCCTGACGGGCGGCCAGCAGCAGGCACTTGCGGTTGCCTAGCAGGAAGCCCAGCATCTCCCTTTGGTATCTGCCCTTGAACCTGTAGCCGATCGCGCTGAGCAGCAGCAGGGCAGTGCCTAGCGTGATGTCTGACCCGCGCTCAAGTTTGATCTTCATGGTCTAGCTGTCACTCCCGATCATGGCCCAGCGGATGAAGGCCACGCCGATCAGGACGCAGCCAATGGCCAGCACTATGAGAAGCATGGCGGGGGTGCCTTTGATTTCAGGTTGATATCGGGGGTGACTTCAGGTTGATTTTGATTCGATATAAGATCGTGCACCTGCCCGGTTTGGGCTTCCAGCGCCAGTGCTTCAAGGCGCTCCGCTATCTCATCGGGCAGGAATGATTCAAGCCTGCGGTAGTCCTGTGTGAAGTGGGCCTCATCCCCGTAACTTCGGCGGCTCAGGTTATTCATGCCACGGGTGAAAATGCCCTTATCCCAGTGCCGGGTCGGATTCTCATAGATGTGCAGCGGCCTGCCCTTGACGCGTTCCAACTGGGCCAGCAGCCAGCTGTCATTACCTGCCACGCGGGGATGTGGTTCCTGATCGTGCAGCCGCCGGAACAAGCGGGCCGAGAATGTCATATCGATTCCGCCGGTCCGGGTACCGCGTCCCATCCTGCCCTGATACTTTGAAGTGTCCCAGGTATGCAGCTGCCCGGTCAGCAGATTGTAGTAAGTGGCGCAGGGCTGGTGCATCAGGTCAATCGGTGAGCCCCCGACTATCCCGGTCATAATCGCCATGGCTTCAGCCAGGCGCAGCGGCTGTGCATAATTGTCAGCCCCCTGAATCACTACCATCTTGACGCTTGGCTTCAGGTATTCCGACATGAGGATGTACTTGGCGCTCAGCTTGATCCATTCGGGGATGCTGATGTAAGTGATGCCGGAGCAGCCAGCCGCGCGCAGCGCATCGCCGTATTCCGCCAGGGCATCAGGGCCAAGCCGGTCATGCCCCGATTCCTCTTCACATGCCAGCAGTTGCCACGATCCTGCATCAATGCAGCGCTGCCGGGCAAGGGACTCAAGGGCCAGCCATGCTACCCGGCGGGCATTGAACAGCGGCAGCGTGACGGTCGCAATAGGGGTATCGCCGTTAAGCGGGATCTCTTCAATCCAGTTCATTATTCAGAATCCTCCAACTCGATACCTGCGTCAGACCTGCCAAGCAGCTGCAGCAGCAGCCCGACTTCATCCTGCCTTGATCGCGGCGCGGTCTGGCCACGCTCAATTTCAATGAGAATCTTGATCGTGTCTGCGCATGCCTTGAGCATGTTCGCGGCCAGCGGCTTAGGATTAACCGGGCTCAGCAGACCGTCAACAGCGTCATGGATTTTCTGGCAGGTGTCCAGCAGGGCGGCGCTGCGCGATTCAGTTTCGTCCGATTCCGACGAAGTTGAAACAGGGGCGGGGATGGCGGCCAGCGCACGCTCAAATGCAGCCGTGGTTTCCTTTGCCGCCTGCGCAGCCTTTGCGTCCCTGGCCGCCTTCACCCAGCGGTTAAGGGTGGACAATGGCAGGTTGAGTTCAGCCGCTACAGCGGTCTGCTTCTCGCCTGCCAGCACGCGCCTGACGGCTTCAGCTCTGCGCGCTTCCTGATCTTCACTTGGCTCCATGCCATAACCTCCTGTAGTCTGAGCAAAATGTTTCCCAGCAATGTCTGATGTCATGCGGGGGCAGGCTGTGTGCATCATAAAGGATCTGCCTGCGCGTCACCAGATGATGCAGGAAGCGGTCAGCCGCCGGCCGATTTACGGGGATCTGGTCCCACATGACGCGGGCCAGACGCGGGGACTGCAGCAGGAAAGGCGGGCCGCCCTGATCGTGCACGGGTGTCCAGACTCCCCGGCCCAGCGCAATCACGGGAAGCCCGACAGCCAGCGCCTCGAGCACGAAGCTGGAATTGACAGCGATCATCGCGGCCGCATTGCGCAGCAGCCATTCATTCCCTTCAGCGCTGGCCTGCGCAGGGATCATGTGAACGGGCAGGTTCCGGGGATAGTGCACCTGCTGGTTATGAAGCGGGTGCTGCTTGACCACGAGCCGCCAGCCAGCAGGAAGCGTCTCGCAAATCCGCTCAATCAGCGGACCATGCCTGCGGTATCCGGGCAGGGCGTCGAAATTCATAACACTGTCCGACAAGCTCTGCATCGGGAACAGCACGAAAGGCCCGTCGCCTGGAACTTCGTACACATTGCGCGCGGCCTTGCCATGGCGCGGGCCAGCGAACACTTCAAGGAACGCGGCCAGCTCATCGCGGTAGTTGCCTGACGGCTCAAGGATGGGCTGCTGTGTGATGATTGAAGATGCGCAGTGGCCAGCCGCGTCAAGGGTCATGCTCGAATAATGCGGCAAGAAGCCCTGCTCCATGTAAGCCAGACCGGGCCTGCGCTGCCACTTGTCAGCATTGATCTTGCGCCAGCCGCCAGCCCAAAGGAATATCAGCGTCTCAGGCGGTGGCCCGGCTTCGATGAATTGCCGAAGCTTCAGCCCGCGCAGATCGAAGTATTCAATCTCATAACCGCGCGCTTCCAGCCATGCGGCCAGCCGGGCAGTGCCCGGATTGCGGCGCGGGAACAGCAGCCGCCTGATTCCGGGCAGATGATATGACAAGGCCGGAGCGCTCCCCGCCTGGTAAGGGACTGCTCCGGCCTCATGTGTGACTATCGCCATGCCGGGAATTATAACCCGGATATGGGATATCTGAATTGTCTCGCGGGATTTTTACAGATCCGTGCGCGGCCTTGCCTGGTAGAGCTTGGCTTGCCCGTTCTTGCCGGAACTTACGATCAGCTGCAGGTAGTGAGTGTCCGGATTGTACTGGCTGAACAGCGGCCTCTTGTAGAAGTCATACTGCCACGCATACCAGATGTGACCCGGCGCAAGCTTCTGCTGCCATGTTGGGCTGTCCAGATAGTCCGGGAAGCCGTCACCGTTTGAGTCAGCATGCGGTGCTCCGGGTACCGGGGCAGGGTCAAGGCCGATCAGCCCGCCGCCCCCACAGCTGGTGAAGATCATCAGTGCTGCCAGCAGCAGCCCGATCATGAGTGGTTGGATTTTGGCGGGGCGAATGGCAGCCTGCCACCGCCTCGAGCGTCCGGGCATATCTGACAGCTTGAGCGTGACGCTGGCATAAACCACTGCCAAATGACTGAAGGTGTCAGAGTCGGAATGCTGCTTGAAGCCTATGAAGATTGTGTCCACTTCCGATCCGTGGTCACGCTCAAGCCTGGCAATTGCCAACACTATCCACTCCGCCACGCGCTGGCAGGTTTGCTCCCTGGTGTCCTGGTCCAGCATGGACAGCAGGTCTCGATCGTGCATGTCCACGGGAATGAACCACTGCCCAACATCGCCATGCCCCGGGATCACATTAGGCACCCTGCCGCCACGCGGCAAGGGCCCGGTATCCTTGCTGATCGCCCCCCGCGCGCCGGGTAGCTTCCCTTCAATGTAATTCGAAATGGCCTTCAGCGAAAAGCTGATATTGGCCGGGGTGCAGACTCCATCAGAGTCTATGTAGATTTTGGTCATGTCAGTTCCTTTCTCCGGCGGTTGCCGGGTATGGTGTTACTTCCTCAATCCTGCAGGTCAGCGTCACGCCGCCTGATTCATGCCCGCGCTTGCTCAGTATCGTAGCAGTTGAAATGTGCTCACCGTGCGGGCCGGTGCATACTACCTGCTGGCCGATCATGGCAGCGTCGCCAATCGGCCTGAGCACTGTGATGTCAATGAGCGTCACGATGTTCGTCCTTGAAATACTTCGGGCCCAGCATTGACCGCGCCTGCCTGAGCTTCGTTTGAATCTCTCGAAGGTCTTCGTCCGTGTACTGGTTGCCCGGATTCCACACCTTGACCAATCGCCGGGTAGCGGCGAGATCGTCAACAACAGAGTTTACCGCAGGCCAGGCTTCCACCGTCACCCCGCGATGTTCATACGACTCCGGGGGCCCGCCATGTTTCAGAAGATCCATCAGCCGGAACAGAACGTCAGACAGGTCCGCCCGCTCCATGGCAAGGCTTGCCGGATCACCTTTAATTGACCCTACCGATATCGCTCCATGCTCCGTGACCAGCTGGATATGAACCAGCAGGCCGGGCTTCACTTGCCCCGGGGCAGGCTTGCGCTTGAACCATCCCGTGATATTCATTCCGGATCACTCATCGTAGCGGGAAGCCCGATGATCCCGCTTGCCATTGCCACATCCAGCGACGCGGCCTGCAGCATGTCAGCACCGTTAAAGACAATCTCAGCCAGCCGCTCAAACAGCGTAATGGACATCTTCAGGTTTTCGCAGATCAGCTCCGTGCTGCCGGGTGCGCGCTTCAGGCCGGCTTCCTGCAGCATCCGCTGCCCGTCCCTCAGCATGACCATGCAGTGCAGCACCATGTCAATGCCTTCCTGCATTTCCTCAAGCTTGGCCCAATCCCTGCGGACCAGCAGTGTGCCGTCCAGCCTGCCCGGTGAAGCCTTCAGCTCAGCCAGCTCAGCGCCCGCCGCGGCAAGAAGAATCTTCAGGTGCATCTGCCGGGTCAGATCATGGTACTCGCCGGGTATCCCGTCCGGCCCCTGGTCAAGCATGTGCATGTCGATCGCGTCAAGCGCGATGGTGTACTGCAGGCAGGGAGTCCCGTCAGTCTGCAGGGCGGTGGCTTCAGGCAGTGTTGCCGTGTTCGAGTTCATGGTGTCTTTCCTTGATGGTAAATTTCCCGGGTGTCAGGCCCCGGATCCTGGCCATACAGCAGCCAACTCTTGCGGCCTCCATGCCCGCCATGCGCGCAGCAGGTGCTTTGCATGGACTTCCCACGGGGTAGCCCCGTCATAGTCAATCCGGTACAGCCGCCGGGCTTTCGCCATGAAGTCACTCAAGGCGATCCCTGCGTTTCTCGCGGCTCTCACGGCTGCGAGTATCCAGTCATTGCGCTTGCCTGCCCTTGGCCCCGTAACAAGCTGCTGAGCGCGCCTGCGCGCTGCCTTGCTGCCCGTCCTATAGAAGCTGGCATAGCCTTTGCCCTTGCGCAGCCTGCGCTTCTGTAGCGGCCCCCGCTGAAGGTTCCAACGGTACAGCCGCATGCGCGCGGTGGAGATCTTGAGCCTGTAGTAAATCTCAATCATGCGCTCAGTCAGCGGGTAGAGTTCCCAGCCCAGCGCTTCAGCATGCCGCCTGCAGTGATTGTTAAGCTGGCCCAGCGTCATACCCGGCTCGGATGCCCGTAATTCGCGGCAGAATCTATGCCAGTATGGAGCAGTTGCGGCCTGTACTGATGCGGCCTGCGGGGATTTTTGTAGAGCAATACTAACTACTCCCCCAGTCTTGACTCTTGAATGAAGCAATCCAAGCCGATCAGCAACGATAGCCGCCGGATTCAAGCACTCAGATAGGTCAGTCACCCCGTTCAGCACGGCACCTGGCCGCGTCCCATCGCGCTTGTCGATGAACCACAGGCGCAAAGCGCGCCGCGCCGGGAACAGATCCACGCCCGGCTGATTGAATGCTGCCTGCGATTTAAGCCACGCCTCGACTTCCAGAACGGGCAGCGGTGCATCCAACGGCACATAGACATGCCAGCCGCGCGCGGTGCCGTCAGCGTTGTAAGACGAAGCTGCCAGCAGGTACAGCAGGCCAAGAACGTCAAGGCGCTCAGTGATGATGCGCAGCGCTTCGGCGCGATCCTCTCCGGAGTGTGCATCCACGTCAAGGGCAAACCCTGCGCACTGGCCACCACCGCCGATTGACTTCACGAAGCCGCGCTCATGCAGGCGCTCAGCCATGTAGCGGGCAAAGGAAATATTGACAGGCAGGGTGAAGGTTCTTGATTTGGGAGTGTAGCGGACAGTGCGATCAGCGAAACGGTACAGGTGCCGGAGCATTTGCTCTTGGATTTTTTCTAATTGGTCAGTCTTAAATTCCATAATGGTTCGGGTAATCCCACCGGGAAGCCTCCCCCCCGAACCACCGCAAGGGAGACTTCCCGGCAGAAAGCGGGATAGCTTGTTCAACGTCAGAATTATACCACAGATCACGGGTCGAAACTCCCGAATACTTGAGGAAATTCCCGAAGATGCCAGACTACTCACCCCGGCGGGACAGCCAGAGACACCCGCCGGGGCCGCAAAGAAGACACCAGGCAGGCAGTATAGCACGGACCAGCGGGATACGCGGGCGAAAAATCACACACATGAATCCATTATTGGCAACGAAACGACGCGCGGAAATGACAACGCGCCAACGATTACAGCCGTGACCGCGCACATGCCATAAGCCCTGTATTCATGCGGCCTCACGCAAAATGACAACATCGAAAAT
>Ga0326597_10003532_pt1 | contig 22427 bp, 6 predicted proteins | sample RVTome_12_FD_203789 | JGI IMG/M metagenome (GOLD analysis project Ga0326597, IMG submission 203789) | Soil microbial communities from uranium-contaminated site in the Upper Colorado River Basin, Wyoming, United States - RVT100D185 | ecosystem: Environmental > Terrestrial > Soil > Contaminated >...
GATGCCGTGCTCGAGAAGCTCGACGTCATCATCGCGAGCGTCCACAACCGCCACAAGATGGACGCCGCGGCCATGACGAAGCGGATCGCCGCCGCGATGCGCAAGCCCCAGTTCAAGGTCTGGGGCCACGCGCTGGGCCGCTACGTGCTGACGCGCCCGCCCTTCGCGTGCGACGTGGAGCGCATCCTCGACGTCATCGCCGAGTCCCGCGCGGCGGTGGAGATCAACGGCGATCCGCATCGGCTGGACATGGAGCCGCGCTGGATCCGCGAAGCGCGCAAGCGGGACATCCGGTTCGTGATCTCCACCGACGCCCATTCCGTGAAGGGCATGGAGAACTTCCGCTGGGGGGTCGACATGGCCCGCCGCGGCTGGGTCCGCAAGGGCGAGGTGCTGAACACCCTGGGGGTGGACGGGTTCCGCGAGGCCGTGCGCCCGTGACGCCGCTGGTCTTCCTCCTTTCGCCCGCCTCGACGGGCGGCGAGCGGGCGCGGGTGATCTTCCGGGAGGAGGCCCGCTTCGACATCGCCCTCCAATTGCGGACCCCCGAAGGCGCGCTGCTGGGCGACGTCTTCAGCTTCCTCTCGGGGCTGTACTTCCGCGGCAAGCTGACCTACGCGCGGGCCTTCGCCCGCCCGCCCGCGGGCGCGCCCGGCGTCCTCGTCATCACACCGAGCGAAGGGCTGCGCTCGCCGGACATCCTCGTCACGCTCGATCGCCTCCGCGACTACGCGAAGGTGCGCATCGACCTCGCCGAAGCTCGGTACCGTGAGCCGCTGGTCCGTGACGCGAAGGGCCTCTTCCAGCTCGTCGGGCCCGAGTGCGACGTCGTGCTGCTGGGCAGCGTGGCCACCGGAAAGTACGTGGAGCCGCTGACGGAGGTGTTCGGCCGCCGCCTGCTGTTCCCTACCGACTTCGTCGGGCGCGGGGACATGAGCCGCGGCGGGCTGCTGCTCCGCGCCGCCGCCGACCAGCGCGAGCTCGGGTACGGGCCGATCGCGGGTGCTATCCGGCACGGGGCACGGCCCGAGCGGCTGACGCCGCGGCCGGGCATCCTGCGCCGCGCGATGGGGTCCGTGCGCCGCCGCACTGAGCGCTGATGGCCCGCCGCCCTCCGCGCGCCAAGGCGGCCATGCCCGCGCTCGCCATCCCCCGCGACACCGACACCGTCGAAGTGCGGGCGGGCGCGCAGTCGGTCCACCTCACGAACCTCCGCAAGCCGTTCTGGGCGGAGCTCGGCATCACCAAGGGCGACCTCATCCAGTACTACGCCGACGTCGCGCACGCCCTGCTCCCTCATCTGCGCGACCGCGCGATGGTCATGCGCCGCTATCCCAACGGGTGGAACGGCAAGTCCTTCTTCATGAAGAACGCGCCCACGCCGCGGCCGGAGTGGATCGAGATCTGCTCCATCGACCACGGCTCGGACAAGGTCATCGACTTTCCGATGATCCAGGACCTGCCCGCGCTGCTTTGGGTGGTCAACCTCGGCTGCATCGACCTCAACCAGTGGTACGCGCGCTGCGACGACGTGGACCGCCCCGACTACCTGCACTTCGACCTCGACCCCGTGAAGGGGCCGCGGCCGGTGCCCTTCGAGCGGGTGCTGGAGACGGCGCGCATCGTGCGCGACGGCCTCGCCGCCCTCGGCATGCCGTCGTTCGCGAAGACCACCGGCTCGCGCGGCATCCACGTGTACGTGCCCATCGTCCGCGGTCCGACGCAGAAGGACGTTTGGGGCTTCGCGAAACGCCTGTCCGTCAGCCTGGAAGCCCTTCACCCCAAGGTCATCACCGCCGAATACACGGTCGCGCGGCGGCCGCAAGGCCGCGTGCTCGTCGACTACAACCAGAACGCCTGGGGACAGACCCTCGCGTCGATCTATTCGGTGCGGCCGCATCCCAGGGCCGCGGTGTCGACCCCCGTCACGTGGGACGAGATCGACCACGGGATCGCCATCGAAGACTTCCACATCCGCAACGTCCCCGAGCGGGTGCGCGAGAAGGGCGATCTCTGGGCGCCGCTGCTCGCGGCGAAGGGCCGCTTCGAGCTGGAGGAGTACCTATGATCTGATCTCAGCGCGGCATTCTGGACGGTATCCAAATAAAGTGTTGACGAGCGTCTTAAAGCGGCAGTAATGTCTTGCCGAAGACGAAACATATCCATTCCGCCGGACGGTGCCCCAAGGGTTGGCCAGGGCTCAAGATGCCTGCACATCAGCTTTCCTATGTTGAGAGGAAGCGGTGGCCCAAAGGTTTCCAATCTCGTTTCGCGATACCGAGCCGGAAGACCTTACTCTCGACTGCCAATCCGAGGTAAGCGCCTTTACGGGCGCGGTCACCGTCAGGTTCCCTCTGGCCGTGACGACAGGCCGGTCCGACCTGACGCCCGGAATGGCCCTGGAGTACAGCTCATCCGGCGGAAACTCGCCGTTTGGTCTTGGATGGCAGCTCACAGGACTCCCCAGCATCTCCGTCAACACCCGCCTCGGACACCCTCGGTACGACATCGCGGACGGCTATGTCTCGAGCACGCAGGGCGAGCTGGTGCCGGCGCTGCGGCAGGCAGGCTCCGCGTGGGAGCCCCGCGTCGAAGATCTCGGCACCTTCTTCGTTCACTGCTACCGAGCCCGGGTCGAACACGGAGCGGTGCGTTTCGAGCGCTGGGTTCACAAGGGTACCGGCCGCGTTCACTGGCGATCTCGCGACCGCCAGAGTGTCCTCACCATCTTCGGGCTTGGCGACGATGGGCGCAGCCGAATCGCCGACCCCGCCGACCCGGACCGCGTCTTCACGTGGCTGGCGGAGGCCATCTACGATCCGCGCGGCAACTCCATCCAGATCGAGTACCAGCCCGAGAACCGCGACCGGATCGATCCGACCGTCGCCTTCGAGCGGACACGTCTCGATGGCGTGCTCGCTCAGCGTTATCCGAAGCACGTGCGGTACGGGAACACCCACCCGCTGCAAGCGGATGCGCCCGTTCCCATTGCCAACCGCTGGTCGTTCGACGTCGTCTGCGACTACGGCGACCACGATCCGGTAGGAGTGCCAGCGCCGACGCCGGATCGCCCCTGGGGACTGCGGTCCGATCCCCATTCCACCTTCGGGCCCGGCTTCGAAGTGCGGACATACCGGCTCTGCCGTCGGGTATTGCTGTTCCACCACTTCGATGAGCTGGGACCGGATCCGGTGCTGGTGCGAACGTACCGCTTCGAGCATGACCTGGACGAGGCGGGTAGCACCCTCCAGGCCGTACATCTCGCCGGCTCTCGACGTGATCCCGTGTCCGGCTCCTCCGTCCAGCGCTCCTTGCCGCCAGTGCGATTCACCTATTCCGCTCCCAGCGTGGCGCGCGCCTTCGAGCCCGCGCCTGCCGAAGCCACGGTGAACGTGCCGCACGGACTCGCGGGTCCGAACTATTACTGGACCGATCTCTTCGGCGAGGGCGTACCGGGGATCCTCAGCGATGCCGGACCGGCTTGGTACTTCAAGGCCAATGATGGTGGCGGTCGTTTCGCCGCACAGCAGCTCGTCGTCTCGAGGCCCGCCTGGCGGCTTTCGCAGTGCGCGCTGGCGGACGTGGACAGCGACGGGAACACCAACCTCGTCGTCATGCAGGGCCGACAGGCCGGCTATTTCGAGTTCGACCGGGATGCCGAAGCATGGACCGTCTTCCGTGCCTTCCCGTCTCTCCCCCACGTCGAGTCCGCCGGACAGAGGGTGCAGTGGCTGGACCTGAGCGGGGACGGGCGCGCGGATCTGGTCGTGGCGGCGCCCGATCGCTTGATCTGGTATCCGTCGCTGGGCAAGGAAGGGTTCGGGAGCGCGGTCGAGATCCAGAGGCCCCAGGGCGACATCCCCAATGCGCCGATCGCCGAAGACACCACCCAGGACTTCTTCTTTGCCGACATGAACGGCGACGGGCTCCTCGATCAAGTGCGGGTGCGCAACGGACGCGTCGAGTACTGGCCGAGCCTCGGCTATGGGCGCTTCGGCGATCCCATCCTGATGGAGGACTCCCCGGTCTTCAGCCCGGATGCGCAGTTCGACCCGCGCCGGGTGGTGCTCGTGGACCTGGACGGCAACGGCAGCGCGGACATCGTCTACGTTGGCGATGGCGAGGTCCGCTACTGGATCAACGCTGAAGGCAACCGACTCCTTCCGGGCGGGCGCATCGGAAACCTGCCGCAGATCGACTGCCTCTCCACCCTTCGCGTGGCGGACTTCCTGGCCGACGGCACGCCGTGCCTGTTGTGGTCGTCGCCGCTGGCCGGCGCCTACAGCCCCATTCAGTACCTGCCGCTGACCAGCGGCGTGAAGCCCCGCTTGCTCGTCACCATGAACGATTCCAGGGGGCTGGAGGAGCGGATCAGCTATTCGACCTCCGCCGCTCACTACCTGCGCGACAAACGTGCCGGGCGGCCATGGCGCACCAAGCTGAACCGCCATCCGGTGGTCGTGGACAGGAAAGACCTGCTCGACTCGATAGGCGGCTTGCGCGCCACGAGTCGCTATGAATATCACGACGGCTTCTTCGACGGACCGGAGCAGGCCTTCCGGGGATTCGGTGTCGTGGACATCTACGACGCGGAGGGACTCGATTCGTCGCCGGAAGCTCCGGAGCTGCTCACGAATGGCACTTGTTTGCGGACATGGTTCCACCAGGGACGCCCCCTGGTAGGCGCGCTCCCGGACCGGTACGAGGGAGACGCGGCGGCGCCGCTGATCCCTCCCGTCTCGTTCGAAGATCCCACCGCCCTGGCTCCCGGCGAGTACGAAGACGGCCTGCGGGCCCTGGCCGGCGCCGCCCTGCGCCAGGAGGTCTACGCTCTGGGACCGAGCGGGCAGCGCGCGGGACACCCCTTGCAGGTGCAGCAAAACGCTTACCGGGTGCGGCGACAGCAGCCTTCACGACTGCTCGGCGGCCTGCCGTCCGTCTTTCGTTTCTACGCCGCGGAGAGCTTCCACAGCCACTACGAACAACAGCCCGACGACCCGAGGTCCACGCATCGCTTCACTTTCGAGATAGACGACTTCGGCAATCCGCTTCAGGAATGCCAGGTGGCCTACGCCCGCCGGGCCAGCATTCCCTCGGCTTCGCCCGCGCAGGCCCAGACGCTGATCGCGGCTTTCAAGCACCGCTTCCTGGCCCTCGACACGTCCGAGCGGTACGAGACGGCGATCCCCATTGAGGAGCAGGAGCTGGAGGTCGCCGGGCCGCCCGTCCCGTCCTCGGGCGTCTACGGTCACGAGCCGCTGCGCGCCAGCCTGGCCGCCGCGCTGGCGGCGCCGCTAGCCTTTCACCAGCACTTCACAGGTGGGGTTGAGACCCGGCTGGCGAGCTGGTACCGCCATTTCTACTGGAACGACGCTCAGAACGCCGCCTTGCCGCTGGGGTCCGTCGGATCCCGCACGCTGGCTCATCACAGCGACCAGGCCTGTTTCACACCGGAGACGGTCACCCAGGTATTCGGCTTACTGGCCGACGCCAGTCTCCTCCAGACCGACGGCGGGTACCGCCTGACCGACGGGCACTGGTGGCGCTCGACGGAGACGCGTCACTGCCAGCCGGCCGCCGGCTTCTTCCGCCTGGAGCGAGTGGAGCGCCCGGACGGCGGCGTCACCACCTACGTCTACGACCCTGGGAATCTCGCGTTGATCGAGTTGCGCGATCCGTTGGGGAACCACACACGCGCCGAGATCGACTACCACCTGGTCGCTCCCTTCCGCATTACCGACGCCAACAACCATGTGACGGAGGTGCTCTACGACCCGCTGGGAATCGCGGTGGTCTCGACGTCGCAGGGCCAGGTCCTCGACGGGGGAGGAACGCCGCGGCTCTACGGGTTCGATCGCCTGGCCACCTACACGCCGCGCGCCGGGGCGACGTTCGCCGCCGTCCGGGCCGATCCCGCCTACTACGTCCAGAATGCCGCGCAGTTCCTCTACTACGAGCTCGACACCTGGACTGCTCTCGCCCTGCCCCCGCGATCGATCCGGCTGCTGCGCGAGGATCTCGTGCTCGACGGGAGCGGCGGCGCCCCCGCCCCGGGCACGATTCGCACGACGGTCGCCCACTTCGACGGCCTGCGCCAGCCCCTGCAGACCAAGCTGCTGGTGGAGGCCGGCCCGGCCATCCAGCGCAACTCCAGCGGCGACCTCGTGCTCGACGGGGACGGCCTTCCCGTGGAAGGCCCGGCCACCGAGCGCTGGCAGGTCACCGGCTTCACGCTGCACAACCGCAAGCTCCAGCCCGTCCGCGAGTACGAGCCCTTCTTCTCGACCACTTCGGCGTATGAACCGGAGGAAGCCCTCGCCCATTTCGGCGTCTTCCGACAGCGCCAGTACGACGCCCTCGGGCGCCTCCGCCGCGAGGATTCCCCGAACGAGACCTTCGCAAGGGTCGAGTACCGGTCCTGGGAGACCCGCCACTACGACCCGAACGATACGGTCCTGGATTCGCAGTATCGGACCCTGCGCGAAGGCCTGGCCAACACCAACGTCGAGAAGAAGGCTCTGCTCAAGGCCGAAGCCCACGCCGACACACCGACGATCACGCACCTGAATCCGTTGGGCGCGGAGATCAAGAGAGTGCAGACGGGCAGCGGCGGTTTCGATCGCACCACGGAAACGAAGCGGGACATCCGCAGCCGGATCGTCGAGGCCATCGATTCCCGAGGTCTCACCGCCATCCGCTACCGGCGCGACATGCAGGGACGAACCCTGCTCCTCGACAGCATGGACGCCGGCCAGACCCGAACCCTCCCCGACGTCCATGATCGCCCGGCGCACACCTGGGATTCGCGGGGGGGCCACCAGCGGCGGCGCTTCGACGCCCTGGATCGGCCCCTCTCGGTGGTGGTGGACGGCCTGCTGGGCCTGAACCACATGACCGAGCGGTTCGTCTACGGTGAGGACGCCAGCGTCACGCAGGCGGAGCTGCGTCAGGCCCGCGGGCGCCTGGCCGTCCATCGCGACCAGGCCGGGGTCCTGACCCTCCGCCAGTACGACCCGAAGGGGCTGATCCTCCGCAGCGAGCGCCAGCTACGCGAGGACTATAAGACCGAGTCGGACTGGACCAATCCCGCGGGCGTCGTCCTGGAAGCCCCGGTCCATCGGATCCAGACCGCGTTCGACGCCCTGGGACGAGTGCGCCAGCAATCCCTGCCTGATGGCACCACGCGGCACCTCGCGTATCTGCGCGGCGGCGGCCTGAACCGCGTCGAGCTCGACAGCAACGACGGCCTGCTGGACGGCCTGGTCGTCCTGAGCGCATCCGACTTCAACGCCCGGGCCCAGCGGACACGAGTGTTGCTCGGCAACGGGGTCGAGGTCGTCCATCGCTATGACGACGAGACCTTCCGCGTCAACCGCATCACTGCGCGGCGCCTCCCCACTGGCGGTGATGCGGGCGCGACCCTGCAAGACCTCGAGTACACCTACGATCCCGTCGGCAACGTGACCCACTGCGTGGACAACGTTCAATTGCCGTCCACGCCGGGCCAGTTCCTGACCGGCCTCAACGTGTCTCCGGCCAGCGAGTTCACCTACGACGCGTTCGATCAGCTCATCGCCGCCACCGGCCGTGTGCATCAGGCATTGCTCGAGCATGACTACCGCCCGGACGTGCCGGTTCCGGAAGTTCGCAACGGCACGCGGCACCTCAACCTCAACAACGGCGCGGCAGTCGAGCGCTACACCCGAACGTACGAGTACGACGCCGCCGGAAACGTCCACTTCATCCGCCATCAGGGAACGTCTCGGAGCTGGAGCACGGAAGTCTGGACTTCGCCGGCCTCGAACCGGTCGCTGCCCGCCTTCGACCCGGACGGAAATCCCACCACCAACCGCGAGCTGCGTTTCGACGCCAACGGCAACTGCACCTTCCTCCCCCACATGGGCGAACTCGCGTGGAGCTACAGGAACGCGCCCGCGCGGGCCGTCATCGTGGACCGCTCGGGCAGCGGCCAGCCCGATGACGCCGAGTATTACGTCTACGACGGAGGCGGCCTCCGGATCCGCAAGGTGACGGAAAAGATCGTGTCCGGCCAGTTGGAGATCACCGAGCACATCGACTTCGACGGCTGCGAGATCAAGCGCCGGCGGCGCGGGACCACGACTTTGCTCGAGCGCCTGACCACCCACGTTTCGGACGGCACCAACCGCGCGGCCCTCGTACACCGCTGGACCACGGACACCCTGGCCCGGGAGACAGCCGACGTCACCCAGCCACGGATCCGCTATCAGCTCACCGATCATCTCGGCTCCTCGGCGATGGAGGTCGACGAGGCCGGGTCGGTCATCAGCTACGAGGAATACTTTCCCTACGGCGGCTCGGCCTTCATCGCCGGTGACAACCTCCGCGAGGTCGACATGAAGGCCTACCGCTTCTGCGGCAAGGAGCGCGACGAGGCCACCGGTCTCTACTACTTCGGGCATCGGTACTACGCCCCCTGGATCGGCAAGTGGCTCAGTCCCGACCCCATCGGCCCCGAAGACTCGCTCAACCTGTACGAGTACGTCCGCAACAACCCGGTGAACCTCACCGACCCGGACGGGCTCAACCCCGACGAGCCGACCGTCGAGTGGCGCAGCGCGCCGGCGATCCCTCCCGAGATCCTCCGCCGGCTCTCGCCGGCGCAGCTCGAGCAGCTCAACACCCCCGGCTACGGATGGTGGGTCGAAGGCGATCGGGTGCGCGTGGTGACGAGAGAGGAGCTGTTGCGCCTGGCCAGGGAATGGTCGCGAAGGCACGGCCGCACTGCGGCCCTCATCGCGGTGGGACCTGACACCGAGGGCAACGGAGCCGGCATGGGGGCGGGCGGCGACGCCCCCGGAGACGCAGTCGGCCCCACCGATCCGCCGGCCACTCCCAGCCCCCCCAGCACCGTGCCGGGCCCACCGATCGCCTCGGAGGAAGAGGCGAACATGTGCGTACCGCCGCCGCCTGAAGAGTTGGTGTGCCGCGAGCCGGCGGCAGGCGCAGAGACCGGCGATGACGGGACCGGAGGGCCGGCCGGCGGCCCTACCGGCGGCGATGCGGACGGCGGCGGAAGCAGTGATTCCGCGGATCCGGACGCTACCACCGTCGACAACGGGGACGGTCGCTGGCGCGGAGGACCGTACGGAAGTGGCTACGAGGATGGAGTCGCGGCCTGGCCCGGCGATCCGGGGGCCACCGGGGGGGGCGGCGAGCCAGGAGCGGCCCCGCCGCCCAACAACGACATCGACTGGGGCACGGTGGCGGTGAACGCGGTCACGACGGTGGCGATCGGAGCCGCGGTCATCGTGGCGGGCGCGGCTCTGGTCGCCGCGGGGATCGTCTCCGCCCCATTCGTGCTTACCGTAGGACTGCTGGCCATGGTCGGCGTGGGCCTGATGTCGTTCTTCAGGCGCTCCGATGAAGCGTTCGCCGCCGGCAATCCCGATCCCGCCGGCCGGGCCGCGCTGGCCGCGCTGGGCGACACCGTCGGGGTCACGAGCATCGTGGAGGGAGCCAGCGGCCGCGATGCCGTCACCGACCGCGTTCTGCGCACCCAGGAGCGCAGCGAACGCCTCGGGACCGGGATCGGAGCGGTCGCTACTCTGGCCGGATCGCGCGGGCTGTCGCGGCTGGGCACCGCGGCGGGAACACGGGGACTGGCCGCCAGTGGCTACAACCTCTATTCGGTACCTTCGATCGCCCGTCCGACCTACAGCAACCCACTGGTGACCGGCACCTACACTTCACCGCAGGGAGTCGTCTGGCGGGCCAACGTGCTGACGGGAGCGCACGCCGGCTTCCGAACCTGGCGCGCGGGCACGGGGTTCTCGTCCGGGTTCTACGGCCGCGGGGGCGCCGTGCTGGCGGGAACACCGCTACGCCACGGCGCCGGCAACTTCTGGCACGTGCGCAGCCACTTCGCCGACCTTCCCACCCGGCCCGGAATCCACAGCTATTTCCTCCCCGAGTATCGCCCGCACATGGTGCTGCTTGGCGACGCGCCATACATCGCGGGGCATGGTACGTCGGTGACCGTCGGTCCCCTGGAGGTGCTGCCGGGCAACGTCGTGGACCTCCGGACCCTAGGGCCGCAACCGGGCCTGCGAGGCGGCGCCTGGGTCGGCGCCGAGTACCCGAATCCGACCCAGGTCGGTGTCGTGGGCGGCACTCCCAATCCCAACCAGCCTGTCCTCGGCACGCCTCTGTTCCACTACCGGTTCGTGGTCGAGCCTGGAGCCACACCCGGCACGGTCGGCGTTGTGACGTCGTTCCCGGAGTAGGCGATGGACGAGCACATCTCGGCGGTATTCCCCGACAAGAAATTCTTCGCACCACGGTTTGCCCGTATGGCGGACCGGAGGCCGGCGCTGGCCGCCCTGGTGCAGGCCTTCGTGGCCGGCGGCTATCACGAGGCGCTGGCCCGCCGCGAGCCGCGCGCCAGCACTGGCCCGGCGGTGGTCACGGAGTTGCCCAGGATCCACTACGACCAGTTGGACGGTGATCACAGCTATGCCAAGTACGTCAACCTTCGTCCCGCCGCTGGCGAGTGGGTGCTTCTGGCGATCAGCTACGTGGCACCGGTCTTCACGGCCACGGACCAGATCTACGTGATGAATTCCCTGAACTACGACGAACACCTGGCCTGGGACGGCCACGATCTGTCCGGGTGGCTGCATCGGCCCGAGACGAAGCAGATCGTCTCCACCGCCAGCTCTGTGCTGGAGCCGTTCGGCATCCGCTACGTGGCTTGGAACACACCGCTCCTGGACGAACGCCGGCCGATGTCCGACAAGCCCGACGCCACCGTCCGGGAGCTGCTCTTCAACTTCGACCAACCTCACTGACCGCCCGGCTCGCGCCGACCATCGAAGCCTGCGGTCGGAGGACTTATGAACAAGAAGCAGTTGCTGGCTCTCGACAAGCTCTCGGAAGCGAATCTGGCCGCCGTCCAGACGCAGGACCCCGCGCTGTTTCGGGAGATGCAGGCCAAGGTGGTCGAACAACGCAAGACCACCGTGGAGGCGAGCTTCGCCGGCAGCTCGACGCAGCTGCGCGAGCACCTCGCCCGCGTGGACTTCTCCCTGGGCGAGGGGGCGGATCGCAGCCTCAAGCAGGCGATCCTCGAATCGCTAAAGGCGCGAGAGGTCAAGCCGGAGCTGGCCCGCGAAGCGGCGGAGCGCGTCAGCGCGCTGGAGCGCTCCAACCTGTTGGCGGACCCGGCTTACGTAGAGGTCCCTCTCGCCGATCATCCGCTGTTCCAAGCGGAGCTGCGGCAGGCCACGGTGTTCAAGCTGGCCGGCGCCGCGCGTCTCCCGGACGCCAAGACGGAAGTGCTCCTCGGGAAGGCCCCCAGCGCGGCGGCCCTCAGCGACGAGGTGCTTGGCGAGCTGGTGAAGGAGCGGGCCCTGGAGGAGGGCGAGGCCAAGGCCATCGGCCTGACCGCGGGTCTCTTCCACCTCGCCGACGAGAAGGTCGAGTTGGCGGACGCGATGGCGAAGGGCGGGTTCCCTTCCCTGCCCGACGGCAAGATCAGTGAGCTGCGCGACCTGGCCGCCCTCCGTCCCGAGGACTGGGAGAAGGCCATCGAGAGCGCCCGAGTCAAGCCGCCCGAGGGAATGACGGCCAGAGACTACGCAGAGCAACTCGGCAAGGCGGTCACCGATGTGTTCGTCACCGACGCCGTGCTGGCCCGCGTCATCCCCCGCAACACCCGCGAGCTGGCCCAGGCCGTCGACCACATCGGGCCGCTCGTCGAGAAGAACCCGCTCGTGGTCGGCCGCCCCTTCGACAGCCTCGACCTGAGCGGCATCCATCCCCGGGAACTGCCCCGTCTACGAGCCGCGCACGACCAGTTGCGGCGGCTGGCCAACCGGCATCCGGGCCTGGGTCTCCACCAAGTCCTCAGCGACAAGGGGCTCTCACCCGCGCAGAAGCTGGCCGCGCTGGACGAACGGATCGGCATGGTCGACCGAGCCCGCAAGCAGAACCCCGACGCCGAGCTGCTGATGTTGAACTACGCCCCGGGCAGCCAGGACCTGGCGCAGCTCGATCTCGGCGGCCTCGAGCCCGGGGGGCAGCGCATGGTCGTGGCTGACCTCAAGGCCTACCAGCGAAGCTACGCGCTCACCGGCGATGTCGAGCACTCGCTCCTGCTGCTGGACGCCGGCTATCCCTCCGGCGCCTCCATTGCCAGCAAGAGCCTGACCGCCTTTCAAGCCGACACCGGCCTCTCCACGGTCGTGGCCAAGGCCTACTACGACAAGGCCCTCGGACAAGTGGCCGCGGCCGGCAACAGCCTCGTTTCGATCGTGGACCTGCTCAAGGGAGGCTTCGACACGCTGGGTGTGGGCAACCTGCTCCCGTCCACCCTCGACTATCTCAAGCAACTCGATGGTTACGCCGACCTCTTCGGCAGCCAGGACTACTGCAACTGCGAGCACTGCCAGTCCATCCTCAGCCCGGCCGCCTACTTCGTGGACCTGATGTGCTTCGTGGAGGAGAACGTACTGAACGAGTTCTTCACGGGGCCCAAAGCAGACCACGTCCTCAACCTCAAGGTCCGCCGGCCCGATCTCTGGAAGCTGCCCCTGACCTGCGAGAACACCACCACCTTGATCCCCTATCTCGAGATCATCAACGAAATCCTCGAGAACTACATCGCGCGGCGGCGCGGTTTCGCCGGTGATTTCACCGATCGGCGGCTGGTCGAGGACGTCGTCTACCGCCAGGCCATCTCCAACGACGTGGACTCCCTGCGCCAGCCGTTCTGGCTGCCCCTCGCACGGCTCAACGCCTACCTGGCCCACTTCGATCGCACCCGCGGGCTCATCGCCCTCACCCTCGCCGCCCCCCCCGCCGTGACCGCGGCGGCGACGCTCAAGCTCTCCCGGCCGGAATACGACCTCGTGGTCACCCCCAACGCCAACATCGGCGTCCTCCGCAACCTCTACGGAGTGCAGTTCGTTCTGCTGGCCAGCGGAAAGATCCAGCCCTTCGACGCGCAGGAGATGCTGAAGTACACGGGGCTCAGCCGGACCGATCTGGGCCAGCTTTCCGAAGCCCGTTTCGTGACCAACGCCGGCGCCCAGGCCTTCGAGATCAAGGCCGAAAAGAGCAATGCGGAGAGCGTACAGAACGACATCGAGCGCATTCACAACCTGACCCCGGCCGCCCTCGACCGCATGCACCGCTTCGTGCGCCTGTGGCGCGCCCTGAAGTGGTCCATTCCCGAGCTGGATCTCGTGCTCGCCCAGTTCGACGCCGCCGCGCTGGCGGCCGGCATCGGGGCGCCCGCCCTCGAGCACCTGGTGTCGGTCCTGACTCTCCTCGAGCGCTTCCGTATGCCCGTCGACCAGAACTGCGCCCTCTGGAGCGAGATCCCGCGCACCGCCCTCGACGCCAGGAAGGGCCCGCTCTTCGACCGCCTCTTCAACTTCCCGCCATTCACTCTGACCGACGGCCTGCTGCCGAAGGATGCGGTGAAGTTCATTCACCCGGCGTTTCGTGAAGTCGGACTGCCTTTGCCCGCCGACAATACCCTGCCGCGCCTGCTGGCCGGCCTGCGCGTGAACACCGACGATCTGGCGCAGCTCATAACGCAGTTGAGCGCGCCCCTCGGCGTGAACCTGGGAACGGTCAACGAGGCCGATCGCGGCTTCTTCCTCACCGTGGCCAACCTGACCCGCCTCTATCGTCACGCGCGCCTGTCCCAGCTCTTGAAGCTGCCCGTCGCCGATCTCTTCCAGCTCATCCGCCACGCCGGCATCGCCGGGGATCACATCGCCAACCTCCCCCAGCTGCCGACCCTCCTCGAGTTCCGCGATTGGTGGAAGGCAAGCGGCTTCAAGCTCGACGATCTCGGCTTCATCACGCGCGGGCTCGTCCAGCGGCCCGAGGGCTATCCCGACAAGGCCGAGCTGGCCTCCCAGCTGGTGGCGGAGATCGGATCGGACAAGTCCCTGGAGTTCGCCGACACCGTCTTCGCATTCCTCCCCGGTGTAACCGAAGAGCAGTCCCGCGCCATCCTGGAGGCGAACCCCGCTCTTCTGGAGCCCACGCCCAGCGGCACGGCGCTCCGCTTGACCACGGCCTTCGACCCTGCCGCGCCGCTCGTGATTCCGCTCGGGGTGTCGGTCGCGGAGCCGGATGCCCGGGAAGTCCTGTTGAAGCATCACACCAGCGGGGTGCTGGCCGCGAAGCTGGCCGCCCGGCGCAACCTGAGCGTCGACAAGGTCGTGGCCCTCGTGGCCATGACCGGGGTCAACCTGGCGAGTACGGGTCTGGTTCAGGCTCTCCACGGCGGATCGCCCGCTCCTCTGGTGGACCTGCTCGACAAGCTCCTCCCCCTGACCGTCCTGTTCCGCAACGACGTCTTCGACCCGGCGACCCTCGATTTCGTGCGCTTGAATGCGGCCCGCTTCGCCATCGCCGACTTCAACGCCATCGCCATGGAAAGCGTGCGCAAGCTGGCGGCCTACGTCTCCTTCACGGACACGGCCAAAATCGCCGGCTTCACCGCCGGAGAGACGACCGTCGATGCGGCGGCGGTGCGGCAAGTCCTGGCCGCTTTCGATCCCGTGCTGAAGTTTGCGAACTCCGACCCCCTGGCCCTGGCCACCGCTCTGCGCACGGATCAGGCGCTCCTGGCCACCCTCCTCCCGAACCTCAACCTGCCCGACACCGCGCCGGAGGCGCTGGCCATGCTCGGGCGGTGCGTCGAGTTGGCGGAGTACCTCGGGATTGGCGGCGAGAGCTTGAAGCTGATCATCTCCGAGGACTATGCGGAGCTGACCCACGCCGCCGAGGCCGCTCTGAGCGCCTTCCGCGCCAAGTACAGCGACGAGAAGGAATTCCTGGAGAAGCTCGAGCCCTACGAGGACGGCGTCCGGTCGCGCAAGCGCGATGCCCTGGCCGACTACATGATCCGCTCGATCCAGCCGGAGTTCGATACCATCGAGGAGCTCTACCAATACTTCCTGGTCGACGTGCGGCTGGAGGGCTGCGCGCGGACTTCACGCCTGGTGGCGGCCATCTCGAGCGTCCAGCTCTACGTCCATCGGATCCTCCTCAACCTGGAGCAGGACCGTCGCGACGAGGCCGATCCCAATCACCTCAAGGTGAGGCCAGACAGCATCCCCGCCGACGAATGGGTCTGGCGCAAGAACTACCGGGTGTGGGAAGCCAACCGCAAGGTGTTTCTGTGGCCGGAGAACTACATCGAGCCGGAGCTGCGCGACGACAAGACGCCCCTCTTCGAGGAGCTGGAGAGCACGCTGCTCCAACAGCAGGTCAACGAGCAGAACGTCCTGGACGCCTATACGTCCTACCTGAATGGATTCGACCAGATCTCCAAGCTGCGGATTGCCGGCAGCTTCCATGACAAACACTGGGGAACCACGACCGATACCTTGCACCTCTTCGGGGTCAGCCCCGGCGATCCTCCCACCTACTACTACCGGACCATCGAGAACGCCTACTACGGCGAGACCGAGTCCGACCGCGGCGTGGTCTACACGCCGTGGCGGAAGATCGACGTGCAAATCCCCGTTCGCAGGGTGGCCCCGGTGGTGCATCTCGGCCGCCTGTTCGTCTTCTGGGTGGAGCTGACCACCACCCCCAAGAACGAGGTGAAGGAAGGAGGCTCCCAGTTCGTCGGCTACAAGCACCGCATGGTGCTCAAGTACACCCTGCTGCGCCTCGACGGGCGCTGGACGCCACCCCAGAAGGTCAGCTTGTCGTCTCCGTCCCTTTTCTCATCCGGAGACGGCATCATCAGCGACCCCCTGGCGGAGCAGGCGGAGGTCGACAAGGTCACCAGCGCCCTCCTCAGCTTTGATTTCCCGGCCTTCTATGACGCTCTGGCCGCGATCGCCACCCCAAAGTACGACACCAAGACGCATGGCGAGCCCCTCGACGACTACACCCTGACCGGTTTCCAGTGGGAACAGGTCTATCCCCAGCGCGGCAACTACGGCTCCCTCACCCTGACCGGCCGCAACTTCATCATGCGCGCGGGTGTCGACTTCTACCAGAAGGTCATCGTTCCCAGGAGCACGGCTTTCTGGAGCCATTACTCGGGGGTGGACCGCGTCCTCTGCTCGCGGTTCGACGGATCTCAGCGCCACATCTACTACGGGATCCGCGACTCCTTCCTCATGGATGGCTTCGCAGAGTGCTCGGCCGTCTCCGACGAGCGCCGGCTGCAAGCCCTGGCCAGGACCGGCGACGTGTCCTGGCTTCCCGCCGCGCTCCGCGCAGGCCTGTACCAGATGCCGCTGGCGCGGATCGGCGCCGACGACGAGATCGCCATCATCAACGGATCGCTGAACGACGCGATCATCGACTCCGAGGGCGACCTGGTATTGCTGCAAGGATCGGTCCGACCGGGGCCCTTCTACCTCTTGAGACGCATCGGCACCACCCTGGGGGAGCGGCTCTCCCGCATCCTGTTCACGGCGGGCGTGAACGTGCTGCTGGACATCGACACCCAGAAGACGCTGGGGGAGTCCTCGCTTCCGCTGACTCCCCTGTTCTTCATCCAGAACGCCGGCAACGCGGGCAAGCTGGATTTCAAGGGCGCCTTCGGGACTTACTACCGCGAGATCTTCTTCCACATCCCCTTTCTGATCGCCAACCAGCTCAACAGCCAGCAGCGCTTTGCGGCCGCCCAGCGCTGGTACCACTACATCTTCGATCCCACTTCCGACGAGCACATCGTGGTGCCTTCCGGACTCTCCGCCGAAGAAAAGAAGCGCCGGCGGCTCGACCGTGTCTGGCGCTACCTCGAGTTCCGCAACCTCGACGTCCCGACCCTGCGCGACATCCTCACCGACCCTGCCACCATCGAGGTCTACAAGAAGGACCCGTTCAATCCCCACGCCATCGCGCGCCTGCGCCTGAGCGCCTACCAGAAGTGCATCGTCATGAAGTACATCGACAACCTGTTGGACTGGGGGGACAGCCTCTTCGCTCAGTTCACGATGGAGTCGGTGAACGAAGCCACCCTCCTCTACGTGATGGCCGCCGACATCCTCGGACCCCGTCCGGCCGAGCTGGGCAGTTGCGGCGAAGGTGCGGTCTCGCCGAAGAACTACGAAACCATAGCCCCCCTGGTGAAGAACGGGTCGGAGTTTCTCGCCGAGCTCGAGACCTGGATCTTCGCCTCCTCGGGAGTCTTCCGCTCCCACCCGAAGACCAAGGCCAGCTTCAAGTACACGATCGACAAGGGCACCTCCCGATTCTTCGGCCAGCGGGCAATTGCCTCTCCCCGGCTGAAGGAGGCCGTCAAGGCTGTCCGGCTCGAGACGATCACCATGTCGGCGGCCCAGCCCGCGACGGGGGGACCGGCGACCCCCGGCGGGCCGACGAATGTGGCGGCCGTGGCCGGGATGGCGGCTCCGCGGGCAGAGTCCTTCTCCGTGCGCAACGACGCCTTTGCCCTGACCGCGGAAGCCGGGCTCCTCCGCTCGAACGCTGCCCCTTCGCGGGTCGAAGCGGCGGTCCTGGGCGTCGAGGCCGCGGCCGCGCCGAACGAGAACGGCCTGGCCCGGCCCTTCGACTGGAAGGCGACCAAGACCGCGTCCTGGAGCGCGGCCAAGGACAAGGCCATTCGCATCGTCGACAACGACTCACTCCTCATCCGCGATTTCGGGCGCGCCTTCGGCTTCCACTGGAGCTTCGTGCGCCAACTGAGCCCGGTCTTCTGCGTCCCCCCGAACAAAGACCTGCGCGCGTATTGGGACCGCGTGGAGGATCGCCTCTACAAGATCCGCCATTGCCTGGACATCAGCGGCGTCCGGCGCCAACTCGCGCTGTTCGCCCCGGAGATCGACCCGCGCCTGCTCGTCCGGGCTCGTGCGTTGGGGCTGTCCATCGAGGACGTCCTGAACGCCATCAGCGGCAACCTGCCGCCCTACCGCTTCACCTATCTCATCGAAAAGGCCAAGCAGTACGCCATGACCGTGCAGGGCTTCGGGGCGGCCCTGATGAGCGCGCTCGAGAAGAAGGACATGGAGGAGCTGAACCGGTTGCGCACCATGCAGCAGCAGAACCTCCTCAAGCTCACCACCCGGGTCAGGGAATGGGAGATCGACATCGCCGCCGATGGAGTGGCCACCCTCGACAAGCAGATCGGCGCCGTGGAGTACCGCAAGGGCTACTACGAAGGACTGATCGAGAACGACCTCTCGCCCAACGAGCGCGCCCAGCAGATCACGCGGCACATCGTGTCCGCCATCCGCGTCGGGGAGGCCACCCTGGGCTTCCTATCCGGTGTCCTGCACCTGATCCCGCAGGTCGGCTCTCCCTTCGCCATGAAATACGGCGGCATGGAGACGGGCAAGAGCATCCACGAGCTCTCGGTGGCCACCGGAACGCTGGCCGCCATCGCCGAGGCCATCTCGGCCTCGGCCGGCCTGGAGGCCGGCTTTCAGCGCCGCGAGGAAGGCTGGGAGCACCAGGTCGAGCTCGCCGAGCACGAGCTGAAGCAGCTCACGACCCAGCGCGAGGCCGCCGAGTTACGCAAGGACATCGCCGTCCGCTCGCTGGACATCCACAACAAGAGCATCGAGCAGCTCGAAGAGATCTTCGAGTTCTACCGCGACCGCTTCACCAACCTCGGCCTGTACACCTACCTGTCGACCACGCTTCAGCGCGTTTACCGCGAGGCCTACAACAGCACCTACGCGATCGCGCGGCTGGCCGAGCAGGCCTTCCGCTTCGAGCGCGGCGACGAGACCACGGTCCTGCTCCAGCCCGACTACTGGGACCCGAGCAAGGCGGGCCTGATGGCCGGCGAGCGGCTGATCGCCGACCTGCTCAACATGGAGCGACGCTTCCTGGAGACGAACTTCCGCACGCTGGAAGTCGATCAGTCCTTCTCCCTCACCCAGATCGCCCCCGCGGCTCTCCTGGAGCTCCGGGAGGAGGGCGTCTGTGACTTCGACATCCCCGAGCTGGCCTTCGATCTCTTCTACCCCGGCCAGTACCGCCGCCGGATCAAGGCGGTGCGCCTGACCATTCCCTGCGTCACCGGACCCTACACCAACGTGAGCGCCACCCTGACCCTCACCGACAGCCATATCCGCAACGAGCCCAAGCTGGGCTCGGCCTTCCTGGTGGAGGTGCCGCCGCGGCGCAGCGTTTCGATTGCCACCAGCACCGCCCAGAACGATTCCGGAGTCTTCGAGTTCAGCTTCCGCGACGAGCGTTACATGCCCTTCGAAGGGGCGGGGGCGGTCAGCTCCTGGAAGCTCCAATTGCCGAAGAGCTTCCGGCAGTTCGACTACCAGACCATCAACGACGCCATCGTGCATGTCAGCTATACGGCGGAAGAGGATGGTCTCTTCCGCGACCAGGTCGAGGCGCAGAACGCTTCCATCGAAGGGACCATCCTGAACGTCCTTTCCAACAACCCGCTCGGCCGCGTGTTCAGCTTGCGCCAGGACTTCTCGAGCGCCCTGAGCCGCTTGCTGCACAGCGTGGCCGACACGCCGGTGAAGATCCATCTCACCGAGAAGTACCTGCCTGTCTTCCTGCGCGGGAGGAACATCGACGTCACCAAGGCCATCCTGGCCTTGAAGACACCGGGGACGCAGAACGTGACCGGCTTCCAGTTGGCCATCGATGGCGCAAACCAGACCGGCTTCGCCCGCGACCCTGCGCTGGGCAACTTGTGGGCGAAGGACCTGGGGGCGTTGTTTGCCGGCGGCTTGCTCGGGGAGCACACATTGGCGGTGAAGAACGCCGGCGTGCTCGCACCGGCGTCGCCGCCGCCCGGAGACGTCTCGGTTGTCGACGCCGACCTGCTCTTGGACGCCCTGCTGTATGTGGAGTATCAGATCAGCTGAGGCCAGCCATCGCCGGACGGCTCGCGGATCAGGCCTCCAGCTTGTAACGCGCGGCGACGTGCTGGTAGATCGGGTCCCAGAACAGACGATTGACCAGGATCACCAGCGCCACCATCGACGCGAGGCTCAGGGTGACGATCTGCAGGTCGCCGGTCACATACGTCGCGTGGTCCAGCGTGGCCCCGATGCCGCGCACCGAGTGCAGCTTGCCGGCGGCCACGACGTACTCCGAAAAGATGATCGCGTTCCATCCCCCGCCCCACGCGGTCACACAGCCGGTCACGAGGCTGGGCAGGATGGCGGGCACGAAGACCCGCTTCAGGTAGGTCCGCCCGCGCAGCCCGAGGACGTCCGCCGCCTCGTTCATCTCCTTGGGAATGGCCGCGGCGCCCGAGAGCACGTTGAAGGCGACGTAGAAAAAAGTCCCGGTGAGCACGAGCAGGATCGACCCGAGGTTCATCCCCAGGCTGAACCGCACCATCAGCGCCGCGATGAGCGGGAAGAAGGCCGTAGCGGGAACGCTCCCCAGCACCTGCAGCGCGGACAACACGACCTGCCGCACGCGCGCCCGGCGGAACACGAGGTACGCCAGCGGCACGGCGAGGAGGACGGCGAGGCCCACGCCCACGGCGACCCGGGCGAAGCTCAGCGCGAGGCTCACGGGGATGTCGCGCGCCTCGGCGGACAAGGGCTTCTCGAGCACGAACTGGGCAGCCCGCCATGCGCCGAACAGAAGGAGGCCGACGGCGCCGGCGCCGCAGGCGATGGCGAGGGCGCTTGCGAAGCGACCGGGCAGGTCGAGGAGCCGCGCCCATGTCCAGGCCGCCCATCGGATCGCCGGCGGCACCACCCGGCGCGCGAACCAGCGCACCATCCGGCTGCGCGACAGCACGCGCCCGATGCGGGGGACGCGCGGCCGGTTCCCTGTCTCGTCCACGTGGAACCGCTCGGCCCACGTCTCCAGCGGGCTCCAGATCAGCAGGTGCATGCCCAGCGTGGTGACGAGCAGCGCAAGCAGGGCGAGCATCATGAGGTCGTTGCGGCCCTCGGCGATGGCCTGGCCCAGATAGCTGCCCAGCCCGGGCAGCGTGTAGCGCGCCTGGCCGGCGGCGATGATCTCGCTCGCCATCAGGAAGTACCACCCGTTGGACCACGAGAGGATCGAGTTGTACAGGAGGTTCGGCGCCACCGCGGGAAGGATGAGGCGCCGCCAGCGCATCGGCCCCCTGATGCCGAACTGCGCCGCGGCCAGGGTCAGCTCCTCGGGCAGCGTGATGAGCGTCTCGTAGACGCTGAAGGCGAGGTTCCAGAACATCGACGTGAAGATGAGGAACACCGCCGCCGCCTCGACCCCCAGCGCCGAGCCGCCGCTGATGGTGATGAAGACCGCGACCGCGGCCGGGAAGAAGCCGAGGATGGGGACCGACTGCAGCACGTCGAGCGTCGGAAGGATGAGGCGGCGCGCGAAGGGCGACCGCGCGGCGAGATGGCCGGTGCCGAGGGCGAGGGTCACCGCGAAGACGTAGGCCACGGCGAGACGCGTCAGCGAGCGCAGCAGGTAGACGGGCAGCAGGATGGGGCGGGGATCCAGCTCCGGCGCGTCGTAAGGCCGGAGGGAGGCGCTGCCCAGAAGGACGACCACGACCACGGCCACCGCGAGCACGAGAAGGCCGACGTCCACCGGCAGCGACGCCGCCGGACGCGTGCGGGACATGCGGCGACGTTAACATAGAGGCCATGTCTCGCCGCCCGCTCACCTGGTTTCTGGCCGCTTTCCTGGCCACCGCGTCCCTCGCCAGCGCGCAGACGGCCGGCGACTGCGGGATCGCGGCCCAGAACGCCTTCGTGCGGGACACGATGAACGACATCTACTTCTGGTACGCCGAGATGCCGGAGGTCGATCCAGCTGCCTACCCCTCGCCGGATGCGTTGCTCGAGGCTTTGCGGTACCGGCCGCTGGACACGTCCTTCAGTTACGTCGGGATGCGCGTGGCGGAGGAAGCGTTCTACTCCGACAGCCAGTTCATCGGCTTCGGCTTCAGCATGAAGCTCGTCGGCCCCGACGACCTGCGGGTGTCCCAGGTCTTCCCCGACAGCCCGGCGGCGGGGGCAGGCTTGGCCCGCGGCCACCAGCTTCTCGAGGTGAACGGGGTGGCCGTCGCCGAGCTGTTGTCGGCCGGAAGGCTTGATGCGGCCTTCGGCGCCAGCGAGGTCGGCGTGCCCGGGCGCGTCCGTTATCGCGATCTCGACGGGGTGGAGCACGATGCGGAGATGGCCAAGGCGCTGGTCACCATCCCCACCGTCAGCCTCACCCGCGTCTACCAGGTACGGGGGCGCAAGGTCGGATATGTCGTCTTCAAGAACTTCGTCCAGCCCTCGGTGGCCGCCCTCGACGCCGCCTTCGCGACGCTGTTCCCGGAGCGGGTGAACGACCTTGTGCTCGACCTCCGCTACAACGGCGGCGGCCTCGTCTCCGTGGCCCAGCACCTGGCGGGGCTCATCGGCGGCAAACCCACCAGCGGCCAGACCTTCGCGCAGTTCGTACACAACGATCGGAACGCGCACCGCAACCAGACCCTGCGGTTCCCGTTTCCG
>Ga0326597_10003533_pt1 | contig 22417 bp, 15 predicted proteins | sample RVTome_12_FD_203789 | JGI IMG/M metagenome (GOLD analysis project Ga0326597, IMG submission 203789) | Soil microbial communities from uranium-contaminated site in the Upper Colorado River Basin, Wyoming, United States - RVT100D185 | ecosystem: Environmental > Terrestrial > Soil > Contaminated >...
CCCTGTCGGGGGTCTGGGGGTGTCCCCCCCAAGATTCAATTACCTTCCTGGGCGGGCGGGTGGGAAAGGCGGACATCTGCTTTTCCAGCAGGCTGCTAGGGCCAAACTGCCATCCTCCCCTTGGCGCTGTTTCGCCGCGCTCGTAGCCTCCTCTCGACAGGAGGTGCCTCATGGCGAATGTGCTCACCCTTCCCCAGCAGATCGCGCGCTCCGACGGCGCGCGGCTGCGCGGCTACGCCGAGCTGCTCGCGTTCTACCAGGGCGACCAGTGGCCGGGGCCGCTCCGCCGTCGCGAGCGGCGGCTGACGTTCAACTACGCGAAGGCGTTCATCGAGAAGGCAGCGTCGTACCTGATGTCCGGCATGCACGCCGTCGTCGACCCGGAGGACGGCTCGCCGGAGGAGGCCGAGCGCGCTCGCCGCGCGGAGCGCGCGCTGCAGGACGTGGCCGAGCAGAACAACCTGGCCCAGCTCGACTTCGACACGGAGATCGACGCCGCGGTGCTCGGCGACGCTGCCTTCAAAGTGACGTGGGACCCGCTCGAGCGGCGCGTCCGCATCTCCGCGCCGGACGTGCAGGGACTCTTCGTCTGGTGGCTGGGCGACGACGTGAGCCGCATCTGGCGCGTCGCCAGCCGCTACGAGCTTGCGCCCGACGAGGTCGAGATCGCCTTCGGTCCCGTCGCGACCTCGGGCCGGCGGCGCGGGTCGGCATCCCGGCGCGGGCGCGCCGAGGTGGTCGAAGGCTGGACGGCGCAGACGTTCGAGCTGTGGGTCGACGGCGCGCTGGTGGAGGAGAAGGCGAACCCCTACGGCTTCATCCCCTTCGTCATTTACCCCAACCTGCGCGAGCCGAAGCAGTTCTGGGGCGCCTCCGACCTGCCCGCCATCCGCGAGCCGGTGCGCGAGCTCAACCGTGCGCTCTCCCAGCTCTCGATGATCCTCGAGCTGTCCGGCAACCCGGTCGCCGTCCTGGAAAACGTCACTGAGGCGCAGGACATCGCGGTGCAGCCGGGCGCGGTCTGGGAGCTGCCGGAGAAGGCGCGCGCCTACCTGCTCGATCTGCTGCAGGGCGGCGGCGTCCAGCTCCACGTCGACTACGTCAACCTGATCTACCGCACGCTGCACGACCTGGGCGAGACACCGCGCGCCGCCTTCGGCGAGAGCAAGAACCTCTCCGGCGTCGCGCTCAACCTCGAGCTTGACCCGCTGCTCAAGAAGGTGCAGCGCAAGCGGCTGATCCGTTCCGCCGCGTACCAGCGCCGCAACGAGCTGGTGCTGCGCATGCTCGAGCAGCAGACTGGCGCCTCGCTGCGGCCGCGCTCGGGCCAGGCGCCGCGATCGCGCATCGTCTGGGGGCCGCTCGTGGCGCCGGACCGCAGCCGGCTGGTCGCCGACGAGCGGACGCTCGTCGCGGCGGGCATCCACAGCCGCCGTCGCGCCGCCGACGAGTTGGGCGTGGCCGACCCCGACGCCGAGTTCTCGCGCTGGCTGGAGGAGGAGGCGCTCCTGGAGGCCGGAGGCGAGACGCGAGAGGCGAGAAGCGCGAACGGCAAGGTGTCGGCGGGAAGGTGATCGCTGTTGCTGGAAGCTGGACGTTCGAGGCTGAAAGCTGACCCTTGACCGTCATCTCGTCCCGCCTCCCGCCTCTCGCATCGCGCCTCCAGAACGGGGGATTGCCAGTTTCGCCTCCGTGGGCTATGCTAGGCCACACGCCAGCGCCCAAGTCATCACTCGACCCTCGTGGGTAGGCAGCGACGACCTGGCAACGGCAGCACACCAAAGGAGGTCGTCGCGTGAACTACACCGACAAGACGCTCACCTGTCAGGACTGCGGAGCCACCTTCAGCTTCTCAGCGGATGATCAGGAGTTCTACGCCGGGAAGGGCTACACCGAGCCGAAGCGCTGTCCCGACTGCCGGCGCGCGCGCAAGGCCGAGCGCGGCGGGGGCCGGGGCGAAGGCGGCGGCGGCGCCAGCTCCGGGCCGCGTCAGATGTTCCCGGTGACCTGCAGCAACTGCGGCAAGGAGACCGAGGTCCCGTTCGAGCCGCGAGGCGACCGGCCGGTCTACTGCACCGACTGCTTCGAGCAGGTGCGCTCGCGCCGCTAAGCGGGCACATCGCGTGCTCAGCCCCGCCGCCGGCACGGGCAGCCAGCGCCGAACAGCTGGAAGCCTCGTGCTGCAACTGATCGCATGCGCGTCCGACAGACGCTCGTCGTGCTGCTGGCGCTGGCCGCGGCGTGTACGCTAACCGCCCCGCGCGCGCAGGCGTCCGGCAGCACGCTCGACCGGCCGCGGGACCCGGTCGTGCTGACGGGCGCCGACGTGCCGTGGTTGTCCGGCAGCGACCCGGCCGGCATCGTCGCGTTCCGCTGGAAGGGGAGCTGGCAGCAGCTCCCGCTGCAGGTCGACGAACGGGCGACGCTCGACTTCTGCGACGTCTACGGCGTCGGCGGCGGCGGCGGCGGCGAGGCGGCCGGCAGCGCGTTTCCCAAGCCCTGCGGCGTCACCAACCTCTTCTATACCGACAGCGGCACCTTCACCGGCCCCGACCCGAACACGACCCTCGACGCCGACGATGAGATCGTCTTCATGGCGAAGGACGCCGGCGGCCCGGCGCCGCCCGCCAGCCAGCCGCCCGGGACGGTCTTCCCCAGCAGGCTCGACGTCCGCATCACCGACCCGCTCGACGGCGCTGCGGAGGGCTACGTCTACCTCTTCCAGTCGGACGGCTCGCTCTCGCCCGGGGCGGGGCAACAATACGTGACGTACACGTTCAGCCTGAACTCGGGCCCGTACCTGACGACCTACAACGCGCTCAACGGCCCGAACCCGGAGAACAGCACCGCGACGACCGCCTACTACTCCCACCACTTCTCCGACCGCTGGATCAGCGACGAGCTGCGCATCACGGCGACCGGCGCGAGCGGCGTCGACATCCTCGACCGGCACAAGGCGCTCTTCGCGCCGGGCGTCTGCGTGCGCAGCGAGAACACCTTCTCGGACGGCGAGGGCGCCTTCGCGATCAACAAGAGCGGCCCGGTGCGCGCCATCCGCTCCTACGTGGGCGCGAACAGCGGCCCCCTCACGCAGCGCGATCACGTCTTCTACGAACGCCGGCAGGACGTCCGGACCTACCTGCGCGTCCACGCCATCAGCGGCATGATGGACTTCTTCGACTACGCGCCCGCAGCTTCCGGGATGACCTACCGCAACGACCTCAACACGACGGGCGTCACGATCGATGGTATCCCGGATACCGTCGCGCAGGGCGCGATCCAGTGGGAGCTCGTGACGGGCGGGCAGGGCTCGCTGGTGATGTCGCAGCGCCTGGAGCAGAACATCGCCGGCTTCGCCTACACGTCCTACTACCTCGATGACGCCACGCCGCCCGTCACGCAGTGCACCGGCGACGCCTTCGCCTACGGCTCCAGCGGGCCGTGGATCACGCAGAGCATCCCCTGCACGGATCCGGCGCAGGGCTGCTCGAGCTACCTCCGCGCCTTCCGGACGCTCTACTACGAAGCGCCGGGCCTGACCGCCGCCGCCGCCGCGGCGCTGCATGCCAAGTCGATGGCGCCGCTGTTGTACGGCGTTACGCCGGACAGTACGGTCGGCGGCTTCGCCGCCGCGCCCCAGGTCGTGCCGCCGGTCGGCGGCATGCCGGCGTGGCTGCCGGCCGCGCTGGCGCTCGCGCTGGCCGGCGCGCTCGGACTGGCGGCCGCGTGGCGTAAGGGAAGCGCCGGCTAGTCGTGCCGGGCCGCGCTTCCGTATACTGGTGACGATGGCTGCTGATCTGACGACGCAGACGAACAGCGCGGCCGGTGAGGCGGCGCGGCCCGCCCTGCGTGGAGTCTTCCACCTGGCCGCCGCGGTGGCGGCGGCGCTCGGCGGCGCGTGGCTGCTGTTCATCGCCGACTCGCCCGCGGGCTACGTCGGTGGCGCGATCTTCACCGCCAGCCTCGTGCTCCTCTACACCACCAGCGCGACTTACCACCGTCTCGCCTGGCGGACGGCGCTCGAGCGCGTCATGAAGCGCCTGGACCACTCGATGATCTTCGTGCTCATCGCCGGCACCTACACGCCGTTCTGCCTGGACGTCAGCCTCGCCTGGGGGATCTCGCTGCTCGCCGTCGTCTGGTCCCTCGCGGGCGCCGGCGCCCTGCTCAAGATCGCCTGGCCCGACGCGCCACGCTGGCTGAGCGTCGCCCTCTATATCTCCCTCGGCTGGGTGGGGCTCGTCGCCGTTGCGGAGGTCGTCGACCGGTACGCGGGGAGCCCGCTGGCGCTGCTGCTCGCCGGGGGCATGCTCTATACCGTCGGCGGACTGGTCTACGCCGTTAGGCGACCCGACCCCTGGCCGCGCATCTTCGGCTACCACGAAGTGTTCCACGCGCTCGTCGTCGGTGGCAGCGCCATCCACTACGCCGCGATCGCCATCTACGTCATCTAGCACCTCGAACCCATCGATGACTCTTGCGGGCGCGTAGCGGTGCGCCCGTGCGGCGTCGCGGTGACATCGCGGCCTTGGCGGAGTGCCATGCGCGTCCTACCTTCGAGCCGTAACCCAGCAGAAGGAGGACGCATGATGAGCGACGAAGAGCTGACCCAATTGCAGGACGAGCTGGTGGAGGCGCGCGCGGAGCTGGAGGGCCTCCGCGTCACGGCCGCCGACCGGGAGGCGCGCGCGGCCCACCTGGAGTCGCAGCTCGCAGAGCTGCGCGAAGAGCTGTCGCGCGCGCAGGAGGACGGCGACGCGCGCGCCCAGGAGCTGTCGGCCGCATCGGAACGGGCCGCCGCCCTCGATGCGCAGGTGCGCTCCGCCGCCGGGCGCTACCGGGAGCTGCTCCTCCAGCACGCGCCCGAGCTGCCGGAAGAGCTGGTGGCCGGCGAGACGGTGGAGGCGATCGAGGAGTCGCTCTCGCGGGCGCGCGAGACCGTCGCGAAGGTGCGCGGCCACCTCGAGTCGCAGGCGCTGGCCGGGCGGGTGCCCGTGGGCGCACCGCCGCGCTCCGCGCCGGGCCACGCGGCGTTCAGCACCGAAGAGAAGATCGAGCTGGGCCTGGCGAAGCAGGGCAGTTGAGCGCGCGCTAGTTGCCATAACGAGAGCGGAAGGGCGGTCAAGCCCTTCCGCTCTCTTGCTCCATCCCGACGCGGCGCGGGCTCGCCGCCACGACGCTCGCCACCCCCCCGGGAGCAAAGATGCCTCGCCCGTGGCCGATAAGAGCTATGGGACTGCGCGTCCGCCGGTAGGCGGATGCGCGGCTCCCTCCAAGGGAAGAGGTCGCCAGTGGGAATGATCTGTGCCTAAGCCCGCCGCGCTAGGTGCGAAGGCACGCACCGCTTTTGTGATCGCGGGCAGCGCCATCGGCGCGCTCGTGCTCCTGTTCACGCTGTTCGCGGGCACCTCGCAGGCGCTCATCGGCAGCATCGAGGGCCACGGCTACACGGCCGATGGCACGATCATCAGCCTCACCACCACGATCAACAACGTCGACCTGCCGCCCGGCGGCGTGACCGGCGGCGACCTCGACATCGCGACCGGCGGCGTCGAGCTCAGCTTCGCCGGCTCCAGCGTCACCTGCTCGGGCTCGTCCAGCGGCGCCCTCATCCAGGCGACCTGCTCCTCGTCGGTCACCAACCTCAGCCTCTCGATCGACGGCGTCTTCGTCATCCTCGCCGACGGCCTGACGTCGGCCTCGCACAGCGAAGACAACGGCGCGGGCGCGACGAGCACCAACGCCGGCACGCTGATCAACAACCTCTGCGTGCGGGCGACCACCACGTGCAACCCGGTCGCGGGACCGGCGACCATCCCGGTCAACATCACCGGCGTGGCGACCGGCACGGTGGTCGTCCGGAACGAGGTCTCGCGCTCCAGTAACGGCACGGTCAACGGGAGCGGGCTGACCGTGACCATGCTCCAGGTGGACCTCGACCTCGGCGGCGGCGACACGATCTCGCTCACGCTGGCAGAGACCGACAGCTTCGTCGGCGGCACGATGACGGAGACGCCCACGCCAACTTCGACTCCGACGAACACGCCATCGCCCACCAGCACGCCGACGGCGACCAACACGGCGACGCCGACCTCAACTCCCACGAACACCGCGACACCGACAAACACGCCGACTCCTACCGACACGCCGACGCCGACCGCGACCCCCACGGACACCGCGACATCGACGAGCACGCCGACTCCCACCGACACACCCACCGTGACCAGCACACCCACCGTGACCAGCACGCCGACGGCGACCAGCACGCCGACAGTGACCGCGACCCCGACGGACACCGCGACGCCGACGAACACGCCGACTCCCACCGACACGCCTACGGTGACCAGCACGCCGACTCCCACCGACACGCCTACGGTGACCAACACGCCGACGGTGACCGAGACGCCAACGGTGACCAACACGCCCACGGTCACGTCTACGCCGACCGCCACCGCGACCCCGACGGAGACGCCTACGATGACGAATACCCCGACGCCGACATCGACGCCGACGCGCACACCGACCGCTACCTCGACTTCGACGCCGACGAACACCCCGACGCCGACGAACACGAGCACGCCGACCCCAACCTTCACTTCGACGCCGACGTTGACCCCCACCGCGTCGTTCACGCCGACCGCGACCGCCACGGACACGCCGACGCCAACGGACACGCCCACGCCGACCGACACGCCGACCCCAACGCCGACCGCTACGCCCACCTCGACCTTCACGCCAACGGCGACGCCGACGGATACGCCCACGCCCACCGACACACGGACGCCCACGAACACCGCGACGCCGGTCTCCACTGCCACCGTGACTAGCTCGCCGAGCCCCCAGGCCACGATCGGCGCCGGCGCGCAAGGTCCCGGCTCGGAGACGCCTGCTGCGCCTCCCGCCTCGCTGCCGGATACGGGCAGCTACGCGGACCGCAACGCGTCGTACGTGCTGCTGGGCGGCCTGCTCGTCCTCGGTGGCCTGGCGCTCATCGCCGGCTTCGCCCGCCGCCGCAACGCCGCCTAGCCGCTCCGCCACCTCCAGCTCCCGTCCCTCGGTGACACGCGCCGGTTGGCGCTCTTCGCGGGCCGCCGTAGCCTCTGCAGCGTCGTCTCGCCGCTCGGCGGGGCGAACACCAACAGAGGAGGTATGACATGGCCCTGACGCTGGCCGAATCGGCCAAGCTCGCGACCGACATGGTGCAGGCGGGCGTGATGGAGACGATCATCAAGGAAGAGCACGTCCTTGATGAGCTGCCCTTCATCGAGGTGGTGGGGAACAACTTCGTGTTCAACCGGCTCAACGCCGAGCCGGCGATCAGCTTCTTCGGCGTGGGCGATACCTGGACCGAGAGCACCCCGACGTTCACCCAGGTCTCCGTCCAGCTCAAGATCCTGGGCGGCGACGCGGACGTCGATAACTTCATCCAGGCCAGCCGCGTCAACGTCCAGGACATCGAGGTCGCCGTGGTGCAGCAGAAGGCGAAGGCGCTGGCCCGCAAATGGGCGGACACCTTCATCAACGGCGATACCGCCGTGGACGCGAACGCCTTCGATGGCATCGACAAGATTTGCGCCGGGCTGCCGGCCGCGCAAACGGTGTCGATGGGCGTGAACGGCGGGACGCTGACGCTGGCCAGGCTCGACGAAGTGATCGACGCCGTCAAGACGAAGAACATCGCCCTACTGATGTCGCGCCGCAGCCGGCGGACACTGCAAAGCCTGGTGCGGACGAGCGGTGCCGTGCTGGAGTCGCGGCCGGGCAACTTCCTGGAGTGGGTGCAGCTCTACAACGGCGTCCCGCTGTTCATCAACGACCACATCTCGGACGCGAAGACGGTGGGCACGTCCACGGACTGCAGCACCATCTACTGCCTCTCCCTCGGCGAGGCGGACCAGGGCGTGGTCGGCCTGACGGCGCAGGGGCTGATCCAGGTGCAGCCCATCGGCGACCTGGAGGTGAAGGACGCGACGCGCCACCGCGTGAAGTGGTACACCGCCATCGCAGTGCTCAGCACGCTCTCGCTCGCGCGGCTCACCGGCGTCCGCCCGTAGCGCGCGCACGGCTTCGACGCAACGAAGGCCCCCAAGTTCCGGGGGCCTTCGTTCGCCCGCGCGACTGTTCGGAGTTGGCGGGGTCGTAGGGGCGACCGTCTGGTCGCCCTGGCGAGCGTAAGCTCGCCGCGAAGACGCTGTGGGATTCTCGCAGAGTCGCCTGTGGCGACATCCCGCGGCCTTCGGAAACCTCACCCTCAAACATGGGCAAGTTATCTACGCGCTGGCACCTTGCGGCGGCCGGCGCCGCGTGAGAGACTACAGCGGCGCTCGCCGGCAGGCGGGCGGTAGCACGCGAAGGAGCAGTCGATGGGCAAGCTGGACGGCAGATCGGTGATCGTGACGGGTGCGAGCCGCGGCATCGGTGCGGAGATCGCGCGCGTGTTCGCGGCGGAGGGCGGCAGAATCGTCTGCGCCGCCCGCACACTGCGCGAGGGCGAGCACCAGTTCGAGGGCTCGCTGGAGAAGACCGTGGCGGAAATCCGCGCCGCCGGCGGCGAGGCCACGGCCGTCGCGGCGAACATCTCCGAGCCCGAGGCGTGCGAGCAACTGGTGCAGTCCGCGCGCGCCGCCTACGGCCCGGTCGACGTGCTGGTGAACAACGCCGCGCTGACCTACTTCGTGCCGGTGAAGGACTATCCGGTCAACAAATGGCTGCGCTCCTGGGCCGTAAACTTCCAGGCGCCTTTCATCCTCAGCAAGCTCGTGCTGGAGGACATGGTCGCGCGCAAGAGCGGCAGCATCGTCAACATCTCGTCCGGCGCTGCCATCGGCCCCGGCCGCGGCCCGTACACGGAGGCGCTCCAGCTCGGCGGCGGCACCTGCTACGGTGCGGAAAAGGCCGCGCTGGAGCGCTTCACGCAGGGCCTCGCGGCGGAGGTCTACCAGGACGGCGTCTCTGTCACCTGCGTCTCGCCCTCGCAGGTGGTGCCGACGCCGGGCACGGTCCACCACCGGCTCGTCCGCGGGCTCGACGACCCGCGCGGCGAGCCGCCGGAGCTGATGGCGAAGGCCGCGCTCCTGCTCGCGACCGAGCCGCTGGACAAGGTGACCGGCCGGGTGACCTACAGTCAGCAGGTCCTCAAGGAGTTCGGCTGGATCGAGAAGGGCACTGGCATCGGCTTCGAGCGCGCCGGCAGCGGCTACAGCCAGATCTAGCAGCGTGCTGAAAGACTTCGTAGGCGAGGCTTTCTAGCCTCGCCACCAGATTGCCGCCGAGCCTGGAACAGGGCGCTGAAAGACTCCGGCTGCCAGTTCGTAGGCGAGGCTTTCTAGCCGCGCCACCAGATTGCCGCCGAGCTTGGAACAGGGTGCCTAAGAACTCCGGGTCGCCCGGGGTACAGCCGCGCCACCAGATTGCCGCCGAGCCTGGAACAGGGCGCTGAAAGACTCCGGTCGCCGGGGGTACAGGGGGCGGAGCCCCAGCAGCGGCGGGGCCGAGACCGGCCCCGCCGCTGTCGTTCGCTCTCACTCGCTAGCCTGCCGCCGGCAGCTCCAGCTCCGGCAGCAGCCCGGCGTCGAACTGCATGATCAGCAGCGCGTCGATCGGCCCCAGGACGCCCGTGCCGTTGACGTCGCCGAGGTGCCGGCAGGGCACGCTCGGGATCATGCCCGCGTATAGCTGGAGAAGGAGCAGGCCGTCGATTGCGTTCGCCGTCCCGTCGCAGTTCACGTCGCCGGCCTGGAGCGGCTCCGGCGAGTGGATCAACGCCTCGTTCGGCGCGCAGTCGCTGATCGGCCCGAATGGCGATGACACGTACATGGCGAAGCTGAAGCCGTCGTCCCCGCCGATCAAGCTCAACGGGATGACCAGCGTGAACGAAGTCTCGTCGAAGAGGGCAAACGCGTACGCCTCCTCTGCTTCCCCGCCCTCCGGCGGCGGCGGCTCGAAGAACTGTTGGTAGAGCTGTAACAGGATCCCGTAACCGCTCGTGAGGTCGGCGCTCGCGTCCACGCCCAGGCCGGCGCCGGTGCCCCCGCAGCCGAAGAAGAACCCGCCCGGATAGCCGGTGTTGGGGTCTTCATCCGTGTCGAAGTCCAGGTGCGCGGAGATGGAGCGTTCGCTCAGCTCGTCCGGCGCCGCGACCGCGCCTGCCAGCTCGACGGTCAGGCAGAGCGTGTCCGCGTTCGACCCGCCGGACACCGACGTGATGTCATGGGTGGCGGGGTCGGGCGGGTCGCCCGCGCTGCCGCCGAACGCCCCGCGCGGGTCGAGGGTGTCGCCCGCGGGGTCGTCGATGCTGAAGTCGGCGGCCGGGCAGGACGGGATCTCGAGCGCCTCCAGGTGCAACTGCAGCTCGGTCGGGATCTCCGGGATCGGCGGCGGGAACGGGAACCCGGCGCTTTCGCCGCTGCGCCCGCCGAAGAAGAATCCACCGCTGGGCGGCGCCACCGCCTGGATGAAGTACGTCTGGCCGGCTGACGCCTGGAAGGCCAGCTCCGACTCGGGATAGCCGGGGTAGCCGCAGGCGACCTGACTCAGGTCGGCCAGGCTGCTGCCCTGATACACGCCCACGGCCGGGCCCTGGAAGTTCGCGCCGGTCGATTCGACGAGTACCGCGGTGTCCGTCACGGCCGAGAAGCGGTACCAGACCGTCGCGCCCGTGTTGCCGAAGAACGAGCAGCTCGGGAACGGCTCGCCGTCCTCCGAGCCCGCCGTCAGCGTGTCGACGGAGTCGTCGAAGGGCAGCGCGCCGACCATGCTCGCGTTCGCGAAGTCATCGTTCGCCGGAGGCACGCCGACCTCCAGGCTGAACGCGAGGTTGCCGGAAGACGGGCCGAACCGGACGCCACTGAGCTGGAACCAGTAGGTGCGGCCCGCTTCCGTCTCGAACGCGAGCTTGGCGCCGACGATGTCCGACAGCGGCCCTCCGAAGAAGAACCCGCTGCTACAGGCGACGCGCGTCAGCCCGAACTTGCTGTCGGTCCAGACGCCGATGACGGCGGCGAAGTCGCTTCCGTCGGTATCAGCGACCAGGAGCGTGTCGGCCGTCGGGGTGAAGCGATACCAGACCGAGCTGCTGACGCCGTCGTACGCGCAGTTGGACCCCGGCTCGCCGAACTGCGTGGTCGCCGCGGTCGTGTCGGCCGCATCGCTGAAGGGGAGGCCGCCGATCATCGTGGCGTTCGCGTAGCTGTCGTTCGCGGGCGGGATGCCCTCCTCCAGATTGAAGGTGAGCGTGGCCGGGAAGTCCGGAGCGAGGAAGCCGCTCACCTGGACGAAGTAGGTCTCGCCGGTCTCGACGGAGAAGGCCAGCCGGTTGGGGCGAACGAGATCGAAATTGAACGAGCAGGCCACCTCGGTCAGGCGCGAGCCGCTTTGCGTAAAGACGGCGATGCCGGCGGGGAAATCGCTGCCGATGGTGTCCGCGACGAGCACGCCGTCCGCGGCCGCGTCGTAGCTGTACCAGACGCTCACGCCCTCGGAGAAGCCGCAACTGGCCCGCGCCTCGTTCGGCTCGCGGGTGGCTGCTGTCATCTTCAGGGAATCCGTGAAGGGAAGAGTGGAGATGATGGTGGCGTCCGCGAGGTCGTCGTTCGCCGGCAGCCGGCAGCTCACCTCGGCGCCGTCCGTGAGGCCGTCCAGGTCGTTGTCGCGGCCGTCCGAGCAGGACCCCGGGTTGGCGAGGTCGTGCTCCGGGACGCTGTTGGCGTTGCCCGGGTCGGAGCCGAAGCGCTTCTCCACCACGTCGTCGAAGTCGTCGCCATCGGTCGCGAGCGAGGAGCATCCGGGGTCGTCGCCGTCGGTGAGGCCGTCGCCGTCGTTGTCGGCCGCGTCGGCGCAGGTGGTGATGAAGCCGAAGCCGATGGACTCGAGCACGACGTCGAAGCGGGAGTCCTCGGGGAAGCTGGCGCCGTCGGCCGGGTCGGACCCTAGGAAGCTCTCCATCGCGTTCGACACGATGTCGCCGTCCCCGTCGAGACAGCCGGGGTCGTCGCCGTCGGTGAGGCCGTCGCCGTCGTTGTCCACGCCGTCCACGCAGAGCCGGGTGCCGAGCACGAAGTCCGCCCCGCGGTCCTCGGGCGTGCTCGCGGGGTCCTCCGGGTCGGAGCCGGTGACCACTTCTGTCAGGTCCAGCACGAAGTCCCCGTCGCCGTCCGTGAGGACCGCGTGGGCGGGCGGCGGCTGCTGGGCCCAGGCGAGCGCGAGGAAGGCGATCGCCGCCGCGGCCGCGGTGGCCCTAAGGAGCCTGGTCGAGCGTTTCATGGCGGTCCTCCTACAAAAGCGTCGCTGGCCGCGCCCGGTCGGGCGCCGGCGCGTGCCGGTTCACCTGATGGTACGGTTGGATGCAGGCAAAGGTTCCCAGGGGCGGCTAGCTCGGAACAGTCGAAGCGCCCGCCCGCGGCAGCTCGAGGTACGTTGAGGGCCGAGCCGGTCACGCCGTGCCCCCGTGGTGTGCAGCGCAGCGAACGCCACCGCCCGCTAGCGCGTCGATCATACCACGTTCCGCGCCACGCTGCTCCCTCACCGCCGGCCAGGGCGCATGGCCCACGGGTGGGCGGGCACGCAGGCCCGAGGGCGGGCCGGAGGGCGCACACGCAGGTGCGCCCCTACAGGGAGGCTCCAGGAGGGAGAGGCGGAACAACTCCCTCATCCCTGGGCGGGGCGCATGGCCCACGGGTGGGCGGGCACGCAGGCCCGAGGGCGGGTCGGAGGGCGCACACGCAGGTGCGCCCCTACAGGGAGGCTCCAGGAGGGAGAGGCGGATGGGTTCCCTTGTCGCGGTCACGATGAGACCTCTTTGAGGACGGAGGCCGGGATGGAGGGGGTTGAGCGGAAGGGGCCGAAGTTGGGCGGCGGGCCGCTGACATCGAGCATGGTAACGGGCATCTTCTCGCCGCGGCGGCGGGCCTGGGTGGCGAGGAGCTGGTTGTGGATCTGGATCCACTGGCGGTGGAGGGAGTTGCCATAGCGCATGATGAGCTCGAGGTCGTCGTGGGCGGGCAGGAGCACGCTCTGCATGCGCTCCAGCGCCTCGTAGAATCCGAGGTCTTCGCGCTCCTCCGGCGTGGCCATGTAGTTCTTCTGGACTCCCGCCGAGAACAAGTTGTTCGAGATGTTCGACATGGTGGAGGCGACCTGGTAGGCGGTGAGGCGGTCGACGTCCCACAAGACGGTGGCGAGGCGGCGGACGAGCAGCTCCTCGAAGTAGCCGACGGGGTTGAAGGTCTTGGTCATGCCCTTGAGGTGGCGCTTCCAGTCGGCCTCGTCCTCGAGCGCAGGGATGATGGGGAGGCGGCGGGCGAAGCCGTGAATCATGGCGTTGAAGTGGGCGCGGGAGGCTTGCTCTTTAGGCGTGGCCTTGCGGGGCATGATGCGGCTCCATTTCAGGCGATTTTCAGGTCGATTTTGGCGGGTTGTGGGACGGCCCGCCTAGCTTCGGCCGGAAGCTGACGTTGACGGTTTTGTTCTGCAAAATCGCCCCTTATATTGTCTACACTCATGCTCCTTTGCCCTTCCTCCGAAGAACACTTGCTCTACTTGCGTGGATCATACCACGCGGGGTGCCGCGCGGGTCAACGGAGAAGACCGGCAAGGCAGGGAGGGAGGGCCCGGGGACGGCTAAGCGCGTTGTCGATACGTTGAGGCTGGGCGATGGCCCTTTCAGGGTGCCGCCCTAGTCCTCGGTTGGCAACGCCAAGTCCGCCTGGATCTCCTCGAATTGCTCGAGCGCAGCTCGGAGGTCCTCAGCGATCTCAGTGGCGATTACGTCCGGGCCCTCCAGGTCGGCGGAGTCCTCGAGGCTCTTGTCGCGAAGCCAGAAGATGTCGAGGCTGAGCTTGTCGCGCTGGAGGAGCTCATCGTAAGTGAACGAGCGCCAGCGGCCCGACGGGTTGTCCTCCGACCACGTCGGCGTACGGTCGTGGCGGTTCTCGGCGTGATAGCACTCGACGAACTCGTCGAGGTCCGAGCGCTGGAGCGTGTTCGTCTTCAGCGTGAAGTGCATGTTCGTTCGCAGGTCGTAGATCCAGAGCTTGTCGGTCCAGGCCTGCTCACGGCCAGGCTTGCGATCGAAGAAGAGGACATTCGCCTTCACACCCTGCGCGTAGAAGATGCCGGTCGGAAGACGCAGCAGCGTGTGAAGATCGCACTGCTGCAGAAGGCGGCGCCTGACAGTCTCGCCGGCGCCGCCCTCGAAGAGGACGTTGTCGGGCACGACGATGGCGGCGCGGCCGTTCTGCTCCAGCAGCGTGTAGACGTGCTGGAGGAAGTTGAGCTGTTTGTTGCTGGTCGTCGCCCAGAAGTCCTCGCGGATCACAGTGAGCGGCTCGCGCTCCTGCTCGCCCTCGGCGCCGATGACGAGCACGCTCGACTTTCTACCGAAGGGCGGATTGGTCAGCACCATGTTGAAGTGCACGCTCGGCGTCGCGTTGAGACTGTCGCCGGTCGCGACCGGCGGTTCTTCCTCGGTGCCTGTCGGGCCGACGCCATGCAGCATCAGGTTCATCGCACAGAGGCGCACCACGGCGTCGACGATATCCACACCGCGCAGCGCGTCCATGCGGAGGTGGTGCTTCTGGTCCGCGTCGAGGTTGGGGTTGTGGTCAACGATGTAGTCGTGCGCGGCGAGCATGAAGCCACCGGTCCCACAGGCTGGGTCGCAGATCGTCTCGCCCGGCGCGGGGCGCATGACGTCGACGAGCGCCTTGATTAGCGCCCGAGGTGTGAAGTACTGGCCGGCGCCGCCCTTGGTGTCCTGGGCGTTCTTCTCGAGCAGGCCCTCGTAGGCGTCGCCCTTGACGTCGGCGTCCAGCGTCATCCATTGCTCTTTGTCGATCAGGTCTGCGACGAGGCGGCGCAGCTTCGCCGGGTCCTGGATCTTGTTCTGCGCCTTGCGGAAGACGATGCCGAGCATGCCGTGCTCTTTGCCGAGGGTCTCGAGAAGGTGGCGGTAGTGCGCCTCGAGCTTGTCGCCGTCCTCAGCCATAAGGCTGGGCCAGTCGTAGCCGGCGAGCAGAGCGGACGGTCGGTTCCAGGGCGGCTGCGTCTGCTCGTGTGCCATCTTGAGGAAGAGCAGATAGGTGAGCTGCTCGACGTAGTCGCCGTAGGAGAGGCCGTCATCGCGCAGGATGTTGCAGTAGTTCCAGAGCTTCTGGACAATCTGCTGCGAGTGGTTGTTGGTCATCGCTTTGACCTCCCCCGACGTGGGCGAGCCGGTGCTGGTCTCGCTCCGTTGCCCTGAAGCGACGCCTCGCGCTCGGCGCGGATGCTCTCCAACAGCACGCTTGCCGGCTCATCGTCCGGGTCCTGTGGTACGAGTTTCCCCTCGAACGCGTGCTTGAGGACGGACTGGCGAAGACGGGCGGCGCGGAGGAGGCCGTGATCGACCTCAGTCTGAAGTTCATCCACGAGCGAGAGGCGACGCTCGACTTCTTCTACAATCCGATGTTGCTCGGTGAGAGGGGGAAGAGGTACGAGCGTGTCCCGCACAAGCGACAGGTTGAGGTTTGGTTGCACCCCTCCAGAAGAGAGGCGCCGGATGTCGTCGTAGTTCTTGAGCAGGAAGACCTTGACGTATGGCCTGCAAACGCGAGAAGGCTCGTCAAAGATCAGTGCAGCGCATGCCTGATTGGTAGCAGCGTCCATTCTAAGCTCGGAGACCTTGCCTCGCGTCTTTCCTTCGCCATACATCGCGACAAGGAGCGTCCCAGTAGAGAAAACCTTCGCATTAGTCATCCGAAGGGCCAGGTCTGTGACATATTCCTCCGCTTGGTCGACGAAGGGGTCGTTCAATGCCCCGCTCGTCACCCAAGGAATCCTTCCACCGTAGAAGGCAACATTCGACCGTAAGGGGGTCGCGCCGGTTCGCACGTCACAGAGCTGCCCAACTGTTGCCCAAGCCCACCCTTCAGGCAGCTCTGGCAGACCCTCGACGTCCGGGTGCGTTGGCTCCTTGTGCTTAGCCTTCCAGCTCTCGTCCTTGGGCTCCTTGCCGGCAGCGCGCATCTTCTCAAGCTGGTCGGCCTCCCACCAGGCGCGCCGTTCCTTGCGGACGCGCTGCAGGAGTACGTCTGCCGGCTCGTAGTCGCGGCCCTCGGCGCACGCGAGCTCGGCCCCCGTACGTACGAGGCGGCCCTCGCACGCGGCCTTGAGGACGGACGCGCGGTAGCGCTTAAGGTTGGCCCGCGCCCGCTCGAGCGCGGCGACGGCGGCATCGAGGCGCGTGAGGTGCTTCTCGATCTCCGCGACGATGCGATGCTGTTCTGGAGAGGGTGCCACTGGAACGAGATAGGAGCGAATGTCCTTCGGTCGAACAGCCGGATACACAACACCCTGCACCAAGGCGCTCATAGCATTGACAAACGCAACGGACTGGACAAGGTAGAAGAGCCACTCAGGTCGCACCAGGGTAGTTCGGAGCACCTGGAAGCCAGTTGAACCGACTGCGTTCTTCATCCCATGTGGAACCAAAGCGACGGCGTTCAGGTTGGGTCTTGTCATCGAGACTAGAACGTCTCCAGGCCTGAGGAGCTGACGTGCGCGCGTAGGAGCTTCCATGACCGCAACTTGCTTCGCGGCGACGATGAGCTTCCTCTTATTGTCAATGCTTCCAATGTCCACGTAGGTGAACTCTTCGTCGGTACTATCGGGACCATCCTGCTCGACGGCGGGATCCGTTAGCTCATCGACGGGCGCCCAAGCCCAACCTGGGGGCAGCTCGTTGCCTCCAACGCTCACGCCACCAGTACCCCGTTGAGTTCTTCAAGGACGCGTTCCAGCTCGTCCCCGAAGAGCTGATACGCTTTGCCGGGCCCGCCACGTTGCGCGAAGGGCGCATACTCGAGATCGGCCAGCTCAATACTGAAGCTCGCAGCGACGTGGTCCCGGATGTCCTCGAGCCAGCGCAGCTGCTCATCCGTGAAGCGGCGTCCTAGAGTCTCTTGCTGCACAAGCCAGTCAGCAAACCGGCGCTCGACCTGCTCCGGGAACGGCGCCAGCTCTCCGTCCTGGTGGAGCGCGAACCGCACCAAAGAGACGACATCGGTCAGGATGCGGCCGGCCGATCCGCGGACCTTCGACTGGTCCAGCGTCTCATAGGCGCGCCAAAGGCGCTCGGGCGTCCACGACCTCGGCGGCGCGCCGATCGCCTCGGCCAGCGCCTTGATATCGGCGAAGCGGAGTCTCTCGCGGTACGGGCGGCTGTAGAGCACCTGCAGCGCCGTGATCTCGTCCTTGTTGTCGCGGATGAACTGCTCGAACGACGAGACCAGCTCGCGAGCGCGGTCGCGCGCTTCCGCCGAGTAGGCGGCTTCCAGCACGACGTCCTTGCTCAAGACGTCGATGGTCTGCTCGTAGCGCCGCTTCATGTCCTCGATCTGCTGCCGGAGCGCCGGGTTCGTCGCGATGGGGGCCGAGGCCTGCTTGAGCAGGCCCTCCGCGGCAGCGGCGATCTGCTCGTCGGACGGCTCGGCGCCGCCGGTAGCGATGCGAGCGGCCTCGATCTGCCTATCAGGGTCGAGCGCCTCGACTAGCGCGCCGGCGATCGACTTGATCGACTGGCCGGCGGTCTTCTCGAGGACCTGGCGGTCCGAGGCGCCGAGCTGCCGGTCGAGCCGGGCGAGGCGGCCAGCCAAGGATGAGAGCACATCGGTCTCGGTGTTGCCGAAGGCGATGGTCTGCAGGAGCTTGTGCAGCGGCACGGTCGGTTGGCGCTCCAGGGCACGGCTGTCCGTGAAGGACTGCTCGCAGAGGCCGACGCAATCGACGATGACGAAGTGGTCCTTGCTCGACGCGTCCGGCGTCGCAGCCTGCAGCTCCGTTGGCGAGATGACGCGGACTCCACGGCCCTTCATCTGCTCGAAGAACGTGCGGCTCTTCACCGCGCGCATGAACATGACGATCTCGAGCGGCTTGATATCGGTGCCGGTCGCGATCATATCGACCGTGACGACGATGCGCGGGTTGTAACTATTGCGGAACGCCGAGAGCAGCTCCTCGGCCTTCAGCCCCGATGACTTGTACGTGACCTCCTCGACGTCCTCTCCGTCCGCCCCCGGCCTCTTGGTGACGATCTTGGCCGTACCCGTTCGATACGTGATCTTCTGGGCGAAGTCGTTGCCCTTGCCAAACTCCTCTCGCACGACCTGGACAATATCGTCAGCGTGGCTGTCGTCCTTCGCATAGATGAGTGTCTTGGGTACCTCAGTCCGGCCGGGGTAGATATCGGTGAAGAGCTTCTCCTTGAACGCCCGCACCACAGTCCGGATCTGGTCTGTCGCCACCACGCTGCGATCGAGGGCGTCAGCATCGTACTCGAGGTCCTCCTCCAGCTCCTCCCAGCGCACGCGTCGCGTCTCGCGGTCGCGCCGGTCGACGAAGAGCCCAGCCTCCACCTTCGAGCCGGACTCCGTGATCTGTGTCCGGATCCGGTAGACATCGAAGTTCACGTTGACGCCGTCCGCCACGGCTTGTTCGTGGTTGTACTCCATCACGAGGTTCTGGTTGAAGAAGCCGAACGTCTGCTTCGAAGGCGTCGCGGTCATCCCGATGAGGTAGGCGTCGAAGTACTCGAGGACCTGACGCCAGAGGTTATAGATCGAGCGGTGGCACTCGTCCGTGAAGATGACATCAAAGGTCTCGATCGGAATGTTGGGATTGTAGGTGACCGGAACAGGCTCGCGCACGAGGCCGGCACCGCCGTCGAACTGCGAGCCCTCCTCCAGCGCCTCGTCTAGCTCGGCCTCACCCCGCAGCATGGAGTAGAGACGCTGTATCGTCGTAATGCAGACGCGGGCAACCGAGTCGATCTTGTTCGAAGTCAGGAGCTGCACGTTGTATAGCTCCGTGAACTTCCGGCCATCATCTGGCGTGGTGTAGGCCTGGAACTCCTTGAGCGCCTGCCGCCCAAGATTGGCGCGGTCGACGAGGAACAACACGCGCTCGGCGCCCGCATACTTGATGAGCCGGTATGTCGACGCGATTGCGGCGATGGTCTTGCCGCTGCCCGTCGCCATCTGGATGAGCGCTCGCGGCCGGTCTTCAGCGAGCGACTGCTCAAGATTGCGAACAGCGTCCACCTGCGCCGACCTCAGGCCCGTCGGATCGACCGGAGGCATGTCCCGAAGGCGCTTGCGCAGCGTCACCAGCCCATAGGACGCCCGGCCTTCAGCCACCTTCGGTAGGGAAGCGAGGCTCTGCGGCGGGCCGGCGCCGCCCAGCCAACGCGCAAGCATGTCGGGCTGGTGGAAACTGAACACGCGCCGGCTCCTTGGTTCCGGATCGAGCTGGCTGGTAAAGCGCGTCTCCGTGCCAGTGCTCTCGTACGCGAATGGCAGTGGCCGCACGGGCGCCGGGATGCCGTCTGGCAGGCCGACGCTGTACTTCTCGGATTGTGTCTCAACGCCAGTCAGCGTCGAGCCTTCCGGCTTGGCTTCGATGATCCCGATCGCCTGCCCGTCGACGTACAGCAGGTAGTCCGCGAAGCCGTGGCCGGGTTTGAGCGGGTACTCCCGAACAGCGACGCCCTGGCCGGCAGACAAGTCAACAGCATTCGCGTCTAGCACGACCCAACCGGCAGCCTCTAGAGAGGCGTCGATCCGTTCGCGAGCAACGGCCTCTGGTTTCGTCATGATCCCGCCCAGCAGGGCTTCCACAGATAGCGCGACGACGCCCTGGCTGTCAATGTGAGGCAGCGGCTGGTGTGGAGCTCGCACCAGGGTGGTCCCCGGCGGCGGACAGAATCGAGTCGAGTGGTAGCCTACCTGACGACGACGACCTCCCGGCTGGGCGGCCGAAGGATCGGGCGGTGACGACCAAAGCCCGCCGCCGAGATGACCGCCGGCCGCAAGGTCGTCGTCTTCCTCACCGACCCCACCAAGGCCACCGACGCCGTCGTCCTCGCCGTGCACACCTAGGCATGGGGAGCGAGTGGTATAATTCGTCCGTTATGGCGAAGCCCAGGAAGGCTAGCTCCAAGACTGGGAACCGGCGCCCAAGCGTGCGGGAACCGGGGGCGGGCTATCGAGCCACAGGCTCTCGTAGGAGCACCCACGCCGCTCGGCCCGCAACGACTGGCAGGGCCGGCGCCCTTCGCTTGCCACCTTCTAGCAGGGTAGAGGCTGCGGCAAAGATCGTGGTTCGTCTCCACAAGAAGGCCCTGCGGGAGCTCGAGAAGTACTAGTTGCCTCGTCTTTGGTACCCAGCGCGACAGGATGTCGAGACGCTCGCGCATGAGTTCGCCCGGGAGCTGTTCAAGGAGTACGATCCGGCGCTGCCTGCCTTCGCTCTCTTTGGTGGCGAGCGGCAGGGCGGAGCCCTTATCGATTCGGCCCTAGCCCTGCCCCGGCAAACCTTCGGAGGGCGTGCGCTTTATCCTCGTGCGTTCGACAAGGCTGGCGTACTTCTGCGATCTCTCATCAAGAACCACCCGCTCATAGACGGCAACAAGCGCGTAGCCATGGCGACGACCGCGTTGTTTCTCCTCATGAACGGTCATCTGTTGTTGCCCTCATCGGAGGAGATGATCCGCTTTGCTGTCAATGTAGCCGCGAGTGAGCCGGATATGCCTTGGCAGGAGGTAGGCCGTTGGCTCCGCGGGCACACGATCCCGATGACCGCAGATCTTGCAGAGGCCATTCGCTTGGTGAACGAACGCTTCGACGCACCGGGCGACATCATCGAGCGCCTGACCGATCGTTGGTCGGACATCGAACGGTTCATCGCTCGCTAGACGGCTTCACGCCCCCGCGACGCCTCCAGCACGATCACCAGCGGCAGCAGCAGCACCAGTCCCCACGCCCAGCCGCCCAGGACGTCGCTCGGCCAGTGGACGCCAAGCCACACGCTCGCCGGGCCCGCGAAGACCAACACGAAGCCCGACCATGTCCCCGCCGCCGTCCGCAGCCACAACGGCAGCGCGCTCCGGAACGAGAGGTACAGCAGGAAGCCGTAGAGCAGCGTCGGGCTCATCACGTGGCCGGACGGGAAGCTCGGGCTGTCGAAGGCGGCCCGCAGCTCGACGAGCGCCGCCATCGGCCGCGGCCGGTCGACCAGCTCCTTGACGCCCGCCTGCAGCACCGGCAGCAGCGCGATGCCCGCCGCGAGCGCGATCGCCGCGCGTCGCTCGCCGAGCAGCGCGAGCAGCACGGCGACCGCCAGCCCGGTCCCGACGACGGCCTCCGTGCCCGTCACCGCCCGCACGGCGTCCGAGAAGCGCTCGCCCGGGAACGCCCGGTCCTGCGCCCACGACATGATCGCCTCGTCTCCCGCCAGCGTGTCGTGCCGGGCGGCAAGGATGGAGAGGGTGAGCGTGGCTGCGAGCAGGATCAGCCAGGCCGCCAGGAGCAGAACTGGACGGGACACTTATCTATTGTAAAGGGGCCGACCCCTCGCGGGAGCCTAACCCCCGCTGCTGCTACAATGGTCGGGTAGCGGAGGGTATGCCAAGCTGAACTGGAACGCCACACGGACGCCGGTCGTCTTCTTTCACCGGCAGGACAATGCTGATAGCGTCTACCGGGAAGCAAACGACCCTAACGACCCCAATCTTGGATGGGCTGACCCGGATTGCGAGAGCTTCCCCCCCACACTTCCGCCATTCAACCGCACCCACACGGACGTCTTCCTGAATCGAGCAGCAATTGAGGCCACATATGGAACCGACCCGAGTCCCTTCGTTCTCCAGAGCATTGCCACGCACGAACTAGGACACGATGTAGGTCTGCGTCATAGCACACAGTCGCCCGCAGTGATGAACCAGGGCAGGGATAGAAGTCAGGTATGGGCACCGAAGCTTGACGATGAATGTGGGGCGAACGCGCGCTACACGAACACCTTCCCTGTTGATCCAGACTGTCATGACCACGTTGAACCTGTTCCTGCGCCACCACCGCCAGGGTCTGGTGGGTCGGATTAGGTCGGTCAGGAGAGCGGAGGTTTACTCATGGCCGTTCAGGAACGCGCAACGGAGATCTCGGCGCGCGGGCTTAGGCGCCTGATTGTAACTGCAGTGGTGGTGGTGGCGTTGGGTGTCGCTGGGTTTTTTCTCGTTCGTTGGACATTCGGACCGAACAGTCCGTCGGAGGTCTCCCCAGCAGGTGGGGACGAAGACCGGCCCGTCTTTCATTCAGTGGCCGACTTGTGGCCGGTGACGTCTGGTGTCGTCGTAGCTCGCGTTACGGGAGATCCTGCTCTCCGCACGTTGACCAGGGTGGACGGGGGCGGAACAGTCTACGAGGATGTCCAGGTTGTGGTCGACCGGTACCTCAAGGGCCAGGGAGACCAAACGCTGACCGTAACATATGCCGTAGAAGGCATCACTAGTGGTCAAGCCAGGTACGCCATAGAGCGTTCTCTGCGTCTACAGAAAGGAAGCACCTACGTACTGTTCCTCAGACCGGGAACTCCCGGGCGATGGGTACCG
>Ga0326597_10003534_pt1 | contig 22416 bp, 20 predicted proteins | sample RVTome_12_FD_203789 | JGI IMG/M metagenome (GOLD analysis project Ga0326597, IMG submission 203789) | Soil microbial communities from uranium-contaminated site in the Upper Colorado River Basin, Wyoming, United States - RVT100D185 | ecosystem: Environmental > Terrestrial > Soil > Contaminated >...
AGGTCACGGACCTGGCCGGCGCTGTACACACCTCCCGGAGAGGCGTTTTCCCGTGCCGTCGAGCGGTTCGCGGAGCAGCATGTTTCCGGCCGGAAGCGTCGATGACAAAGTAGTGCTAGCTGCTAGGGTGCTCAGTGCGAGGGGCGCTTCAGGGTGCTCAGGGTGAAAAGCCCCCGCCGTGCTCCACCGCTATAATGCCATGACGATGTCGCGCGTCATTCCGCTCTCGGTCGCCCAGCCCCGCAAGCCGGAGTGGCTGAAGGTGCGCGCGCCCGGGTCGCCGAGCTATCTGCGGCTCAAGGGCCTGATGCGCGAGCTGACCCTGCACACCGTCTGCGAAGAGGCGCGGTGCCCGAACATCGGCGAGTGTTGGAACCACGGGACGGCGACCTTCATGATCCTCGGGGACGTCTGCACCCGCGCCTGCACCTACTGCGCGGTTGCGCACGGCCGGCCGGCGGCGCCCGACCTCGCCGAGCCCGAGCGCGTGGCCAACGCGATTCACGCGCTGGAGCTCGCCTACGTCGTCGTGACCTCGGTCGATCGCGACGACCTCGTGGACGGCGGCGCGTCGATGTTCGCGGAGACGATCCGCCGGACGCGCGGCCGGCTGCCGCAATGCCGGATCGAAGTCCTGATCCCCGACTTTCGAGGCAGCGACGAGGCGCTGCGGACGGTGCTGGACGCGCGCCCCGACGTCCTCAACCACAACACCGAGACGGTCCCGCGGCTGTACCCCATGGCGCGTTCCGGCGGCCGGTACGCACGGACCCTGGAGCTGCTCGGCCGCTCCAATCGATACGCGCCGGACATTCCGACCAAGACGGGCCTCATGGTGGGGCTGGGCGAGGAGCGTGACGAACTGGTCGCGACGCTCGAAGACCTCCACGCGGTGGGATGCCGGATCCTGACGATCGGCCAGTACCTCCGGCCCACCGCGGCGCACGCCCCGATGACCCGGTACTACCATCCCGACGAGTTCCGCGAGCTGAAGGAGACCGCGCTCGAGATGGGATTCGTCCACGTCGAATCCGGCCCCCTCGTGCGCAGCTCCTACCACGCGCACGAGACCGCCGACGCCTACGACCGCGCGGCACGCGCCTGACCCCGCCCACGTTCGGGCTCGGGACATCAGAGCGCCAGCGCGCGAGCCACGCGCGCCCGGGCCTCGTGAAACGGCACGCCCGCCGTCGCTGTCATGCGCACCACGAGCAGTCGTCGATCCACGGCGTCGGCGGCCGCGCGGACGCCGTCGAGCGCGGCCAGCTCCTCGTGCAGCCGCAGGACGGCGGCGGCGTCAACCTCGGGCCCGCCGACCAGCGCCGTCCCGAAGTAGCAGGCGTCGCGCGCGATCCAGGGGTGGTTCACCGGCCGTTCGGCGGGCACGATCCGGTAGCGCTCCAGGTATTCGAGCGATCCGCCGCGACGCAGCGCGAGCTCGTGGGCCAGCGAGGCGAACTTCCACCGCTCGCCCGGCGGCTCGCCGCGATCGGCGCAGACGCGATCCGCATGGGCGCGGCCTCCCATGAACGCGTCGCTCCAGTAGACGCGTCCGGTATCGGCCACATGCAGGGCGATGCGCTGCTCCAGCCGCGTGCGGGCGAACGGAATCAGCGGATCCCACTGGCACTGAAGCGTCGCCTCGTCGTCGACGTGATACGTCGTGGTGAGTCGGGCAGGCGCGCCGTTCGCCGCCGGATGGGCCTGCAGCGCCGACTGCGACGTGAGGCGCACACGGGCGCCGCGCTCGACCCGGACGGTCTGGTGAAGGCAGTCGCCGCCGAAGACGCCCGGCGCCGACGAGGCGAGGATCATGTGGAGGCCACGGCCCTCGCAAAACGAGCGGCCGATCCGGAACGGCGGCTCCGCGTAGCCGTGCGCCAGCACCGTCTGGCCCCGGCGGCAGGCGAACACCAGCTCGAGCCGCGCGCCGGTGCCGACCTCGGCCGTCCGGCGATGGTCGATCGCCTTTGTCACCGATCGAACAGCAGCTCGCGCTGAATCCACGCGACGACGTCCTCCAGCCCCTCGCCGGTCTTCAGGTTCGTGAACACGAACGGCCGATCCCCGCGGGCGCTCTTGGAGTCGCGCGCCATCACGTCGAGGCTCGCGCCGACATGCGGCGCCAGATCGATCTTGTTGATGACCAGCAGGTCGGACCGCGTCACGCCCGGCCCCCCTTTGCGAGGAACCTTGTCGCCGCCCGACACGTCGATGACGTAAATCGCGGCGTCGACCAGTTCCGGACTGAAGCTCGCCGCCAGATTGTCGCCGCCGCTCTCGAGGAAGATGAGGTCGAGATCCGCGTGCCGCCGCGCCAGCTCGTCGATCGCGTCGAAGTTCATCGACGCATCCTCCCGGATGGCGGTGTGGGGGCAGCCGCCCGTCTGGACGGCGATGATCCGGTCGGCCGGCAGCGCCTCGCTGCGCACGAGGAACTCCATGTCCTCGCGCGTGAAGATGTCGTTGGTCACCACGCCGAGCCGGAACTCCGCGCGCATGCGCTTGCAGAGCGCGTCAACCAGGGCGGTCTTGCCGGAGCCGACTGGGCCCCCGATGCCAATCCGCGCCGCGGCGTTGCGGCTCATGATCGAAACAACCGCGACCGGACGTACTGCTGGCTCATGACGACCACGTCGAGCGCCGGCGCGAACGCCTCGACCTGGCGGCGCGCGACCATCGCGTCGACGGCGTCGGGCACCCCGGCCAGCACGGACGCGAGCACGGCATGCGCTTCGGACTGCCCGATCGGCATCAGGCGCATCGCGCAGGAGACGGTCGCGGCCAGCCGCGTGTAGATGAACGCCTCGGCGGCGGTCCGTGCGTCGAGTCGGGTCGACGCGCACACCACGCCGAAGGCGACCGGCAGGGTGTGGCCTCGGTCGGCCCGGACGAGGAGCCGCTCGATGTCGGGATGGGGATGCATCCGCTGCCACGTCTTCATCAGCCTCGCGCCCATCGCGCGGCTCGCCCGCCGCGCGGCGGACGACGGCCGAAGGGCGTGTACCTCCGCGTCGAGCTCCTCGATCGCGCCCAGGCGGCCCGCCAGGAACCGCTCGACCGCCATCAGCACGGCGGGGCCGTCCGATCGCCCCAGGGTCTCGTCGAGGCACGCCGCCATCCACTGCCGCAAGTCGTCCGCGGTCGCGACCAGGCCGGCGGCGGTTGCCGCCTCCAGGCCGTCGGAGTGCGCGAAGCCGCCGGTGGGAAACAGGCTGTCGCACAGGTGCAGCAGCCGCAGGAGACGCGCGCCGGTCGGCATCTGGCTCATCGCGGCGGATGTTGATGATCGAGGACGAGGCCAACCGGGGTGAACGGCTGCGTCGATCGGGAGAAGGCGATGCCGTGATACGTCAGCACCTGTTCCATGCCCGGCAGATCCGGACACACGATCGCGCGGTCGGTGATCATCACCGGCTGGTGGCTGTTGCCGATGAAGTACGCGAAGCGCCCCCACTCGGCCGGCGTGCGGGGCTCGACCACGAACACCGGCTCGTCGCGCTCGACGACGGCGATCACGACCGCCGGCGAGGGAAGCACGAAGCAGTCGCCGGCGCGCAGGACGGAGCCGCGGGGCAACGCCGTGCCGAACTCGAGGCCGCGATCGGACCGCCGGCGGCCGCGCGCCTTCAGGCGATCTTCCCAGCCCAGCGTGATGGTGTCGCGCGGATAGGCCCGGGCCCCGTGGGGCAGCGCGCCTTCGCGATGCACCTGGTGGGCGATCGGCAGCGACTTGAAGACGTGAAGCACGGACATGGGCGATGCAGCGTCGGGCGGATTCTCGGCCGCCTCGTCAGAACAGGAAATACCGTTGCGCGAGCGGAAGCACCGACGCCGGCTCGCTCGTCAGAGGTTCGCCGTCCGCTCGCACCTCATAGGTGTCCGCGTCGACCTCGATGCGCGGCAGCGCGTCGTTCAACACGAGGTCGCGCTTGCCAATCGAACGGCAGCGGCCGACCGCGACGCTCCGGCGCGCCAGGCCGTCGAACGCGCCCGCCTGGAGGCCGGCGCCGCTCACGAAATGCACGCTGCACGCGTCGAGCGAGGCGCCGAACGCGCCGAACATCCACCGGGTGACCACCGGCTGGGGGGTCGGGATCGAGGCATTGCCGTCGCCCATCATCGCCCCGGCGAGGAACCCGCCCTTGATCACCAGTTCGGGCTTCACGCCGAAGAACGCGGGCTTCCAGAGCACGAGATCGGCCAGTTTGCCGACCGCGACCGAACCGACCTCGCCGGCGATGCCGTGCGCGATAGCCGGGTTGATCGTGTACTTGGCGATGTACCGCCGGACGCGCAGGTTGTCGTCGGTCGCCAGATCGCCGGGCAGCGCGCCGCGCTGCCGCTTCATCTTGTCGGCCGTCTGCCACGTGCGGCAGATCACCTCGCCGATGCGCCCCATCGCCTGCGAGTCGGACGACATCATGCTGATCGCTCCGAGGTCGTGGAGCACGTCCTCGGCGGCAATCGTCTCCGGCCGGATGCGCGAGTCGGCGAACGCCACGTCTTCCGCCACCTTCGGCGAGAGGTGATGGCACACCATCAGCATGTCGAGGTGCTCGTCGAGCGTGTTCCTCGTGAACGGCATCGTCGGGTTGGTCGACGAGGGCAGCACATTCGGCTCGCCGCACAACCGGATGATGTCGGGCGCGTGCCCGCCCCCGGCGCCTTCGGTGTGGTACGTATGAATCGTCCGCCCCTTGATGGCCGCGATCGTGTCCTCGACGAACCCCGACTCGTTCAGCGTGTCGGTGTGAATGGCGACCTGCACGTCGAACTCGTCGGCGACGGCCAGACATTGGTCGATGGCGGCCGGCGTCGTGCCCCAGTCCTCGTGGAGCTTCAGCCCGAGCGCGCCCGCGCGGATCTGCTCGCGCAGCGGCTCCGCGCTCGACGCATTGCCCTTGCCGAGGAATCCGAAATTGAGGGGGAACGCCTGGACTGCCTCGTACATCCGCCGGATGTGCCACGCGCCCGGCGTGCAGGTGGTCGCGTTGGTGCCGGTGGCCGGCCCGGTCCCGCCGCCGATGAGCGTCGTGATGCCGGAGTGGAACGCGTCGGGAATCTGCGTGGGAGAGATGAAATGCACGTGCGCGTCGATGCCGCCGGCCGTGAGGATGCGGCCTTCGCCCGCCAGTATCTCGGTCGACGCGCCGATCTCCAGGCCCCTCGTCACGCCGTCCATGATGCCCGGATTCCCCGCCTTGCCGATCGCCGAGATGCGCCCGTCCCGCACGCCGACGTCCGCCTTGTATATCCCCGCGGCGTCGATGATCACCGCCGACGTGATCACCAGGTCGGGCGCGCCGCCGCCTCGCGTGGCGGTCGCCGACTGCCCCATGCCGTCGCGAATCACCTTGCCGCCGCCGAACTTCGCCTCGTCGCCGTACGTCGTCAGGTCACGCTCGATCCGGACGACGAGCTCGGTGTCGGCCAGGCGGAGCCGGTCTCCGGTCGTCGGCCCGTAATGGTCGGCATAGGTGCGGCGATCGATCTTCATGGGGCAGCGCTCGGAGACTCGGTAACAGGGTCTCTGGGGCTCAGGGCCGCCGCGCGAAGTCGCGCGCCGCGGCCAGCGCGCGTTCGCGCACGCCGTCGTCGTCGAGCGCGCCGCCGACCAGGCCGTTCAGACCGTGGACGTGCCGCGTGCCGCCAAGCGCCACCAGCTCAACGGCCCGCGAGTCCCCCGGCTCGAACCGCACCGCGGTCCCGGCAGGGATGTTGAGGCGCATGCCGTAGGCGACGGCCCGGTCGAACGCGAGCCAGCGGTTCACCTCGAAGAAATGAAAGTGCGATCCGACCTGCACCGGGCGGTCGCCCCGGTTGGTCACCTCGACGCGCGACGTCGCGCGCCCGGCATTGATCTCGATGGCGTCGTCGCGCAGAAAATACTCGCCGGGGATCATCGCTCGCTCCTCGGGCTCACCCGTCAAGCCCGTCTCGAATCGGCTGATGAATGGTCACCAGCTTGGTACCGTCCGGGAACGTCCCTTCGACCTGGATCTCCGCGACCATGTCGGCGACGCCCTCCATGACGGCGTCGGCCGGGAGAATGGCCGTGCCGAGACTCATGATCTCGGCGACCGATCGGCCGTCCCGGATCATCTCGAGGATTTCCGACGTGATCAACGCCACCGCCTCGGGATGGTTCAGCTTCAGGCCGCGCGCGCGCCGCTTGCGCGCCAGTTCGCCGGCCGAAAAGATCATCAGCTTGTCGACTTCGCGCGGCGTGAGATGCACGCCGCAAGTTATGCCTCACGGCGCCGGAGAAGTAAAGCGGCCGGCAGACGACGTTCCTGTCGTCTGCCTGGCGGCACCTTACATATTCGTAGGCCCTGCCCCGTCCCTCCCCTCGGCGACCTCACGGCGCGCCGCCGTGCGGTCTGCCTCCCAGGGCGCGCGCTACATTCCTGTGGGGCCCGGCAGCGCCCTGCCCACATTCTTGTCTCGCCGCGATCCGCCTGCGCTCCACGGCGCCTGGGCCGATCGCCCAAGATACCCAGGGAATCGACCGACCTGGCGAGAAGCACGGCGGCGTCACGCATGGTCCGCCTCTTGCACTCTCGCGCCCTCACAAGGGAGCGTGTGACATGGACGTAGACGCCACGGCCAAACGGGTGCTCGCGGAGTTCAACGAAATGCCGGGGATGGCGCTCACCGTGCGCCAGGCGTCGCGTCTCTTCGGCCTCGACCAGGATTTCTGCCGCATCGTCCTCGACGTCCTGGTCGACTCCGCCTATCTGCGCCAGACCCGGGCGGGCGCCGTCATGCGGGGCGATCGCGTCGCCGCCTGAGGCGGGCGCGAGCGGGGGAGCCGCGGCCGGGAGCGGCGCCCCGTCAGCGACGCGGCCGATACACGTGGGTCGCCTGGCCGAAGAACACCTCCGCCGACTCCATCATCGTCTCGGTCAGCGTCGGGTGCGGATGGATCGAGAGCTTGAGGTCGGTCGCGTTGGCGCCCATCTCCACCGCGAGCACGCCCTCGGCAATGAGCTCTCCCGCCCCCGCCCCCACCAAACCAACCCCCAGAATCCGCTCCGTGTCCGCGTCGAGCAGCAGCTTCGTCAGGCCGTCGGTCCGGTCGAGGGTGATGGCCCGGCCGGAAGCGCCCCATGGGAACTTCGCAATCACGACCTTCCGGCCCTCCTGCCGCGCCTGCGCTTCGGTGAGCCCGCACCAGGCGATTTCGGGATCGGTGAACACCACGGCCGGAATGGCGCGGGCCTCGAACGCGACGTTCTCGCCGGCGATCACCTCGACGGCCACCCGCCCCTCGTGCGACGCCTTGTGCGCCAGCATCGGCTCGCCGACCACGTCCCCGATGGCGAAGATGGACGGCTCGTCGGTCCGCATCTGATTGTCGACGACGATGAAGCCGCGGGGGTCGCGCTTGACGCGAGTGCCGTCGAGCCCCTCAATCCCCGAGTTCGGGCAGCGTCCGACGGCGACGAGCACGCGATCGAACGCTTCGCGCGTCGAGTCCTTCCCGCCCTCTCCCCCCTCGAGCGTGACGGCAATCCCGTCGGCTTGCGCCTTCATCTGCACCACGCGCGTGTTCAGCCGCACGGCCGTCATGGTCGTGCCGATGCGCTTCGCGAGAATGTCCACGAGATCCCGATCGGCGCCGGGCAGCAGGCCCGAGGTCATCTCCACGACCGTCACCGCGCTGCCGAGCGTCGCATACACCGATCCGAGCTCCAGCCCGATGTAGCCGCCGCCCACGACGAGCAGTGATTTCGGGATGTCGGGCAGATCCAGCGCCGCGGTCGAGTCCATGACGCGGGGGTCGTTGATGGCGAGCGCAGGGGGCGCCGCGGGCGTCGATCCGGTGGCGAGAATCGCGTGGTCGAAGCGCAGCGTTTCTTCGCCGCCGCCGGCGCGCTTCACGCGGAGCGTGTGCGGGTCGGCGATCTCGGCGATGCCCTGGATGTAGTGCACCTTGCGATGTTTGACGAGCTGGCCGGTGCCGCTCGTCAGCCGCTTCACCACGTTGTTCTTGAAGTCGCGCAGCTTCTGAAGATTGATGCGCGGCTCGCCGAACTCGACCCCCCAGGCCGCCGCATGGCGCGCCTCGTCCAGCACCTTGGCGACATGCAGAAGCGCCTTCGACGGAATGCATCCGCGGTACACGCACACCCCGCCGGGGTTCACTTCGGGATCGATCAGCACGGTGGTCAGGTCGAGATCCGCCGCCAGAAAGGCCGCAGCGTACCCGCCAGGGCCGCCGCCCACGACGGCAACTTGATTGGTCATGAAGTCAGCGCGCCGCCACGCCTACCCCTGCAGCGCCAGCAGGAACGGCTGTTCGAAGGCCTCGACGATCCAGCGCAGGAAGCGGATGCCGTCGGCGCCGTCGATCACGCGATGGTCGTAGGAGAGCGACAGCGGCAGCATGAGCCGCGGCGCGAAACCGCCGGTCTCCTGGCTGAACACCGGCTCGAGCCGGGCGCGGGAGATGCCGAGAATCGCCACCTCCGGCGCGTTGACGATCGGCGTGAAGAACGATCCGCCGATGCCGCCGAGATTCGAGATGCTGAAGCAGCCGCCCTGCATCTCGTCGAGCGAGATCTTGCGCGCCCGCGCCTTCTCGGAGAGCTGTTTCAGCTCGACCGAGAGCTGGACGATGTTCTTCGTGTCCGCGTCGCGGATGACGGGCACGAGCAGCCCGCGGTCGGTGTCGACCGCCACGCCGATGTTGACGTACTTCTTGTAGACGACCTCGGCGGCGGCCAGGTCGACCGACGAGTTCACCTGCGGAAACATTCGCAGCGCGGCCGCGACGACCTTGACCGCAATCGCCGTGACGGTGAGGCTGCCGCCGGCCGCCTCCACCTGCTTCGCGTACCGCTTGCGCAGCTCCTCGAGCGCGGTGATGTCGGCAAGGTCGTGCTGGGTGACGTGCGGAATGGTCGCCCACGCCGTGCTCAGGTGCTCGGCGGTCTTGCGTCGAACGGCGCGCATCGGCTGCCGATCCACCTCGCCCCATCGTGAAAAATCGGGCAGCGCCGGCGTGGCGGGACCGCCGGCGGCGGCCGCGCTCCCGCCGACCAACCGCTTCGCGTGCGCCGTCACATCGTCGACTGAGATCCGCCCGCCCTGTCCGCTGCCGGGCACTCCGTCGATATCGACCCCCAGTTGGCGCGCCATGCGCCGAACCGACGGGGCGGCCGGCGCGATCGGCAGCTCCGGCGCCGCCGTCTCCGCCGCGGGGCGGGCGCCACGGTTGATGTCGACGACCTTGTCGGCCGAGGCCGCACTGCCCGTGGGACGAGCGGGGCCCGCCGCGGGTCGGCCGCGCGGCGCCGGCACCTCGCGCTCCACGTCGGTGCCGGGCGTGGCGGTGACGGTCGTGCCGGGCGTGGCGGGGCCCGGCGTGCCGGACTTGGCGGGGCCAGGCGCGACGGGCTTGGCGCCGCCCGTGGCCGGCCTGCGACCCTCCGCCTGCCGATCGGGCCGGCCCTCGCCGGGCGCCGTCTGAGCGCCCTTCGCGGCGGCCACCGGCGGCGGCGCCGCTGCCGGTGCGGGTTCGCCGGCGCCTGCATCCTCGATGCTCAGGATGGACTGCCCCACGGTCACCTTGTCGCCCGCCTTCACCTTCACGTCCTTGACCCGCCCGGCCACCGACGACGGCACTTCGATGGTCGCCTTATCGGTTTCGAGCTCGAGGACGGGCTGATCTTTCGCCAGGGCATCGCCCGGCTTGACGAGCACCCGCAGCACGTCGCCGGCGGTGATGTTCTCGCCCAATTCGGGAAGGGTGAAGTCGGTCACGACAACCTCGGTGCAATGCGCATCGCCAGGTCAGGAAATCGCCGGGTTCGGCTTTTCCGGGCTGATATTGTGCGTCTTGATCGCCAGCTGCGCGATCGCCCCGTCAATGGTCCCCTCGCGCGCGAGCGCGCCGAGAGTCGCGACGACGACGAACCGGTAATCGACCTCGAAAAACTCGCGCAGCCGCGCGCGGCTTTCGCTGCGGCCGTAGCCGTCGGTGCCGAGCGCGCTCAGCGGCCGCGGCAGCCACTTGTCGATCGAGTCCGGCAGCGCCTTCACGTAATCGGACGCCGCGACGAGCACCCCGGGAGCGCCTTCCAGGCAGCGGGTGACGTACGGCACGCGCGGCGGCTCCGCGGGATGCAGCATGTTCCAGCGCTCGCACGCGTGACCATCACGATACAGCTCGCCGTAGCTCGTGACGCTCCAGACGTCGGCACCGACGTGGTACTTGCTTTCCAGCACCTCCTGCGCCTTGATCACCTCCGGCAGGATGGCGCCGCTGCCGAACAGCTGCGCGCGCGCGGGCGCGGCGGGCAGCGAGGTCGCGCGGAAGCGATACAGCCCTTTCAGGATCCCGTCACGCGATCCGTCCGGCATCGGCGGCATGGCGTACGGCTCGTTCATGACCGTCAGGTAGTAGAAGACGCTCTCCTGGTCGACGTACATCCGCCGGATGCCGTCCTGGATGATGACGGCGATTTCGTAGGCGAACGCCGGGTCGTACGCGATGACGTTCGGCACCGGGTACGCCAGCAGGTGGCTGTGCCCGTCCTGATGCTGCAGCCCTTCGCCGGCCAGCGTGGTTCGCCCCGCGGTGCCGCCGAGCATGAACCCCCTGGTCCGGGAGTCGCCCGCCGCCCAGACCAGGTCACCGATCCGCTGGAATCCGAACATCGAGTAGAAGATGAAGAAGGGGATCGTGTTGACGCCGTGAGTGGCGTACGCGGTGCCGGCGGCGATGAACGACGACATCGACCCCGCCTCGTTGATGCCCTCTTCGAGGATCTGGCCGTCTGACGCCTCCTTGTAATAGAGGAGCGTGTCCATGTCGACCGGGTCGTACGCCTGTCCCGCGTGCGAGTAGATGCCGACCTGCCGGAACAGCCCTTCCATGCCGAACGTGCGCGCCTCGTCGGGCACGATCGGGACGACGAGCTGGCCCAGCTCCTTGTCGCGCAGCAGCTTCGACAGCAGGCGCACGAAGACCATGGTCGTCGACGCCTTGCGGCCGTCGGTGCCCGCGTAGAACTCCTCGAACAGCTCGGGCGCGACGGGCGGCATCGGCTGGCTGCGCGACGCGCGGCGCGGGACGTAGCCGCCGAGCGCGGCGCGGCGCTCGCGCAGGTACTTGATCTCGGCGCTGTCCTCGCGCGGGCGGTAGAACGGCGTCTTGCTGACGTCGGCGTCGGAGATGGGGATGCCGAAGCGGGTGCGGAACGCGCGCAGCTCCTCTTCGTTCATCTTCTTCTGCTGATGGGTGATGTTCTTGCCTTCGCCCGCCTCGCCCAGCCCGTAGCCCTTGATGGTGCGGGCGAGGATGACGGTCGGCGCGCCCTTGTGATCCATCGCCGCCCGGTAGGCGTTGTACACCTTCACCGGATCGTGGCCGCCGAGCGTCATCTTCTTGAGCTGATCGTCGGTCAGGTGCTTGACCATGTCGAGCAGCCGCGGATCGGCGCCCCAGAAGTGCTCGCGGACGTAGGCGCCCGATTCCACCGCGTACTTCTGGTACTGGCCGTCCACGATCTCGCCCATGCGCCTGACGAGCAGCCCCTCGCGATCCTTGGCGAGCAGGGGATCCCACTCGCGGCCCCAGATGACCTTGATGACGTTCCAGCCGGCGCCGCGGAACGCCGCCTCGAGCTCCTGGATGATCTGGCCGTTGCCGCGCACCGGACCGTCGAGCCGCTGCAGATTGCAGTTGATGACGAAGATCAGGTTGTCGAGCCGTTCGCGCGCGGGCAGCGTGATCGCGCCGAGCGCTTCGGGCTCGTCGGTCTCGCCGTCGCCGACAAAGGCCCACACCTTCGAGTTGGACGGCTCCTTCAGGCCGCGATCCTCGAGATAGCGCATGAAGCGGGCCTGATAGATGGCCATGATCGGCCCCAGGCCCATCGAGACGGTCGGGACCTCCCAGAAATCGGGCATGAGCCAGGGATGCGGGTACGACGAGAGTCCGCCTCCGGCCCGCATCTCCCGCCGGAAGTTCTCGAGATGCGTCTCGTCGAGGCGCCCTTCGAGGTACGCGCGGGCGTAGATGCCGGGCGCCACATGGCCCTGGAACAGGACGATGTCGGCGTCGGGGCTCTCGTGGCCGCGGAAGAAATGGTTGAAGCCGACTTCGTAGAGCGTCGCGGCCGAGGCGTAGGTCGAAATATGCCCGCCGATGCCCTCTTCGGCCTTGTTGGCGCGGACGACCATCGCGGCGGCGTTCCACCGCACCACGCTCTTGATGCGCCGCTCGAGATCGGGGCTGCCCGGCATCAGCGCCTGGTCGTCGGCGCGAATCGTGTTGATGTAGGGCGTATTGGCGCTGAACGGCAGCTTGACGCCGCTCTCGGTGGCGTGCCGCGTCAGCTCGCGAAGCAGCCGCGCGACTTTGACCGGACCGCCGCTCTGCAGGACATAATCAAGGGAGTCGAGCCATTCGCGCGTCTCAATGGCGTCGAGCTCCGTCGCGTCTTTGGGAGCCGGATGTCTCACGGGAACGGGTTCCTTTCGCCGATCCGCACGGACCGCGCGCGTGCGCTCGTCGGAAGCACCGACGGTCGGCGGCACCGGCGGGGGGCCAAGTACCAATTGTATCCTCATGTCCGCGCGATAGGCCGCGCGCGGGGAGGGGCAGATGCGCCGACCGAGCCTCGTCGGGCCGGCGGTCGCGCCGGCAGGCGCCCGAGACGCGGCCCTGCCGGCCGTCCGCGCCGCCATCATTTCGTGCGAGCGGTGCCCGCGCCTGCGCGACCACTGTCTGCGCATCGCCCGCGAGAAGCGCCGGGCGTACCTCGACTACGTCTACTGGGCGCGGCCGGTTCCCGGCTTCGGCGATCCGCGGGCCCGGCTGCTGCTCCTGGGGCTCGCGCCGGCGGCGCACGGCGCCAACCGCACCGGCCGCATGTTCACCGGCGACGGCGTCGGCGGCGCCGGCGACTTCTTGATGACGGCGCTCCATAAAACGGGCTTCGCGAACATCGCGACGTCGCGTCACCCCGGGGACGGGCTGACGCTGCGCGACGCGTTCATCACCGCCGCGGTGCGATGCGCGCCGCCCGACAACAAGCCGACGAGGGAGGAAATGGAACGCTGTCTTCCCCACCTCGAGGCGGAGCTCGCCGCCCTGCCGCGCGTGCGCGTGATTGTCGCGCTCGGCCGCATCGCCTTCGATGCCTATCTGTCGTTGCTGAAGCAGCGCGCCCTCCGGCTGGCTGGGGACGCGCCGCCGTCGCCGAAGGCCCGCGGCGCGCGGAGCGCCCGGCCGCAGTTCGGGCATGGGTCGGTCCACACCCTGGCGAACGGGCAGACGCTGATCGGCTGCTACCATCCGAGCCGGCAGAACACCAACACGGGCAGACTGACGCCGCCGATGCTGGAGCACGTCTTTCGCCTCGCGCGCCTCACCCTGGAACGGCGGCGTTGAGGCGCGGCGCCTCGATCGGGCCTGGGGCTTCCGACCGCTCCCGCACGAGCGGGACGATCGTATCGGGCCGGTCGGTCACCAGCGCGTCCACGCCCCAGTCGAGCAGCCGGTGCGCATCGGCTTCAGCGTTGACGATCCACACCTGCACGCCCAGACCGGCGCGGTGGGCGGCGTGGACGAATCGAGGCGAGATCACCCGCGTCCGCCCGGCGATCTCGGGGACCTGATAGCCGGCGTAGCGCGCGCGGGACACCGGCCAGCGGCACCAGCAGCGGTAGAGCGCCCAGCGCACCTCCTCGCGGGCCGCGCTGGTGGCGATGGCGGGCGCGAGCTCGCGCGCCGCGCGCATCACCCGCCAGCCGAACGATCCGAGGCAGACGCGCTCCTCCGCGCCGGCGGCCCGGACGCCGGCGACAACGGCGCGCGCCAGCTCCGGACTGTTCACCTTCATGTCGATGATGAGGCGGCGGTCGGGGTACCGCGACAGGACGGACTCGAGAGTCGGAACGCCGATCCCACGGCCGCGGAACGGCCGGGCGCCCTCGATCTCGAAGTTGGCGCCGGCGTCGGCGCGCGCGAGCTCATCGGCGGTGAAGCTCGACAGGGCGCCGCGCAGGTCGGTGGTCCGATCGAGCCTGCGATCGTGGTGCACCACGACGAGGCCGTCGCGGGAGAATCGGACGTCCAGCTCCAGGCCGTCGGCGCCGAGGGCGACGGCGCGGTCGAAGGCCGCGACGGTGTTTTCGGGCGCCAGCGCGGCTCCGCCCCGGTGAGCGAAGACCAGCGGTCGCGGCGAGGCGAAAAAGGGGTGGGTCACGCCGCGCTCAAGTCTAACCGGGTTCGGCGGGCGACGAGCCCGTGCGGAGAGCGGCGGTGCTGATAGAATCGATGCATGCTCATTCAGACGCTCGGCGAGCTGCGGCGGCAGCGCGGCGGGTCGCTTCCCGGGAAAGGCGTCAAGCAGGAGATCCGCGACAACCTCGTGCGGAAGCTCCAGGCGGGAGAACGGCTCTTCCCCGGCATCATCGGATACGACGACACGGTCATCCCGCAGCTGGTCAACGCGATTCTGTCGCGTCACAACTTCATCCTGCTCGGGCTGCGCGGGCAGGCGAAGAGCCGGATCCTGCGCGGCCTGATCGGCCTGCTCGACGAACAGATTCCGGTCGTGCCCGGCTGCGAGATCCACGACGATCCGCTGGCGCCGATCTGCGGCGCGTGCCGCGCCCGGGTCGCCGCGGAGGGCGACCGCCTGCCGATCGCCTGGATGCCGCGCGAGGCGCGCTTCGTCGAGAAGCTCGCGACACCCGACGTGACCATCGCCGACATGGTCGGCGATATCGACCCCATCAAGGCCGCCCAAGCCGGATTGAACCTCGCCGACGAGCTCACCATGCATTACGGCCTGCTGCCCCGCGCGAATCGGGGCATCTTCGCCATCAACGAGCTGCCGGACCTGGCGGGCAAGATCCAGGTGGGCCTCTTCAACATCCTGCAGGAGGGCGACGTCCAGATTAAGGGTTATCCGATCCGGCTGAGACTGGATTTGCTGCTCGTGTTCACGGCCAACCCCGAGGACTACACGGCGCGCGGCAAGATCATCACGCCGCTGAAGGATCGCATCGGCTCGGAGATCCGCACGCACTATCCGGCGACCCGCTCGAATGCCATCGCCATCACCACGCAGGAAGCCTGGACCGATCGGGACAACGGATTGAAGGTCGAGATCCCCGCCTACGTCCGGGAGGTGGTGGAGGAGGTCGCGTTCCAGGCGCGGGCCGATCGCAAGGTCGACAAGCGCTCCGGCGTGAGCCAGCGTCTGCCCATCACGACGCTGGAGCTCGTCGTGTCGAACGCGGAGCGCCGGGCGCTGGCGAACAGCGAACGGCTGATCGTCCCGCGCGTGACCGATCTGTATGCCGCGCTGCCGTCGATCACCGGCAAGTTCGAGCTGGAATACGAGGGGGAGCTGCGCGGCGCCGAGCAGGTGGCGCGCGACCTCATCCGCTCCGCGGTGGGCAACGTCTTCACGGGCATGTTCGACGGCACCGACACGCGGACGGTCATCGAGTGGTTCGACCTCGGAGGCACGCTGCAGTTGAGCGACGTGACGTCGGCCGATCAGGTGGTCGCGCAGACGCACGGCGTCCAGGGGCTGCGCGAGCTCGCCGAGCACGCGGGCCTCGCCCGCGGCGCTGCCGCGCCGACGGTCGCGGCGGCGATCGACTTCGTGCTCGAAGGACTGTACGCGCAGAAGAAGATCAGCCGCAGCGACGAGCGCGGCTACGCCGCCGGAACCGAGACGGCGCCGCGGCGCCCGGCGCGGCGCGGCGAAGAGCCGTCGCTCGAGGAAGAGATCCGGATGCCGGGCGGCGGAAAGAAGAAGTACTACAACTAGACATGAAGTACCGCTACACGAAATTCACCGGCGACGCGCTCGAAGAGCTGGACCTGGAGGACCTGGTCAGCAAGCTCTCGGATCTGCTGCTCTCGAGCGGATTCGGGAATCCGTACGCGATGAGCGACGACGACCGCACCATGCAGGCGCTCCACGACGCCATCCTCGACGCGCTGTTCAACGGCGGGGTCCTGCCGGATGAGACGATCGAGCGGCTGCTCGGCGATCCGGCCGACGGCGATCAGGGGGACGCCCGGTCGAAGCTCGAGGAGCTGATCCAACAGATCATCGAGCGGATGGGCGAACAGGGCTACATCTCACTGCCGCCCGACCTCGACAGCGAGCGGCAGCGGCGCGGCGGTCGCGGCGCGGGCCCCGACCAGCCCCCCGTTCACTTCGAGGTCACCGACAAGACGCTCGACTTCCTGGGCTATCGCGCGCTTCGCGACCTGCTCGGGTCGCTCGGCAAGAGCAGCTTCGGGCGGCACGACACGCGCGAGCAGGCCACCGGCGTGGAGACCACGGGCGCTCCGAAGCCGTACGAGTTCGGCGACACGCTCAATCTCGACCCCGCCAGCACGCTGCTCAACGCCGTTCAACGCGAGGCGCAGGAGCGGGCCGCGCAGGAAGCCGCCGACCCCGGTGCGTGGGCTGGCGCGGCGCGAAGGATCGGCGGGCAGCCGATCCGGGTGCGGCACCAGGACCTGATGGTTGTCCAGGGCGAGTATCAGAGCTCGTGCGCCACGGTCCTCATGCTCGACTGCAGCCACAGCATGATTCTCTACGGCGAGGACCGCTTCACGCCGGCCAAGCGGGTCGCGCTGGCGCTCGCGCAGCTCATCAAGCATCAATACCCGGGCGACGCCCTGAAGGTGGTGCTGTTCCACGACTCGGCCGAGGAGATTCCGCTGGCGGAGCTGGGGCGCGTCCGCGTCGGCCCGTACTACACGAACACGCGGGAGGGGCTGCGGCTGGCGCGCCGGATCCTCGATCGGCAGCGCAAGGACATGCGCCAGATCATCATGATCACCGACGGCAAACCGTCGGCGCTGACCCAGGCCGACGGCCGCATCTACAAAAATGCCTTCGGCCTCGACCCCTTCATCGTCGCCGAAACGTGCGCCGAGGTCGCGGCGTGCCGCAAGAGCGGCATCATGATCAACACGTTCATGCTGGCGCGCGACTACGACCTGGTGAGCTTCGTGCGGCGGGTCGCGGAGATTTCGAAGGGCAAGGCGTACTTCACCACGCCCTATACGCTCGGCCAGTACGTCCTGATGGACTACATGGACAAGAAGACGAAAACGATTCACTGACGTGTCCGACCTGCTTCCGATCTTTCCCCTGCCGAACGTCGTCCTGTTTCCGAACGTCTTTCTGCCGCTCCACATCTTCGAGCCGCGCTACCGCGAAATGATCGGCGACGCGCTGGCGAGCGACCGGGTCATCGGCATGGTGCTGCTGCGTCCGGGGTGGGAGAAAGAGTACGCTGGCCGGCCGCCCGTGTACCCGATCGGCTGCAGCGGCGTCATCACGCACGTCGAGCGACTGGCCGACGGCCGCTACAACATCGTGCTCCGGGGACTCGAGCGCTTCCGGATCGTCGAGGAAGACGACGCCCGGAGCTACCGCCGCGCGCGGGTCGAGGCGCTGAGCGAGCAGGCGCTCGGTGCGGCCGACCGACCCGTCGTCCGGGCCCAGCGCGCGAAGCTGGAGGCGCTGCTGGCGCCGGCCGGCGAGCGATCGGGGGCCCTTCGGCAGGCGCACGGCGTTCCGGGAGCGTCGACCGACTCCGACGCGAGCAGCGCGGCGGCGATGTCGGACGAGGATCTCGTCAACGCCCTGGCGCAGTACCTCGACCTGGAGCCGCTCGAGAAGCAGGCGCTGCTCCAGCGCGACAGCCTGCGCGCCCGCGCGGAGGCGCTCGTGCAGCTGCTCGAGATCAAGATCATGATCGCGCGGACGCCCGGCCTCTCCCACGTGTCGCACTAGATCAGGTCTCCCGAGCGCCCATTGACGCGCTCGGCGATCACCTCGACGATCTTCTCCCCGTGGAAGCGGCCGTTCTCGATGAAGATGTTGCCGGTGTCCATCCCGGCGAGCGCGCCGCCCGCAATGAAGAGACCGGGCACGCTCGTCTCGAACGTCGCCGGATCGAGAATCGGGGCGCGCCGATCGTTCATGTCGACGCCGGCGCGAGCCTGCAGATCCCAGTCGGCGTGATACCCGACCAGGAGGAACACGGCGTCGGCGGCCAGCTCGTCCTCCCCGACCCCGGGGCCGCCGTCCACCGCCCCGATGGCGGCCACCCGCACGCTGGTCCGCCGTATCTCCCGGACGCAGCTGTTGAACCGCGCCGCGATCGACCCTTCCTTGATGCGGTTCTCGATATCCGGCCTCACCCAGTACTTGATGGTCGACTTCAGCTCGGGCCGACGATGCACGAGCGTCACGTGCGCCCCCGCCCGGAACAGCTCCAACGCCCACTCCGCCGCCGAGTTGCCGCCGCCGACGATCACGACCCGCCGTCGATAGTAGGGGTGCGGCTCGCTGTAGTAGTGATGCACGTGCGGCAGATCCTCGCCCGGCACGTTCAACCTGTTGGGATGATCGAAGTACCCGGTCGCGAGGACGACGTGGCGCGCGTGCCGCACGCGGCGAACGCCCCTGGACGAACGGGTCTCGACGGCGAACAGCGGGTCCCCGTCGTCCGCGGCCATCCGTCCCTCGCCGGCCGCCGAGGCGCCCTCTTCCCGGGCGACCGACAGCACCTTCTCCTCGAACGCGATCTGCAGATCGAACGTATCGACGACCCGACGATAGTAGCGAAGCGCTTCGGCGCGGGTGGGCTTGTCGTACGGCGACACGAACGGCAGGCCGCCGATCTCGAGCAGCTCGGGCGTCGTGAAGAAGACCATCTGCGGGGGAAACCGGTAGATCGAGTCGACGAGCGTACCTTGCTCGAGCACCTGGTAATCGAGCTCCCGCCGCTTCGCCGCAATGGCGGCCGACAGCCCCGAAGGCCCGGCGCCGATGATGAGCACGTCCCGCACCGACATAGACGTCATTCTATTTCCCAAATCTCCATGCGTCCTCCACCGGCCCGTCGCCATCGTCCGCGAACCGCCGCGCGCCATCCCTCCCGCCGACGATGTTCGACGCCCCGTCGGGAACGGGCGCGGCGTTGCGCTCTCGTCGACTGGAGGCCGCGCCGCCGCCGCCCGATCGACGCGTGCCCCCGCGGGCGAGCGGCCGTTCGGTTCGGGGCAGGCGTCGGTGACGCGGCGGCGAGGGAACCCAACGGCGCGTGCGGCGAGCGTTAAACGGCCGCCGGGCGCGGCGGTCGGCTGCCCGTCCAGCCCGCCCTGGCGCCCGCTCGCCCACTCCCTGAGCCCGTTGGCTGAAAATGTAATCGGGCAACCCTTTCATCATCTATCATTTAGCGGAAATCTCTCTCGCCGGTTGTCCTCCCTCGCGTCTGCGCGCCCGGGAGCGGCCGTCGGTGTCCGAGTGACGGGTGACGACCCTCGCGCCGCGGCGCGGGGGCATCGCGCGCGGGAGCGGAACCCCACGCATTTTGAAGAGGAGACGACAGATGCACGCGCCCATCAAGTACTTCGAGAAGGGGCTTTCTCTGGCCGCCAACGGAGCCTGGGTCGTGTTCAACGGTCTGAACAAGATCAACCAGAATCCGTCGTTCACGCCGAAGTGGTCCGACAAGCCGTTGCTCAAGTCCTACGAGAAGACCAAGCCGCCGCTCGGCTGGCCGCGCGAGACCGACTCGCTCTGCCCGGTCTGCGTGCGCGAGGCGCGGCAGGCGATTCTCGACGGCAAGAAGGACGTGAGCATCCTACTGAACGAGAAGGTGGGCGAGATCAAGGCGACCATCCTCGAGCGCGACGGGAAGATCCTGATGGTGAAGGACTGTCCCCTCCACGGCCACTTCGAGGACGTGATGGCGATCGACACCGATTTCTTCAAGCACCTCGAGGAAGTCTTCCCGGGCCGCGATATCCGGGCGCACAACGACGAGAAGCTGCACAACCACGGCAGCAGCACGATCAAGCACGGGCGCGGGTCGGTGCTGACCGTCGACCTGACGAACCGCTGCAACATGATGTGCGACCCCTGCTTCATGGACGCGAACCAGGTCGGGTTCGTCCACGAGCTCACCTGGGACGACATCAAGATGGTGCTGGACAACGCGATCAGCATCAAGCCCCGGCGGCAGATGTCGGTCCAGTTCTCGGGCGGCGAGCCGACGATCTCGCCGCATTTCCTCGACGCGGTGAAGTACGCGCGCCAGGTCGGCTACAACAGCGTGCAGGCGGCCACCAACGGCATCGAGTTCGCCAAGAGCCCCGAGTTCGCGAAAGCGGCGGCCGAGGCCGGCCTGCGCTACGCGTACCTGCAGTTCGACGGCATCGGCAACGCCGCCAACGCGCACCGGCGCGTGGGGAACCTGTTCGACGTCAAGCTGCGGGCGATCGAGAACCTGTACAGCGCGGGCGTCGACATCGTGCCGGTCGTCACGATCGTCAACGGCGTGAACAACGAGCAGGTGGGCCGGATCATCGAGTTCGCGCTCGACAACCCGAAGAAGATCAACTTCCTGTCGTTCCAGCCGGTCTCGTTCACCGGCCGCGACGAGGAAGTGACGCCGGAGCGCCGGGCGGCGCAGCGCTACACCCTCTCGCACCTGGCGCACGACGTGAAGAACCAGACCGGCATCGGCGAGCCGGTCCGCGACTGGTTCCCGATCTCCTTCATGGGCAGCTTCACCGACTGGGCGGACGTGACGCACGGCGCGGAGAAGGAGTTCGGACAGCTGACGTGCGGCTGCCATCCGAACTGCGGCGTCGGCATGGCCATCATGATCGACAAGGAAACGAAGGAAGCGGTGCCGGTCACCGCGTTCCTGAAGGCGGAGCAGCTCGCGAAGGACGTCGCGGCGGTCAGCGACGCCGGCCGCGGGCGCTTCCTCTCGGTGTTTGGGATGGCGCTCGCGCTGGTGCGCAACTACGATTCGTTCAAGTCGCCCACCCACTTCCAGCTGTCGGATCTGCTGAAGAAGTTCGACAAGACGTTCGGCGCCACCAAGTCGGCCGAGAAGGGCAAGTACGGCCGGGTCGAGGGCAATCGGACCGCGGACGACATCGCCAAGCGCCGCGCCGACCGCTGGAACTTCCTGTTCGTCGCCGGCATGTGGTTCCAGGACCTCTTCAACTACGACTTCCGCCGCACCGAAATGTGCATCATTCCGTATGCCACGCAGCAGGGCGAGATCTCCTTCTGCGCCTACAACACGGGCATCGGCTGGCGCAACATCATCGAGAAGATGCACATGACGGCCACGCTCACGAAGTGGTACGAGGAGCACGGTCGCCACGAGATCTTCGCCGGCAACAAGGCGGTGCCGCTCGCCTCGACCGCGCACTCGCTCAACCTGAACGAGGCGGCGGTCCGGGCCGGCGCCCAGACCGACCTGGACGAGCTCGGCATCGCGAAGAACGCCCGCGAGGAGAAGCTCAAGGCGCGGCACGGCGACCAGAAGGACATGAAGCACCACGAGGAGATGGCAAAGCTGTACCGCGAGCACGTCCTCAAGGAGCAGCCGACGCTGCAGATTCAAGGGCTCGGCGGACCGAAGAAGAAGCAGGACGTTCAGCCGGTGCTGCACAAGCCGGCCGTGTAGTCGGCCGTCTTCGGTCTCTGGTCACGAATCGGGCCGGCGGGTCACCCGCCGGCCTTTTTTTCGACCGTGCCCGGTCCCCCTCCTACCGACTTCTGTCGGATCCGGCTAGTGTCCCGTCCCCGTGATTCGTTGCATAAGTCCCGGAGCGCGGCGCCCGGCTGGCAAGGCGCGAGGAGCGCGCAAATCGGGAATTTGTAAGCGACGAGCAACGCCGCCAGCCGGGATGCCCCGCCCGAGAATTATGTGACGAATCACGGGGACGGGACACTAGGATGACGGTCATGGATCGGACCTTCCTCCTCATCGGCGCGCTCTCGGGCACAATCGGGGTCGCGATTGGCGCGTTCGGCGCCCATGGCCTCCGCGGGCGGCTGTCGCCCGAAATGCTCGCCGTCTTCGAGACCGGCGTGCGCTACCACCTGTACCACGCGCTGGCGCTGCTGGCGGTCGCGGCGCTCATGAGTCGCATCGACGGCCGCCTCATCACGGCGGCCGGCTGGCTCTTCACCTCGGGCATCGTGCTTTTCTCGGGCAGTCTCTACCTCCTGGCGCTCACCGGGGTGACGACGCTGGGCGCGGTCACGCCGGTCGGTGGGCTGGCGTTCATGCTCGGCTGGGCGTGCCTCGCCATCGCCGCCCTCGTGTGATCGAACGAGGTGTCGCGGCGCCCGTCCGGGCGCGCGGCCGGCGGGGCACGGCGAAGGTCAGCGTCGCCTGGCGGGAGCTGGCTTGGGTGGAGGGCCGGGGCGATATTCGACCATCACGTTGCTGATGACCGCAATCGGCCGTCCGGGCGAGGAATAGGTGGCGGTGCCGTCGAGGCGCTCGATAGTGACCTTCTCGCCCAGGATGCTGACCTGGTTCTCGACCTCGGGAATGACGATCGAGACGTGCTCGGTTCCGGTCGGCGCGACC
>Ga0326597_10003535_pt1 | contig 22414 bp, 25 predicted proteins | sample RVTome_12_FD_203789 | JGI IMG/M metagenome (GOLD analysis project Ga0326597, IMG submission 203789) | Soil microbial communities from uranium-contaminated site in the Upper Colorado River Basin, Wyoming, United States - RVT100D185 | ecosystem: Environmental > Terrestrial > Soil > Contaminated >...
CGTGTTTGTCATCCCTATCCTCTCCGCCGGCTTGGCGTCATCACCTGAGGTGGGAGCCGGATGCGGGAAACCCGCTCGTCCGGATCTGTGGAGGGGGTGCTTAGTAATGGGCATCCCTACTCCGACTCGCTCGTACTACTTGGCGGTCCTGCTGCCGCCGACAATGCGCTCGCAGTAGCCCTCCGGCACGAAGATCCAGGCCTTCGTGTCGCCATTGCGCTTCGACGTGCCGCCACAGGAGTTGTTGCCCGTCGAGGCGCAGTCGTTGCTGCCGGCCTTGGCGATGCCGTAGCACTTCTCGGCCTTGAAGCTGGGCATCTCGACAGGTTTCTGTGCCGAGAGCAGGGCGGGGACGGCGATGGCCGCGGCGAACGCCGAGGCGAGGACAATACGTGTGTTCATGTGTGCTCCATTAACTGACATCGGATCGATTCCGGGCCCATCCCGGCGCTCCGCCACGCTGAAGTGAGTGCGGCGGGCGCCGCAAACATTACGGGCCGTGATAGGCCTGCGGCCAGGGTCGGTATGATGGGCTCGTGGTCCAGCTCGACGACACGTATCTGGGGCGCCTGCGCCGCCGCGACCCCGAGGCGTTGCGGGCCGTCGTTGACGAGCAGGGCCGGCGACTCTACCGGGCTGCAAGGGGCATGGGCTATTCGAAGAGCGAGGCCGAGGATCTCGTCCAGGACGTCTTCGTGACGTTTATCGAGTCAATTGAACGGTTTGAAGGGCGCGCCCAGGTCGGCACCTGGCTGTTCGGCATCCTCCACCACAAGTCCCAGGAGCGCAGACGCACGCTGGTCCGCGATCAGCTGAACGACCCGATCGACCAGATCTTCGAGTCACAGTTCGATGCCCGAGGCAACTGGATCCGGCCTCCGCCCGCGCCAGACCGGCACGTGAGCGCCCAGGAGGCGGGTAAGGCGATCCAGGACTGTCTGGAGGGATTGTCGCCAAGTCAGCGAGACGTCTTCCAGCTTCGCCAAGTCGAGGAATTGTCGGCAGCCGAGGTCTGTAAGATTTCCGGGAAGACGATCACTCACGTCGGTGTGCTGTTTCATCGGGCGCGCATGAAACTGCGGGAATGTCTCGAAGGGAAAGGCTGGGGCCGTTCGCAATGATGACTTGTCACGACGTGTCGACGCTTGTTTCGACTGGGGAGCTTCCTGAGGCGCCCCTGGTGCGCCGACTGGGTGTACGCATGCATCTCGCCATGTGCCGGCACTGCCGGGCATTCAGGCGGCAGGTCGCAACGATTGCCCGCGCGGCCCGTGCGGCAAGTCTGACCTTCGAGCGCGAATTACCCGAGGATTTCGAGTCCAAGATCGTTCAACGCCTGCGCCCGTTGGACGGAGGAGTCTGAGACGACCATGAGGTCGATGAGTGCTGCTGCAGTCGCGCTGGTCGTGTTCATGAGTTGCCCGCGCGGGCGCAGCAGGCTCCGCAGATAATCGATGTGTCGCGACTCGGCCCGCAGGCAGGTCAGGCGGTGCCCGATTTCCGGTTGCAGGATGCGCAAGGAAAGGTCTGGTCGCGCGATTCAATCCTGGGCCCAAAGGGCGCCATGTTGGTGTTCTCGCGATCGGTCGACTGGTGCCCGTACTGCAAGACACAGGTGATCGAGCTGCAGAGCCGCCTCGGCGAACTGAAGGCGCAGGGGCTTGGTCTCGTAGTGATTACCTATGACTCGCCGGCCATCCTGGCCGACTTCAGCCGTCGCCGTTGATCGTTACTAATGTCAGCTCAGGCCTGCAGCGCCGTAATGACTCGTTGCTTGCGGCCAGCATCCTTGAGGCCCTTGGCTCCTTCGATGAGAAACTCGACTCGGTCATCCTCAGTAACAGATGAGAATTCCTCCAACTTCTGCTTGCGGGCATCGGTATCGGCAGGAATCACCTCAAGCGCGGTCCTCAACACATCCCGCACCAAGGCTTCAAAGTCCCACATCTGCCTATGAAACTCGGCGGGATCCTCAATCGGCAAGGGATCGCCATGTGCGATCGTTGAGCGATAACGGTAGAAGTCATTCAAGAGCCTCTTGATTGGCTTCACAGAATCAGCCTGCAGTCCAAGGAGACCAATTGTTCGTGCTCGGAGTAGTCGGCCCACGAACTCTTTCTCGAAAACCAGCACGGCCTCCAGTGCGACGGCGAGATCGAGAATTCGATCGAGCTCACCAATATACGGATTGAACTCCTTCGCACCGCCATAGAGGAAGAATCGTTTCGCCACCGAGAACCAAACGGAGTCCGCTGCCGGCTGCCTCACAAGTTGCAGCAGTTGCTGAACCTTAGGGATGAGATCCGGATCAAATCGGTAAGGGTGTGTCGAAGCGATAGAACCGAAATATCTGTACGGTTGTTGGAACCATGAACTAAGGTCCTCGCCGACAACCGTCTGGGCGACAAAGCTAATATCGCCAGGTTGCGTTAGCCTCAGACCAAGCAGTAGGTCTTCAACCTCGTATGGAATGTCGCCGAAACCGGACGGGTCGCTGCCAACACGAGCCGGTGGCGTTACTGGATAATTCTTCTCGTATACCCAGTCAGAATACTGCGCGTACGCGGCTGGAAAGAGTTGCCGGCACCTGTCAATCAAGCCTCGACCGACTGCGTTTTGCGCTATTCGAACGAACTGTCCACCGCCAATTTCGAACCGTTCGACACCATGTCGCGAGTCGAGGTGCCGAACTAGAATGTAAGCCGTCGTCATCGCAGCCTCCGAAGGTGGTCGGTCCGCCGCTTTCGCGAGTCAGGCGACCTGACGCAACGCTCTCGCCGTTCCGAACTCTGAGGGCCCGAGTTCAAACTCGATTGATTGCGGCGGCGCATCTCCCCCGCCGAGGACCTCGACAGCAAACCTCACTACGACGTCGTTTAGCAGCGTTCTATGCAGGCTCGGTGAATCGTACAAAACCTGCCGCTCCGCGGAATGGCCGGACCCCGGCGGGAGTACGGATTCCGCTAGGATTTCGACGTACCTCGTGCCGCCGCGCGGCAACCCGAAATAGCCGTGCGTCGATTCGGGCGCCATCGGGTGCAAGCGACGCCCATGCTCTACACCGCCTGGCGGTGAGCTGCGGACGATCACGGCGTGCAGCTCTTCCAAGTCCTTGCTCGAATTGCTCGTGACCCGGATTCTGTACCGCCTGTGCAGCCAGTTATTATCGCTTGTAGGCGGTTGCTCCTGAACGCAGGTTCCGGTCGTATCGGCCGGATCGAAAACGACGAAGTAGCGCGGGTCCTCCTGCTGCTCGAGGAACTTCAGACGGTCTATCAGCGGCTTCGCCTGGATGAAGGCTAGCCACGCGAACGCCAGTCCCACGACGGCGGGCACGACAGCGCCACTCGATCGAAAGGCGTCGGCAAACCCATACGCGGAGACGCCGGCCGTGACGGCAACGCCGACAAAACGCAACGCGATCCGATGCTCGCGCAACCATTCGCGCATCAGGAGATCCCCGATGGCCCACCCGGGAACTCGTGCAGCCGGCCAATATCGCGCAGGCTCACTACGTTTACAAAGTGGCTGCGGTGTTCCGATATGACACCGAGCTTAAGAGGCGCGCTTAAAGGAGGACGCGCCGCAGGCGGCATGTATTAAGAAATGTTAAGGTTCCCGCCAAGTAGACAACATCGATGCGGGAGCAGTCGACGGTGCCGTACTCGCCGGTTGGAGCCGCGACGCTGAACACGTGCGCGAGGCATCGGCGAGAGCCCGTTCTCTCGGTGACCTGCCCGTAGACGGTGAAGTCCAGCAGGGGATAGCAGAAGTACTCGAAATCGAAGGCCGAGTATCCGATCTTCTCCTTCTTGGCTCGCGCCAGGAGACGCTGCACCACCTTTCGTTCGAGATTCTGCGTTGATGACGCCTTTAGGGCGGCTTTCAACTCAGCAAGATCGGGTTCATCGAGCCCGGCCACAAACCCCGACACAAACTGGCGCATAGTCTCCAGGTACGTCGGCCAATAGGCCGACAGCTCATTCTGTAGTTGCTCTTTGATTTCCTCCCATGGGTTCGCTAGCGGCGAATCGTCACCGGATAGGCGCAGGTCCAGTCCCGCGAGGGCCGTCACGATTTCGTCAAGAGCGCGGGTGACAGTCATGGGTCGCTTCGGGACCGGGTTCTCGCCCGGCGCTTGAGCCCCCTGGTCCGTGTCTTGGAGATGGGATTGCAGTCGCTGCACGAACTGACGAAGCTCGGAGGCTGTCATCGTCTCACGCAGCTCCTGAAGGACAGCAGTGCCCAGGCGAATCTCGCGCCATTGAACCAGCGGATCAGGCCTACTGCCACGGATCTCCGCAAGCCGCCCGCGGAGAAGCTCCAACCGCTGAGCAACACCCTTCAATCTACCGTCGTCTATGGTGTGTCGCGGAACTCGATCGAGCCATCTTGGCAGCCAGATGAAGGCTGCCGTCAGCGACCCCAACCAAATCCACAGACCGGAGCCAGGAACCCACCGAGACGTGAGCCAGGCGACCGACCACGCCGCACCTGTGGCTACGAGAACCGCGAAGACGGCGCTGACGTAGCCGAGACGCTCTTCCAATCGAGCAATGTAGAAGGTGTTGTCGGCTGCGGTTTCGAGGAAGTCCGAGACCGGAGTCTTCGTGTAGGTGAACCGAGTCTTCGCGTAGCTGAACCCATCGCCCCAGTCTGTGAATTGGAACGAGACCACATGGTCCCTGAAGAGTACTAGCTCCGGCTTGAGCCGATTGAAGAGGCTCATGGCCTCTTCGTGGAGCGGCTCCTCCTTCAGGCTGATTTCTGGATCAACCGCGTAGGGAAGCTGATTCCGAAAGTGGAAAGGAATCTGCAGTTCTGCACAGAATCGCCGGTAGAGAGGTCTTACGAGCTCGTTATTCAACTCGCGGTATTCGGCGTCGGCGTCGGCGAAAATGTCATTCAAGCGACGTCCCCGTGGGAACTCTGCCGCTACGATAAGCCGATTGTTACGATAAGTCTACGGACCCTCCATCGCGGCGTCCCGAAGATGGCGGGGTGCCTCGCCGCCGTCGACAGGAGACAGCTGCCGTAACGTTGGGCCGTAGGGTTCGGAGCCTGCGGGACGCGAAGGGATGGTCCCAGGAACGGCTCGCCGAGCACGCTAGTCTTGACCGCAGCTACATCGCCGGCATCGAGGTGGGCGCCCGAAACCCGTCTCTGAAGGCGCTCGAACGCCTAGCCGCGGCGCTTTCTGTTCGACTCGCGGGGTTGTTCGAAGACTGACGCACCTGGGCGGCGGACTTACCCGCTCACGCGGGGTCACTTTGTGCCCCTGGCAGACGGCTCGACGAACTCAAGCAAGACGTGCCGAAACCGCTGGGCTTTCGCCCCCGGGCGATTACTAGAGAAATCCCGACTTTCGCCTCCCGCCTTGCCGTGTCCCCAAAAGGGTTGTTTGCGGCACGGACACAGGGGCTTCCGCCGTTCAGGACCAGGATTCCTACACTAGCCCGTCACCCTAGGACCAAATGACCTGAGACCTCGGGGATCCGCGATGTCTGGCGACCACAGGTCCTACGAACGCCTGCAGATCAGGCAAGTCTGACGCAGAAGAAATCGACTCCCAAAGGAGCCTCGAAAATGCCGGGGCGTGACGGCGGTCACCGCCATGGCGCCAGCGCCCGGACGATGCTCACACCGCGCGCGCGGTTATGCCTGTCCCTCCCGACATGTATCGCCGATACGCCATGTAGATCATGGGGAGAAGCATGCAGGTATCACCCTCCGCGACTGCACGTTATTTCGTCGTTGGTCTCGGTCTGGCACTGTGCGCCGTGGGTGCTACTCCCACCCATGCCAACGGCCAGGACCTCGTCGGCACGGTACGGGCGGCGGGGCAGCTTGCAAAGAACGTCGTGGTCTGGCTGGATGTCCCGCGCGCCGCGCGAAGCGAGCCGCCGCCGACGATCGTGATGGACCAGCGCAACCTACGGTTCGTCCCGCACGTGCTGGCCGTGCCGGTGGGCACCGTGGTCGAGATGCCCAACAGTGACCGGGTCTTTCACAACGTCTTTTCGTTTCACGACGGCAAGGTGTTCGACCTTGGCTTGTACCCGGTTGGCACGTCGAAGACCGTGACCTTCGACAAGCCAGGGCTCAGCCGGATCTTCTGCAACATCCACCCCGACATGGGCGCGTACGTGGTCGCCGTCGACTCCGACGTCTACGCCGTCTCCGACGGACGTGGGCGGTTCGTCATGGCGTCGGTGGGGGAGGGCTCATACACCTACCACGCGTGGCGCCCAGGCGCCGACACGGTCACGGGTACGCTCGTCGTCGCGCCCGGACGCCCTGCGGAGATTGCGTTGCCGTGATGACCCGCGGGCTGACCCTCTTTGTCCTGTGCGCGCTCTGGGGCGGCCCCGCCGGTGCCCAGACCGCGGCCGTCACCGTCACCCAGTCAGGCGGCGCGTCGTCGGAGTCCCTCGTGTCAGTGGGCACTCAAGTCCGGGCGCTCATGGAACCGGCAAAGGATTTCCGCCTCAACGCCGAGGTCGCGTGGGGCGACCGCTCCCGAGGCGACCTCAACACCGACGCCTTTGGGACTGCGTATCCCTACGCCGGCAAAACGCAGGTAATGGAGGCGTGGGCGGAGTACGTGCTGCCGCGCGGCCGCGGCCTCCGCGCGATCAAGGTGGGCCGGTATCGCACGCCGTTCGGCATCTCCGCCGCGAGCGATCACGCGTACCTGGGCTTTCTCCGGCCGCCGTTGATTCGATACGGTACCTACTGGGCGCTGTCGAATGGATACTTCGAGCACGGCATTGATGTGGTCGTCGGCGTGCCGCGTGCCGCGCTCGAGGTAAGCGTCGGCAGGTCGAGCGACGTCGGCGACGCCCTCCGCGCTGACGGCATCGACACGGTGGCTCGAGCCGAGGGCGTCCTCGGATCCCTGGTGGTCGGCGCGAGCTACATCAACACGTCGCCCTATCTGCGAAGGTCGTTCGTAAAGGGTCGGGCCCGCTTCGGGGGCGTGGACGCGCGGTGGATGCGGGGCGGCGTGCAGATGCGCGGGGAGTGGCTCGCCGGTCGGCCGTTTGATGGCACGACAACGACAGGCGGCTACGTCGATGCCATTGTGCACACGCCACGGATGGGTCCGGTCACCGGGCTGGTCCGTCTTGAACGACTGGACTACGACACGGATCCGCGGTTTGCCCTGCATTCGTATCGGTACGGCGCAGGACTGCGGGTGCGCGTGTGGCAAAGGCTGGCGGCCTCTGTCGGGCTCATCCATCAAGGCGGTCAGGTCACCCAGCGGCGGGCCACGGCCCTCGATCTTGGCCTGACGCTGACGCTGCGAAAGAACATCACAGGCGGTCCGTGACGCCTGACGTGCTGCAGCCACCCAGATACGTGCCCTGGTACCGACGCCTGGACGCGCAGGTCGCTCTCGGGTTGGCTCTGCTCGTTGCCTCGGCACTAGGTACGGCGCTCTGGGTCACGACTGGCGTGGTCTCGGCACAATCACGCAGCCGTGCCGCCGCGGACCTCGAGGTCACCCGCACGGCGTTCTCCGATTTGCTGGACGGTCGCGTCTCTACGGCCATCCGAGAGGCGGAGCTCGTGACGCGGCTTCCTGTCTTCCGTGCCCACCTGACAGACTCACGCCTGGCCACCGACGGCGAATCTCTGAGGGTCATGGCCGACGGCTATCTCCGGGACCTGCAGGCGCAATTTGTGATCATCGCGCGGCCAGACGGATCGTGGTTGGCGAGTCCGGGGTGGATTCGCGCGCACGGAGACGAGACCGAAGGCGTGCACGCGTTGGTCCGTGGCGCGACCACGGGGACCACGTCCGGATCGATCGTCGAACACGCGGGCCAGTTGTATCTGGTGGTATCGGTCCCCGCGCGCTTCGCCGCCGAGATCCTCGGGACGCTGACCGTCGGCTACGTCCTGAACGATGATCTCGCTCGGCAGTTGGCGCGCGTGGCTCGCTGCGACGTGGCGCTCGCGACACAGGGCCGGATCACTGCAACGAGCCTGGGGGAACCCGCGCGCGCCGAGGCCGAGCTCCTCCTGTCAGCGGCAACCACCCGAGGACTTGGGGTGCTGCCGGATCTGCAGCGGCTCAACGGCCGGCGGTATGTCGCGGGCACGTTTGCCCTCCGGCCTGATGGGGCGGGTGACGGGACCGGCCGTTTGTTGCTGCTGGCTGACTGGCAGCCCACGCAGGCGTTCATCGACCGTCTGCGTACCCGGCTTAGTGCCACCGGGTTCGTGGTGCTCGCGGTCTCGTTGCTCGGCGGGGTCGCCTTCAGCCGGCGCCTCAGCCGCCCGATGCGCGACATCGCGACGGCGGCCACCAAGATTGCGGACGGCGATCTGACGTTGCAGTTGCCTGTGCGCGGCACGACCGAAGCCGTGACAGTGGCGCACGCCTTCAACGAGATGACCACCAGCCTTCGCACGGCGCGAGACCGGCTCGTGCACGATGCGATTCACGACCACTTGACCCAGCTGCCGAACCGAGCCCTCTTCAGTGAGCGCGTCGAACGGGCGCTCACCCGGCGAGCACGCCACCCGAATTACCGGTTCGCGGTGTTGTTCCTCGATCTGGATCGATTCAAGCGCGTGAACGACAGCCTGGGCCATGCCGCGGGCGACCAACTCATCGCGCTCTTCGCCAAGCGCCTGGCCAGCGTGGTCCGTCACGACGATGTGCTCATGCGCGCGGCGGGAGAGCCCGCCACGTCCCAGCCTACGTTAGCGCGGTTCGGCGGCGACGAGTTCGCCGTGCTACTCGACGATATCAGCGATCCGATTGATGCAGTACGGGTGGCCGAACGCATTAACCGCCTGTCCCTGCAAGCGCACTCGATCGACGGCCAAGACGTGTATACGAGCGCGAGTATCGGCGTCGCCGTGGTCTCGGATGTCTATCGCTCGGTCGGGGACCTCCTGCGAGACGCAGACCTCGCGATGTACCGGGCCAAACAGACGGGCGGCGGAGGGTACGCGGTCTTTGATGCCGCGCTGCACGAGGCGGCGGTACATCGACTGACACTCGAGACGGAGCTGCGCCACGCGCTGGAGCGAGGCGAGTTTCGCGTGTGGTACCAGCCGATCGTCTCGTTGGCCGACGGGAAGGTCGTCGGAGTCGAGGCGCTCGTGCGCTGGCAGCATCCCGAACGGGGACTCTTAGCACCGGGAGAGTTCTTGCAGGTGGCGGAGGACACGGGCCTCGTCGCTAAGATTGACAGCTGGGTCCTGGTTGAAGCCTGCCGCCAGGCCTCGACGTGGCTCCGATCCTGTCCGAGCGATCACCCACCAACAGTCAGTGTGAACGTCTCAGCCAAGGCCTTCGCCGAGGAGAACCTGGTCCAGAAGGTATCGGAAGCGTTGGCCAGCACAGGATGTCCGCCGTGCGCGTTGCGGCTCGAGATCACCGAGAGCGTGGCCATCACCGATGCCGTGCGCGCCCGCGCGGTGCTCATGGAGCTGCGCGCGCTCGGGGTACGCGTCAGTCTGGACGATTTCGGGACGGGCTATTGTTCGTTGAGTTATCTGCAGCAGCTCCCGGTGGACACGCTAAAAATCGACCGGTCGTTCACGACAGGCATCGGGGTCGATGAAGGCAAAGGCGATATCGTCAGGTTGATCGTCGGCCTGGGCCAGTCGCTGGGGCTCGACATCGTGGCAGAGGGCGCCGAAACCGAGACACAGGTCGAGTTCCTGAACGAGCTCGGCTGCGGCTATGGACAGGGGTACTATTTCTCGAGGCCCGTGAGGCCAGACGAAGTGGCGTTCGATTAGCGTCGAGCCACTCGACACCGAGGCTCTCGTAGATTGCGCCGTTCCCCATCCGACGGCGTAAGGCCGTCGTGACACACTTCTGCGGTCTCGAACATCGTCATTGGTGTTCGTCAGCGGACATTCTGCAATGTGTCAGAACAAATCGGACAGAGACGTGTGCCGGATCCTCGTGGAAAGGAGATCGGTCCTCCCTTGTCGCGATCCGTAGAGGAAACTAGATTTGGTAATCGCTATTCCTGCTGCCGCAGTGCCGTGACTTCGACCTCGATCTGCATACGCGGGTCGGCCAAACCGGCCGAAATCATCATCGCAGCTGGGCGCACCTCCCCGAAGTACTTTCGTAGGATCGGCCAACACCGAGGGAAGTCCTCGCCACGCGGTAGGACATACGTGACGCGGACAACGTCGCGAAGGCTCGAGCCTGCCTGCGCGAGTGCATGACTGATGTTCAGCAGGCACTGCTCGGTCTGTTGTTCGAGATCGTCGGCGATAGTCATCGACGCGTAGTCGAAGCCGGTCGTGCCGGAGACGAAGATCCAGCCTGCCTGGACCACAGCCCGGCTGTAGCCGATCTCGCTTTCGAACGTCGACCCGGAACTGATGAGTGTGCGCAATGGTCCTCCTTGATCGTGAATAGCGGCATCGCGGGATTAGGGTGAAGGCTCGAACGCCGCCCCCGGCAGAGGATAACTCCCGCGCGGGCCGAAGGCGTATGTCGCCCGAGCCGGCCATCGGGCAGCGCAGGCGAGAACGCCGCCACTCGCGGTCAGCCGCGGCTCGGCCTGGTTGGGAAACGAGTGGTCGCCAAGGGATTTTCTAAGCGCGATCCGAGACGGGTCGGAAGTCCCTTCGGCGTATGCGTCGTGTGATTGCCTGCGACGTGAACGAAACGCTCTTGACGTGGGGGCGCTCGAGCCTGACTTCAAGGAGGTCTTCGGGGATGCTCACGTCTTGAATGAATGGTTTGCCACGCCGGCTCAACGAAATTCTCGAATTCACGCTCGAAGCTGAGTCGGGTGCGGTTGACTTGATGGCGCTCCGGGATCTCGCCGAGTTCGAGTTGAAAGACCGGCTGTGACTGGTCTGCCGCAGTTGCGCGTCACCATCGATCGCCACGCGGTCGCCCGAACAGCCTTCGTCGCCGACGGGTGTCCGTTCCGTGGAGCTCTTCTAGAGGCGAGTGTCGGTCGAGAGGAGCTTCCAGGTGTCGTTCTGACGCTGCTCATGGGCGAAACGTCCCCACAGTCCCCACAGTCGAGAAACCGCGTCACGCTCGGATTGTAGCCAGCTCTTCGGGCCGCGCCCGCGGGATTCAAACATGAGTCACTTGCCCCGGACCAGCGATTACTGGAGAAGGGCGCCGATCGGCATCGCCACCGATCCGGGGGGTCAAGTGACGAAATCGTCATCATGGGAACTCGTCGTTCGGCGCGGCGCTCCTGCGCTCCGCGCCTTCGCCGCAGGGCGCAGTTCTTGCAGTCGAGTTCACGCCAGGCTGTGCCCTCGGCATCAGAGTTGTCATAGTTGTCCCGCAGGCATCTGACGGCAATGCGCATAGATCGACGACACCGGCGGCGGAGGCTCAACCGCTCCCAGGCCATCTTGACGGACGTCGTGCTCCAACAAGGTCGCTCTAGCGGGAGAGTAAACGGCGAGATGACCGTTCTCAGCCGTGGGGGAGCCTTCGTCGAAACGAGCACTGAATCGCGACAAGGAAGCACCGTCTTGCTCTCCTTCACGCTCCCGCCACTGCGCGTGCCAATCCGCTGTGCCGGTATTGTTCGCGATAACGCCCGGGGTGTCGGGGTCGAGTTCACGGAACTCGCTGCCTCCGACGCTGACCGCATCAGTGCCTTCGTCGAGCACGCTGGCCACTCTGCCGGCAACGACCCACGCGACCAACGGCGGTTCCATCACGGAGAGCGCAAGATGCAGGAAGAATCCACGATACCGACAGGGACGCCCGACGTTACAACGTCAGCATCCTCCACATCAGATCGTGCGAAGACATCCACCGGGAGCGACGAAGGGAGTAGTTCGGGTGTCATCATCACACCCGTAAACTACGACATGAGGCCCATTGCACGTCCGGAACCCAGCGTGCCAGCAGATCCCGCCAAGTTGTCCGTCGAGCGTCAGGACTCGCAGACACACGCCGAGGAACGAACATCACAACCCATGCGGGAGTTCGAACTTCAACTCGCTGGAGCGTTGAACAACAACATTCGTCGAGCTGCGAAGTTCACAGGCGCGCTGCTCGCGTCCGGGTCGGGCTCTCAAGTCGACGGTGATGCGGCACACTACACGCTCTTCCTCACTCGCGGTGGGAACCTCGTGGTGCACGCCAAGTCTGGACACGGCTCGACTGTCGAAGTGTGCCGGTGTTTCGACGCGTTCAAGGACGCAGTTGAGAATCGCGAAGATGGCGAGTATCGGCTTGCATTCGGCAACGTGCTTCCTGCTGTTGCCAAGGTGCTCGGAGAGGATTATACGCTCTGGATTGACTAAGAGAGTGGCGTTGGGCTGTGGAACAGGTAATTGGAGAACGCCATCTGCGCAACGGCAGCAAGGCGGCGGTGCGAGATGCCGCATGGGGCGCGCCTCTGAGTAGCGGACGTGAAGGGCCGCAGCTGCCGGCCGACGACGAAGGAACGCTACGCCCGCGGGACGTTGGCAGTCAAGGCGCTCATGTCGCTCATGTCGCCGCTCATGTCGGCGCCTCATTCGGCCTTGTCTAAGCCATACCACGCTCAATCCAGCACACCAGCCACCGGCCAAACGCCGCACGCGGCGTCCGCCAGCTGAGCCACGAGTATGGGGGCTCGACCTGAAGGCGCTTGTGCCGCACGAACCGAGAGAATCGCGCGCATCGCCCACCTGCATCAGAACGGCGAGGCGTTCCTCGACGTCGGTCGAGAGTGAGTCTCATTCTTACGAAGAGAGCCGTTGCTCTTCAGCCCGACAAACGATGCTAGGCTGAGCACACGCGATCAATTTGGAAGATCCTGCTGGTCCCGAACGACAGACCGCGGATGGTCCGCGAAGTTCAGGAGTACCACCCCTACAAGGCGCTCGAATCGGCAAGTACGTCGACGACAAGGAAGCGGTGCGGTTGGAGCGTTGCGTGGCGGTCGATTGACGCAGCGAAGGCGGGTATGGCGCTGGAAACCAATCGTGTAGCCCCGGCATCAACCGGAATGGCGCTCGTCCTACTTCTCGTCGGCGCCGCGTCCGCCAGCGCACAGACATCAGCGACGCTCAACTCGGGCGAGTCGGTGTACCGTGCCGCGTGCGCCGCCTGTCATGGCCCGGACGGGCGCGGCGCACCGCAGCTCACCGTCGGGTTCGACGTGGCCCTGCCGGACTTCACCGACTGCAGTTTCAATTCCCGTGAGCCTGCCGCCGACTGGTTCGCGATTAGTCATGACGGCGGTCCCGTCCGCGCATTCGATGCGCGGATGCCGGCCTTCGGACAGGCGCTGACGGCTGCCCAGATCGAGATGGCCGTCGCACGTATCAAACGGTTTTGCGACGACCCGTCCTGGCCTGCCGGCGAGCTCAACCTGCCTCGAGCCCTCATCACCGAGAAGGCGTTTCCCGAAGACGAGGCCGTGCTCTCGACGACCGTCGCCTCGGGCACGTTCGTGAACGAATTCCTCTACGAGCGACGCATCGGCGCGAGAACGCAGTACGAGGTGAAGGTGCCGGTCGCGGTGCATGAGGGTGACAGCGGCTGGCGCCGCGGGCTCGGCGACGTCGCCGTCGCCATGAAGCACGCGTTCCACCACAGCCTCCAGCGCGGACGCATCTTCGCCGGAGCGGCCGAGATCCTCCTTCCGACCGGCAAGGAGAACGAGGGCCTGGGACGTGGTGTGACCGTGTTCGAACCTTTCGCTGCGTTCGGACAAATGCTGCCGGCCGACGGCTTCATCCAGGCGCAGATCGGGTTCGAGATCCCCTTCGCCGAGGACCACGCCAACGAGTTCTTCTGGCGCGGTGTGGTGGGCAAGAGCTTCGTGCAGGGCGAGTTCGGGCGCACCTGGTCGCCGATGATCGAATTACTCGGCGCAAAGGAGCTGGCCGACGGCGAGTCGGTGCTCTGGGACGTTGTCCCGCAAGTGCAGGTGACCTTGAGCAAACGGCAGCACATCATGATCAACGTCGGCGTCAGGGTGCCGGTGAACGAGCGCGACTCGCGCCGGGCACAGGTGCTCACGTATTTCCTGTGGGACTGGTTCGACGGAGGGCTCTTCGATGGCTGGCGCTAGCCTCCTGAGACGCGGTCTCTTCCTGTTCCTCTGCATCGCGTGGGTCGGGGTGCTGCTATGGCCGGCGGGCCGCGGCGCCGCGCGGGCGCAAGGCGATCCGCACCGCCCGGCGGGCCCGGTCTCGTTCCAGACCGGCGCCGAGTGCATGGCCTGCCACAATGGCCTCATCGCACCCACCGGCGAGGATGTCTCGATTGGCGTGAGCTGGCGCGCCTCGATGATGGCGCACTCGTCGCGGGACCCGTACTGGCAGGGCGCCGTCCGCCGCGAAGCGATCGATCATCCGGAGCATACCGCGACGATCGAGGACGAGTGTTCCATCTGCCACATGCCGATGACCACCTATCCGGCCCGTGCCGCAGGGGATCTCGGCCAGGTGTTCGCACACGTGCCCATCGGCGGCCGGGGTACCGATCCGCTGGCCGCGGACGGCGTGTCGTGTACCGTGTGCCATCAGATCACGAACGAGCGGCTGGGATCGCCCGAGGGCTTCACCGGCGGGTACGTCCTCAACCTCGCCAGCCCTGCCGGCCCGCAGCCGATGTTCGGACCGTTCCAGGTGGATGATGGTCGGACCCACGTGATGCGGTCGGCGACAGGGCTGACACCCACGGAATCCATCCACGTGAGCCGCTCCGAACTGTGCGCCACGTGCCACACACTGTTCACCACGGCGCTCGATGCCCAGGGGCGTGCGGTGGGCAGGCTCCCTGAGCAGGTGCCGTTCTTGGAGTGGCAGCACAGCGCGTACAGCACGGAACGGAGCTGCCAGGATTGCCACATGCCGCCGGTCGCCGAACCGACGCCGATTGCCTCGGTCCTCGGCGAGCCGCGCGAGGGTCTGAGCCGTCACACCTTCCTCGGCGGAAACTTCTTCATGTTGCGGATGCTGAATCGCTACCGCCACGACCTGGGCGTGACAGCGCCGTCGCACGAGCTCGAAGCCGCCGCGGTGGCTACCGAGCGGCAGCTGCAAGCCGGCACGGCGACCCTGCGAATCGCTGATGCCCGCCGCACCGGCTCGAGCGCGACTTTCACCGTCATCGTCGAGAACCTGACCGGCCACAAGCTGCCGACCGGGTACCCGTCTCGGCGTGCCTGGCTGCACGTCACCGCTCGCGACGCAGCAGGGCGGGTGCTGTTCGAGTCCGGCGCCGTGGCGCCGACGGGCGCGATCGCGGGCAACGCCAACGACGAGGACCCCGTCCGTTACGAGCCGCACTACGATGACATCCGATCGCCAGACCAGGTACAGATCTATGAGTCGGTGATGGTCGATGTCAAAGGCACGCCGACGACCGGTTTGCTGCAGGGTGTGCGGTACATGAAGGACAACCGGCTGCTGCCGCGCGGCTTCGACAAGTCCACGGCGTCCGCCGACGTGGCGGTCCATGGTGCGGCCACCGGCGATGCCGACTTCGAGTCCGGTGGCGATCGGGTGCGCTACGCGATCGACGTGTCGAATGGACAGGGGGCGGTCACGCTGGAGGCGGAGCTCAGATTCCAGACCATCTCCTTCCGGTGGGCGCGCAACCTCGCGGGCTACGCCGCAGCCGAGACGAAGCGCTTCGCCTCATACTACGACTCCATGGCACAGGGATCGTCGCTCGCGATCGCGCGCGCGGCGGCGACGATCGCCGGCCCGTGAACCGACCGGTCGGCCGTTTGGCCTTCGACAAGACAGGACTCATGGATCGGTCGAATGGAACATCAGTGGGTCGGATTGATCGCCCTAGCCGGCATGGCCGCCGAGTACATACATGAGGTGCGCGCCCCTACGACCGTGTCGCTGCCCCACGACGCCGCGCCATCAGAACGTGCCGCATGACTCGATACGACCAGTCGACATTGCCCCCACGCGTTCGCCGACGATCGTGTAGAGTCCGCCAAGGAGGGTTGACATGCTGTTCTCCGAACGCAGTATCTGGACGATGGTCCATGGGATTGGGTTGGGCGGCGGCGCGCTCATGGGCCTGGCCGCAGCCTTGTTCTACCTGTACGGAGTCCGTTCGGCCGATGGGACGGTCCGGCCAGCGACCGACGCGCGAGCCTTCGCTGCCGTGACGATGGTTACGGCGACGATACTCTGGCTCGCAGTACTCGTCGGCACGTACGTCGTCTTTCCGCCCTACCGTGCGACGCCGCCACCCGGGGTGACCGACCTCAGCCAGTTTCCTCGTGCACTGGTGCTGGCGAGTCGCGACACGGCGTGGCTGCACGCCTTTGCGATGGAGAGCAAGGAGCACATGCCGTGGATAGCGTCGATGCTGGCCACGGCCGTCGCGTTCGTCGCCGTGCGATCTCGATCGCGACTGCTCGACAGCGCGCCCCTGCGGAACATGGCCTTCGGCCTGCTCGCGATCTCGTTCGCGCTGGTTGCCTTCGTTTCGTTGCTTGGTGTGTTCGTGAACAAGGTGGCTCCACTGCAGTGAGGACAACAGGAGGTTCATGATGGCGGTTCGTACCGTACCGATTCAGACCGATGCTGGAGTCGCCAACGGCGGCGCGATGGCGGCCTTCCTGGGCGCTGGCATCGGCGCGTTCTCAATGGGTCTGCTGGTTCTTCTCAACGAGGCCGGTATCTTTGTCGCGCCGACGTTATACGGCCCGGCCGGCGGCGTCACCGGTCGGACGACGTTCGCCACGCTCGTGTGGCTGATCAGCTGGGGGCTGCTGCACTCGCTCTGGAAGGCTCGCGAGATGGCCCCGGGCCGCGTCTTTGCACTCACACTGCTCCTGATCGGGTTGGGTGTGCTCGGGACATTTCCACCGCTTTGGGGCTTGCTGTAGTCGCCACTGAGGGACGCGCTATTCAGTCCAAGCGATCGACCGGTTCGCCTTGGCCTCAACGACTGCGGAGATTCCACCAGCGCCCGCGACATATTCCCAGTCGGGTGGCGGGACGGAGGGCGTGGCCGGCTGGCCATCACGTAACTTGACGGCTCACAACTCCTTTCCCGTATTCCATTTGGCGCAGGCAACCAGACTCGCAGCCCAACGACAACAAGCAGCGCAGCAAAGGCACGGTCGTTGCCCCTGAGGTTCTTGTTGCCGAGCGCATCATCGGGGGCGTTGGGCTTTCGGAGGTACGATGTCCGTAGCCACGTTGGAGCACGTTGGTGTTGAGGAGCAGGTCAGCCGCGGCTTCGAAACCGTGCGAGGCGCGGTTGCCGAGAACTTCTGCACCGCTGAATCAGCCTACGAAAGACGCGTGGATGAATGTCCTCGCTCCGGTGCGGCGTGACGTGGTGTTCGCGTGCCGTCACATGATACCGTCCTGACCGGGCTCGCCACCATCGCCAATGATTGGCGCTGGCTCGCTGTCACGTGGCACGTCCTCCTGGCCGCGCTGTTCGCTCTGTGCCTCGCAGGCTGGCGGCCGTCGACCCGCTCGGCGGGCCACCTCCTCGTCGCACCGCTCATCTCCGTCAGCCTCTTGGCGTGGTCATCAGGCAATCCGTTCAACGGGATGGTGTTTGCGATTCTCGCCTCCACGCTCATTGGGACGGCGGCCCGCTTCTCGAACGCGTCGGTTCGTCTGGCGTCGCCGGCGTGGGTCACGGCGGGTGTTGTGTTCATCGTGTTTGGCTGGACGTACCCGCACTTCCTCAGGACGGAATCGTGGACGGCGTACGTCTATGCGTCCCCATTCGGTCTCTTGCCGTGTCCGACGCTGTCGGTCGTGATCGGTATGACGCTGCTCTTCCAGAATCTCCGCTCGCGACTCTGGATCACGGCGCTCGTCGCCGCTGGCCTGCTGTACGGCGTTGTCGGCGTGTTCAGGCTTGGCGTCGTGCTCGACTGGGGTCTGCTGTTCGCGTCGGCAATGCTGGCCGCAACCGTCGTACGTGACCACACGAACTGGCGATCGGTCCGCCCTGATGAGGCTGAGAGGACCCGACCGCTGCCGGGCGACGACTTCATGCCCGAACCTCTCGGAACGCTGACGCACGCGATTACCATCGGTCGCGCTCGGCAGGCGGTGTGGCCGTGGCTGATTCAGATGGGGGCCGGCAGCCGTGCCGGTTGGTACAGCTACGACCTCCTGGATAACGGACGCCATCCGAGTGCCACACGTCTCGTGCCGGAGCTCCAGCACATCACGATTGGCACCGTCTTTCCTGCGCTGCCAGGCGTGACCGAAGGGTTCACCGTGCTTGCCTTCGAACCACATCGATGGCTGATCCTGGGATGGCCGGGCCCCGACGGCAAGCGGCTCGTGACGTGGGCCTTCGTTCTCGAAGACCGGGCCGGCGGCTCGACAAGGCTCATCGTGCGCGCACGCGGAGGCCAAGGTTACCGCTTCCATGGCCTCCCCTCGTGGTTATCCATACTGGTCGCTCGATTTGTGCACTTCGTGATGCAGCGCAAGCAGTTGTTGGGCATCGCGCGGCGAGTCGAATCCTCGTGGGAGACAGAAACCGACGGAACCTCGTTGCTGGAGCCGGAAAGGCATCACGCATGAGGACGAAGTCGTGGCTTCGCTCGATGACGAGCTTCCTAGCGGCTGGTGCCGGTATCGCCGCGGGTGCATATGGCGCCTACGCGGCCATAACGTGGTATCGATACGGACGCGTTTCGCAAGCCGATGGCCCTGAAGGTGACGGACGGCTCGATCGATTCATGCCCGTATACGAGGTGGTCGAGCGTCATCACGTCCGCGTCGCTGCGCCGGCTGCGCTGACCTTGGCCGCTGCTCGGGAACAGGATCTGCTTCAACTGCCACTCGTGCGCTCCATCTTCAAAGCGCGGGCGCTGATCCTGCGCGCGACTCCGGACGATCGCCCACAGCCGCGCGGACTGCTGGCTGCCACGCAGGCACTCGGGTGGGGCATCCTTTTGGACATGCCCGACCGGGAGGTCGTCGTTGGCGCAGTGACCAAGCCGTGGGAGCCAAACGTGACGTTCCGGGCCCTTCCACCGGACGACTTCGCCGCGTTCTCCGAGCCAGGTTTCGTCAAGATCGCATGGACGCTGCGCGCGGATCCCGTCGGCGGCGAGGCATCGATCTTCCGCACGGAGACGCGCGCGGTGGCGACCGACGCGCGCGCGCGCGCGCGGTTTCGTCGCTATTGGGCGTTCGCTTCGCCAGGAATCATACTGATTCGGCAGCTGTCGCTTCGACCTCTGAAACGTGAGGCCGAGCAGCGCGCGCAGACCGCCCGTCTTCACGTGCCTGAGCTGTCATGGTAAACGCGTTCGCCACGCTGCTCGGGGTCCATGGTCTGATTCACCTCCTCGGTGCGGCGAAGGCGTTCGGCTGGGCCGAACTCCCTCAGTTGACCCAGCCCATCTCGCCGACATTCGGCGCGCTGTGGCTCGTATCGGCCCTGCTGTTCCTGGCCGCGGCCGTTTCGCTGTTCATCTGGCCTCGAGGATGGTGGGCGATTGGTGGGATCGCAGTCGCAATCTCGATGATCGTCATCGTCCCGTCGTGGGCGGATGCGAAGATCGGCGCGCTGGCCAATGCCATCGTCTTCGTGGGTATCGCGTTCGGGTTCCTGAGCCAGGGACCGTTCAGCCTGCGAGCCGAGTACGACCGCGATGTCGAGGCCTACGTCTCCGTGCCTGCCTCAGCGATGCCGCTCGCCGACGCGGACCTCGCTCATCTTCCGCCTCCTGTGCAGCGGTATCTCCGAGCCGCTGGCGTTGTGGGGCAGCCTCGCGTTCGAAATGTTCGCGTGCGGATGCACGGCCGTATCCGCAACGGGCGCGAGGGGCGCTGGATGCCATTCGTGTCCGATCAGTACAACGTCGTCAATCCTCCGGCGCGGTTGTTCTATCTCAACGCCTCGATGTTCACAATTCCCGTGCAGGGCTACCACCGGTACGTCGGATCATCCGCGTCGATGCGTGTGAAGGCCGCGGCTCTCGTGCCAGTCGCCACGGCGAGGGGTACGGCCATGACGCAGAGCGAGACCGTCACCCTGTTCAATGACATGTGCCTCATGGCACCAGCGACATTGATCGATCGGGCCATCGAGTGGGAAGCCGTCGATGGGCACACCGTGAGGGCTCGTTTCACCAATGCAGGCCACGCGGTCCACGCTGACCTCTCGTTCAACGACGCGGGCGAGTTGACGACCTTCGTCTCTGACGATCGCCATCAGGCCTCGACCGACGGGACGAGCCTGAGACCGTTTCGATGGTCCACGCCGATCGCGGGATACCGGTCGTACGGTGCTGTCCGGCTGCCAGCCGGCGGGGAGGGCCGATGGCACGAACCCGAGGGCGAGTACGCGTACATCGAGCTGACGATCGACGATGTCCAGTACAACGTGCGACCGCATTGAGGCGCGATACTGAACGACACGAGAGACCTCCGATGCTGATCGACGAATTCATGCCGGTTTACGACGTCTCCGATGCCGTAGCCACGATTGTGGAGGCGGATCTCGCGACCACGTGGGCTGCGTTGATGGACATCGACCTGATCGACGTCGGTCGCAAGCGGCCGTTGGTCGCTGTGCTGGGAGCCCTTCGGATTCTCCCCGAGATGGTCAGTCATCTGCTGCACGGCGACCTTCCGTCACGTCAGCCAGAACATCTGCGGCTCCGCGATCTCACGACCATCCCCTTCGGCAAGGGTGGTTGGGTGCTCCTCGGAGTGCGTGAGCAAGACGAGATCGCGCTCGGCCTCGTTGGGAGGTTCTGGCGGCCCGTGATCGAGTTCGCCAGCGTATCCTCGGCTGCGGAGTTCCGCACCTTCGCTGAACCCGGGTTCGCCAAGACGATCTACGCACTCTCGGTTCGCGTCCTCGATCCGCGACGCACGCTGTTGTCAGGCATCATGCGCACCACGACAACCGACGACCACGCGCGCCGCTGGTTCCGGCGGTATTGGACATTCGGCGTCGGTTCCGGAGCGCACCTACTTGTCAATGGCCTTCTCGATGTGACACGCGAGATGGCCGAACAGAACGTCACGCCGCACGCGTGAGAAGGAAGGTCGTGGCAGTCGCCCTCACAGAGCCGACAACCAGAACGCGCCGGCTGACGACGACACTCGTCGGACTGATGACCGTTCAGGCCGTTCTGGGCCTGATGTTCCCGGCGCAGTACCGCGACGTGGAGTGGATCCGCGCGACGTGGTACGGCAACGACTGGGTCACGCTTGCCGTTGCCGTGCCGCTACTGTTGATCGGACGCGCCAACGCGAAGGCTGGTTCTCCACGCGGGCTCGTACTGTGGCTCGGCGTGACGGCCTACGCCGCGTACAACTACGCCTTCTCCCTGTTCGGTGCCGCCCTCAATGTGTTCTTCCCGCTATACGTGGCATCCGTCGTACTTGCCGTGGTCATGCTGATTATCGCGTTGCCGCGAGTGGATGCTGGCGAGGTCACTCGCAGACTTGCTCCACGAGTACCGGCCGAGGTGCTGGGCGGCTACTTCGTGTTCGTGGGAATCGGGCTCAGTGCCGTGTGGCTGAGCATGTGGGTGGGGTACGTGTTCTTCGGACGCCCCACGCCCGTCGAGCCGGAGGTCTTCCAGCTGGTGGCCGCGCTCGATCTGTCGGTCATGGTGCCGCTGCTCGTGTCTGGGGGCACGTTGATGTGGCGCAGGCACTCGTGGGGGCCGGTTGTCTGCTCAATCGGCGGACTTCAAGCATCGCTGTATCTGCTCGTGCTCTCGGTCAACGCCATCCTCGCTATCCGGCGAGGGCTTGCTGTCTCACCGGGCGAACTCCCGGTGTGGGGAACCCTGTTCGTCTTCACGACCGCTGCGACTGCAACGGCGATTCTGAGCATCAGTGCCTCCCGAGGGATCGCGACGACGCGTGAGCGATCGAGCTCGAGATAGCCTTCGACCGCGAGCGCAGCAACACGAAATGCGATCGCAAGATCTACGGCGACGCTGGCCTTTCATTCGCGTCGAAGACCTACACGAGGGGAGAGGAGAAGGCGTATTTCGTTTTCTCCAGGCTCCCGTAAGGAGATGAGACCTTCGCTGCCGCCGCGGTGCGGACCTCCGACGGCACATCGGAGTGTGTGCTCAGCCCGAGGGTCAAGTCGCCGACGCCCCCGTCAGCTCCCATCCCAGTGCCGCTATCGTGCCTGTTCGTCCCCCTGCCAACTCGCGTCTATCAGGAACCGTCACCGCGCGCTCCCAACGACCACTGATGCCACGACCATGAAAGACCATTGTCCATCGATCGGGAAATCAACATGCTGTAATGGCACCTATCAAAGCCATCGGTGTCCCCCACGCAAATCATCCCCGCCGGCGCCATGATGGCTATCGAGGAGCCAGTGGCGCGGCCCTCGGTGGCCCAGCTTGGCGCCAGCGCGCCCGGTCGCCTGCCGGGCACTGGTGATGACACGCAGTGCATTGACGTGTCTCGAGTGACGAGAGATGTGAACAATCCACATTCAGGACTCCCG
>Ga0326597_10003536_pt1 | contig 22413 bp, 37 predicted proteins | sample RVTome_12_FD_203789 | JGI IMG/M metagenome (GOLD analysis project Ga0326597, IMG submission 203789) | Soil microbial communities from uranium-contaminated site in the Upper Colorado River Basin, Wyoming, United States - RVT100D185 | ecosystem: Environmental > Terrestrial > Soil > Contaminated >...
AAAGTCTGTTACTAATTCACAAGTGGTGTCGAATATAGATAATCATTGGCTGTCTGTGCCTCAAGTATTTGCAAGTGAAAACTTAATAGTAGCTGGGTTTTCAAATCCTGAGTTTATGACTCTAACGATTATGTCAGATCCATTACCTGTTAGATTAGAAACATCTACAAAGCAATATAAGAACGTAAAGGCTGATTTGTATAAAATAGAAGCTCTTAAAGGACAGCAGTTAAATATTTTGGCGAAAAAAGACACAGATACTGGTTTTCAAGGGTCATTATTAATGGACGTTTTTCAAGAAGATGGAAGTATGTACAACACTGCTGGATTTGCAGGAGATATTGGTTGGACATCTGATCCTTCGGTAATTAAAAAGGGATTTAGTAGTACTGACAATTATAATCTTCAGACCCCTTATACGGGTTATTACTACTTTATTGTTTACAGTGGTTGTCCTGGGCCTGAGGGATCTTGCTCTGCAGACAACTCATCACAAAGCCAAGTTCAGGGGTACAGTATGCAGGATCCTTGTCCTGGTCAGGGGGAGTATAAATCATCATATGTTACTTGTCTTAATGGGCAATCTCAGTGGGTTCGATTAGAAAAGTGTACTCATCAGGATCAGATAGTGTGGAGAGAAAGGGCAAGTGACATCTGCGGAACAAAGCAAATTTCTGATAAAGGAGCCTATCTTCTTAAGATCTTTGATGAAAAACAAGTAAGAAATATTTATGGAGTAAAATATGAAGATGGGTCAGAAAAAGTAATCAGCTCTTATCAAGAGGGTTCAAATAATGTTGGAAGTAAGCCTTTTGGAATAGTTGTACGCTATCCTAGTCCAGTTGACGTAATACAAGATGGGCTTATCCGTCACTATGATGTTTCGTCAAACTTTTCACCCTCCAAAGGTTTGATGCGCAAAGCAGTTAGATCTTATAAAGTAGCTCAAGATCAAAAATCATTTTTATCTGGAGTAGGGTCTGTGCCACATCCAGAAGATAACCCTGATAACATAATGCAAATGGTAAAAACATATCGTTTGGGAACTAATACAGTCTTATATTTACAGATGGATAATTCTTATTTTCCTGCCCAACACCACATAGGTTTAGTTGAGATAGACGATAACAATAATTACAAATCTGTACAGAGGCTTTTTAGTTTCTAATCCAAACTAATAATTAAACCAGAAGAAACCGGAGTTAACCAATAAGTCTTAACTTCATAACCACCTGTCTCACAACAATTACAAAGTTCCAGTAAGCCCGCCCATTATGACCGAATAGGTTCATGGGGCTTGCTAAGTTTTCCGATTTAAACATTTTTCAGTTTAACGACCGTGTAAGAGGGGTGAGTGCTCTACAGATTGTTTTTGGGATGTCACGCTATGAAACCCGCTTGCTACTGGACGAATAGAGAGTTTGAGAATAGTCTCGTAAAAATGAATATTTATGATCAGTTTTCACTTTTCAATTTGGGGTATGACGCAAACAACAAAGTTGAGTTTATTACTGTTCATTCGCTTAATGACATAGCACTAAAGCTTAACAACAGAATAGTCTCAGACATGAGCGGTTTGGAATTGTTTTCATTTATTATTAGACCCTACTGTAGTGCTCGAAACGGGAGGCGCTGGTTTTGCAAGCAATTTATTGGGGTTTGCCGCTTACTTTAAGAAAACACCAGTTTTACTTTTGAGCACAGAAAAAGAAACTTTCCTAGAAAAGTTGGAGAGCGTTGCAATTGCGGTACCAGGATATTGGGGCAAGCACAAAGCTTAGATCACAATTTCATTCAATAAATTGGTGGGACAATTTAGAAAAAAAATATAATGATGCATGGGTTCCAGACCAATATGCTCCGCAACCTAGGATTCGAACTACAGTGACAGAAAAGAAGATATGAAAAAATATCAAGCAAAGAAATATTTTGAATGGGGTTCACTGAAACTTGAACCACTACAATATTTATCTGTGAGTGAATCCGAATATGCCGATTCATATACTATAGTTCAAGATAAGACAAATAAATCAATAACAGTAAATAAAAAAGCATTTGAAAACTATAAGAAAATGGGAAATATTTCAGAAGCTTAAACGTTTCTTATAGTGACACACGGGTTCCAGACCCGTATGCTCCGCAACAGGAGACCGTTCCAAAACGGGCGCATCAGCGTTAAAATTATTAGGTTTGCGATTAAAAATTGATACAAAAACTAGATAAACTAAGAAACGCTATGAAACTGCAAAAGTGGAAACTCATATCAGCTAAAGATGTTTCGCCAAGTAAATGGTTTCCAATTGAAAATAGAACCTACCAAACACCCGAGGGTAGAATTGTTAATGATTTTTTTGTAACAACTCTGAGTGACTCCGTTCACACAATTGCTATCACAAAGGATGAGCGAGTGGTAATGATTCAAATTTTTAAGCAGGGTGCAGATGACATCATGATACAGTTTCCTGCAGGGAGAGTTGAAAAGAAACATTCTAGTGTTACTCATGCAGCTGTCTCTGAGCTTGAAGAAGAAACTGGAATTTCAGTATTAGAATCCGATCTAAAGTTTATTGGAAAACTTTCACTTATGAGTACAAAGGCTACTGAGATTGTTCACTACTATTTAGCAACAGATGTTGAATTGAATTCAAACCAAAACCTGGATGAAAATGAAGAAATAGAGATTTTATTTTTTACATCAAAAGAAATAGATCAAATGATTATTGATGGTAAGATTTGGGATGCTCCTTGTATAGCAGGTTGGGAACTAGCTAAAAAGAAATTTGCAGATTATTTAGGTTATTAATTTTATAACGACACACTGGTTCCAGACCCACATGCTCCGCCAGATTGTTCACGACATCTCGTTTGTGTTACAGTAGTAATTGGTCAACATTAAAATTGAGAAAGAAACTCATGATAGAAAATGTGATGGAAAATAAAGAAACCAATGCTGATTTGGAAAATATGTCCCGTGAGGAACTAAAAGCCGAGCTAGTTCGTTTGAAAATGATCAAGGGTGGTGACACAGAAAAAGGAATTTGGGACAATGAGATGTGGGAGCGCATGCAAGCCATCGAAAAAATGCTCAAAAAACTCGAGCTTAGCGGTAATAATGACCTTGAATTAATGACAACTAAGCAACTCTACGCAGTAGTTGCCGAACTGGGAAAAAATCAAACTAGTGGGGACGGTTGGGATCTTGATAAATTCAATCGGCTCGAAAAAGCTTCGCACATCCTCAAACAAAGGGGGTAACCAAGCCCAACCTCATAAATACTTCTAAAGCGAGCTAAAAAGTAATTTTTGGATCTCATTTCTTTTATGCTAGAATTTGACGATTAACATCGTGCAAACAAAACGCATCCTTCTCACTGGTGATGACGGCTATAACTCAATCGGCATTCGGCTACTTATTGCCGCCCTCAAAGACAAACATGAGCTGAGCATCGCCGCCACCAAACACCAACAATCTGGCGTGGGCGGCAAACTTTCTTTATCTACGGGTGGTGCTTGGGATGAAACTGAGGTCGATGGTATATCTGGTATTTGGGTCGAGGGCTCACCAGCAGATGCGGTAGAGTGTGCAAATGTCTATTTTGAAAAACCATTTGACTTAATTTTGTCTGGAATCAACTTGGGGTTAAACATTGGTTCGACCATCGTTTCCTCTGGCACATATGGGGGACTAATGCGAGGTATGGGTTTGCAACTAGCTCCCAAAGGTATTGCCCTAAGCTGGAATGTTCCCAGTAAACTAATGCTCAAAACTCATGACGCAGGCGAAGATTTGAAATCTTATCATCTCTACTTTGAAAAACTCTTAGTACCGCTATTTGATAAAATCTTTGCCGCTGGGTTGTGGGGTGTTGATATCCTTAATATCAACTTCCCAACTAAACCGACTAGAAAAATTCGCTTTACAAAAATGAATAAAAATATTAGTCAGGTATTTGGTCCGACAAGCCTGGACTTTGAAACTAAGCGTTTTTCCTATGAGAGTAGTCATCTTAATATTCAAGAAAATAATCCGCGCTATGACGTAGGAGCCTTAAAAAAGGGTTACATCTCCATTACCCCTTGTGCTTATGACGTCACTCACTTTACTACTTTCCAAAAATTGGAAAAAACTGAGTTGGAACTGTAGATTGAAGATAGAACAACTTTCTAAAAACTGACCCTCGCGTCAGGTTAATGTCAGATTCACCGCAGACAATAAGCTTGTGGAAAAAACCCGATTCAAATGGTGGTGGTTGGCGTTTCAGCCGGTGTGGTGGTGGTGGGCCGGCGCTGTAAAAGCCCAAGTGATCATCAATGAAGTTTATCCCAATCCCAACACTGGTGAAGAAGAGTGGGTGGAACTTTACAATCGTGGTGAAGAAATGGTCGAACTTACCGGTTGGGAGTTGTGGGACCAGCTGTCCACCCCCAGTAGAGCGCACGAGTTTGTTGAGAGCACTCAGTTGGCTGGCCAAGAGTTTCTGGTAATTAATCTGAGTAATAAGCTTAATAATGGCGGTGATATTGTTGTGCTAAAAGATGGTGATGGTCAGAAAATTGACCAATTTGAGTACACCAGTTCCAGCAAGGGCAAAAGTTGGGCTAGAAATCCTGAGAGTCCAACTGAAATTTTTCTAACAGAGCCCAGCCAGGGCAAAACCAATCCTAGTCCGATTCCTGATTCCGACCCCAGTGCAACTTACACCGGGTTGGCCCCAGAGCTTTCTGAAGTAGTGGCTTGCCCAACTGACGCTGATGAGTGGGTGGAACTTTACAATCCTCATGATCAAGCGATCAAGCTTACTGATTTTTCCTTGCGGGATGATAAAAACGTTATTTTCGAGTTTGCTGGCGAAGAAATGGTGACGCAGTCCTGGTTGGTAGTTGACCTGCGCAACGTTTTGAATAATGACGGCGACAGTGTGACTTTGATTTCGCCAGTCAATCAAGTGGTGGAGAGTTTTAGTTATATCACTTGCTTGAGCACCAATTCCTGGGCAAAACGTGGCGCTGGCTGGGAGCAAACTACCATCACTACTAAAAACGCGGCCAATATCTTTACACCAACGCCACTTGTCACCCCCACCGCCAGCGCCAGCGCCAACAACACGTTTGTAAACCAACCAATGGTCCTCGGTGCCAGCCGTACCAATGAATTTATCTATCCGCCAACCGTTTTGAACCCCAAGCTTAAAACCGACCAAACCAATTTATTCACCACCGATCACATTGCTTTCAGTCAGCCACCGGCGCTGGAGCGAGGAGCGGGCAGTGTTATAATGGGGAGTTTATTCCTGCTCATTCCAGGCCTGACTTATGTCAAAAACCGTCAACAGCATTTTTAAAGTTATTCTGGCTTTTTTACCCAGTCTAATTTGGGCAGGCTTGATCTATTATCTGTCTGCCCAACAGGTTTTGCCCAGCTTAATTTTGAATTCCTGGGATTTTATTTTCAAAAAATCGGCTCACATTATCGTCTACGCTATTTTGTATTTGCTGTTATTCAGAGCCTTCAGTCTAACCACTAACCTGCGCGGTCACGCACGCTGGCTGGTGCCACTGCTAATTACCATCACCTACGCCGTTCTGGATGAGTTCCATCAGTTAGTGGTGCCAGGACGCACCGGCACTCTGCGTGATGTCGGCTTTGATACTCTGGGTTGCAGTTTAATTTTAATGAAAAAATTCGGATACATCTAACCAGTTAACTCTTGACTCTGTCAACATCTCAATTACACTAAGTTTAGTTTGACTTAAATTTAATAAAGAAAGGCAACCATAACAAAATCACAACTTATTACTATCGTAGCTAAGAAATCACATTTGACTAAAAAGGCCGCCGTTGAAGCAGTGGAAACGGTCTTCGAGGAAATCACCAGAGTGCTAACCAAGAAAAAAGGTGAGAAAGTAGTTATCTCCGGCTTTGGCACATTTTACGTGGGTAAAGTCAAAGATAAACACGTCGAGCCATTTGGTAAAAAAGACCAACGAACTTTGGTTAAAGGTCACGGAGTGGTCAATTTCCGCGCCAGCAAACCCTTGCGTCGTGAAATATGGTAAGCAAATCACCAGAAAAAAATTTCAGTTGAGAACTGGTAGAGAAAAACTAGGCTAGTTTTACCGTTTCGGAGATTGACGCTGACGACGAGCTTTGCCACCCATGCCGATTTTGCGTGTCTCTTTCATGCGATCATCACGAGTCAGTAAGCCAGCTCCTTTCAAAAAGATTCTAAATTCAGGGTTTTTAGCCACCAGAGCGCGAGCAAGACCGTGAACTAGAGCATCCAGTTGGGACTTAATCCCTGATCCGGAAATTTTGGCGGTGACAGCAAATTTGTCTTTAGTGCCAGTGAGCACAAAAGGCTTGTTATATAGTACTATCGCATTGGGAATGTCTGAAAAATACTGACTTACTAACTGATCGTTAACTACAAAATCCCCTTCTTTTTCATAAACACGAACGCGGGCGGTCGCCACTTTGCGTCGCCCCACTCCCTCGATGTATTTGGCTTGGGGAATCTTGAACTCAGTGACTTTGCTTGACGATTGAGAACTGTCAATTGTTGGCGCTGACTTACTCACTGGTCGTTTTTTAATTACCTGCTTGACTGCTTGCTGGTTTTTTTTGCGCATTTTTATTGCCATTATTTGCCTCCTAACTGACTGTCGTGTTTATGCTCTGCTCCAGAGTAAATCTTTAGACGAGCGAGTCTGTTTCGTTGAAGTTTATTCTTGGGCAACATATTTTTGACTGCCAGTAAAATAATTTTTTCTGGGTGCTTGGCTAACATTTCCTGAAAAGTACGTTGCTTGACTCCCCCAGGAAAACCGGTGTGCCAAACATAAGTTTTTTTCATTTCCTTACCACGACTCAAAGCTACTTTGCTGGCATTAACCACCACCACAAAGTCCCCGGCATCAGTGTGAGGAGTATAGGTAGGTTTATCTTTACCAATTAATTTCTCGGCAATTTTTGTCGCTTGCCTACCCAAGATTTTTCCCTCTACGTCAATCACGTGCCACTTTCTAGTGACGTCTTCTTTGCGTTGCATAAAGGTTTTTTGATTTTTTTTCATGATTTATTTACTCTTTGCTTTGGTTGGCTTTGAAGGGTTTTTTAAGTTCTTAAGCTTGGCCTTTTGGTTAGTTGTTGGCTTGGTGGTTTTTTTGAGCCGAGCAGTAGCTTGAATCTTAACTTTGGCCGGCTTGTTTTTGGGTTGGAATTGCTTACCACTCTTGAGCGTGCCCAAACTCTCTGGTTTTTCCACTAAACTTAATTTCACCAACTCAGTGTTATCTCCCCGACGCTGACCAAGATTGGTAATCCGACTAAAACCAGCAGTACGCTTATTCATCGCTGGTGCAACTTTATCGACCAGAGTGTTAACCACATCTGTAGTCCCAAAAAAACGATGCAGGCGGCGACGGGTGGCCAACGATTGGCTTTGAGCTTGACCAATTAGTTTATCGGCCCAACGCTTGGTTTCTTTGGCCTTAGCTTGCGTAGTGGTAATTTCACCTTGCTCCACCAAAGAACGCACTAAATTGCGCAATAACATTTTGCGGTGATTAACGTCGCGGTTGAAGTGTTTGGCTTTAACTCGATGTCGCATGATTTTTGAGACTAACTGGTCGATTTACTCTTCCAGCTTGACCCCTTTCTTTTGCAAAGCTTCGTCGATTAGATCAACACTTTTGCCCCCTAAGTTCTTAACCTTGGAAACGGCTCCTTTGGAAGCGCTAACCAAATCTCCCACGGTTTTATAACCACCTTTGCGCAAGGCATTGGCAATTCTGGTGGGTAGATCTAATTCTTCCACAGTCAGACGCAAGTTTTCTGCCTCCTCAGGTGAAAGCTGGGTTTCAGTGCTTTCGTCTTCCACAATCACTGGATCAAAAACTTGGGTAAATTGTTTAGCCAAGATTTTGGCGGCTTGATTGACTGCTGACAGGGGAGTAATGGTGCCGTCAGTTTGCACATCCATCACCAACCGATCAAAATCAGTGCGTCGACCAACCCGTGTGGATTCGATCTTGTAGGATACTTTCTCTACTGGTGAGAACAGTGCGTCAACGGCAATTTGGCCAATTATCTCGGTTTCCAAGTCGGCAACCATTTTGTAACCAGTACCAGTCTCCACAGTCATTTCCACAACTAGTTTTTTTCCCTTAGTCAAAGTGGCTAAAGGTTGTTTGGTGTTAACGACCGTAAAACCAGCTTCGGCCTCGATATTGTCGGCGGTAACAGTAGCCGGACCTTGGGCGTTCAAGCGCAAAATCCCCGCCCCATCATGATCTGCTTTGATGCGCACCTGCTTCAAGTTGAGGATTAATTCCACAATATCTTCACTCAAGCCTTCCAAGGTGGTGAATTGGTGGTCTACCCCATCAATCGTCACCGAGGTAATCGCGGCCCCCGGCAGTGAGGTTAGCAGTACACGACGCAAAGCATTGCCTAGCGTATGGCCGTAACCCTGTTCTAAGGGTTCAATTACTAATTTTGCGTTTTCAGCTGTCGCTGAAACCTCCGAAACCGTAAAGGTCGGTTTCATATAAGGATATTTTTTGAGATCAAGTTGCATATTGTCCTCCTTTGTTTCTCCTCCTCCAGATTTTAATCAAGAGAATCTGTTTCGAGAATTTGATCTTTATACTTTTACTACTCTACTCCATACTTTTATCTACTATAAAACTCGATGATCAGTTGCTCATCAATTACTTCAGTAATATCATCCCGCTCTGGCAAACGACTAACTTTGGCTACCAGCGCTTTGCGCTCCAACCAACCAGGAATGGCGGGATTTTCATCTTTTAAAAGTTCCGCCACAACCGGAATTTTAGCGGCCTTGTCTTTGAGTCGCAAAATATCGTTAACTTTAACCGAATAAGAGGGCACATTCATGCGTTTGTCATTAACACGCAGGTGGTCATGAACCACCATTTGTCGAGCGGCGGCCCTGGTGGGCGCCCAACCCAAACGGTAAACAACATTGTCAAGTCTGCGTTCCAAAAGTCCCAGCAAAGCGGCGCCTGTGGCTAACGGATCTTTACCAGCTTGGCTATATAAACGATGCAATTGCCGTTCCAAAACTCCATATAGGTACTTCACCTTTTGTTTTTCCTTTAACTGGATACCATAATCGGACAATTTTCGGCGCTTCGTGCCGTGTTGACCGGGCCGAACGTGAATGCGTCGGGCCACTTTCAAAGCGTTGGTTTTAAGTCCCAAGTCTTCACCTATTTGTCGTTGTAGTCTTTGTTTTGGTCCTGAGTGTCTGGCCATAATTTCCTTATCTGTTGTGTTTAGCTTTTCTAGGCCTAGTGCCATTGTGAGGCATAGGAGTGGTGTCAGCGATCATATTAACTCTAATTCCTTGCGCTCTGACCACTCGCAAGGCCACATCTCTACCAGGCCCTGGTCCTTTTAAGTAAATGTCCATCTCATTCATCCCGAAAGTTTTAGCTTTGTTGACTGCGTTTTCAACCGTGATGGTGGCGGCATAAGGAGTAGATTTTCGCGAACCAGTAAATCCGGCTCCTCCAGTGCTAGACCAACAAACAATATTGCCTTGCTCATCGGTAATACTGACTAAAGTGTTGTTAAAAGTAGCGCTAACATACATTCTGCCACGGGGCACAGTGCGACGATTTTTTTGGTTGGTGAGTGAAGTGGTTTGTGCCATTGGAATAGTAGTTTAATTTTTAGGTTTTGTTTCTGTTTTGGTTGCTTCTTCTTTGGCAACTGAACCGACGGTTTTTCTGCCACCACCTCGGACAGTACGTGAATTAACTCTCGTTCGTTGACCTCTGACAGGCAAGCCAACGCTGTGGCGCAAACCGCGATAAGTCTTGATTCGCTTCAAGTGGGCTATGTTGTCAACCACAATGCGCCGTAAGTCCCCCTCTACCGGGCTAACTTCCAGCAGGCGTTGAATTTTGTTGACTTCATCTGGAGTTAAGTCTTTGGCCCGTTTATCCGGGTCAATTTTGGCTTGCTTGGTAATTTCCTGAGCACGAGTTAAACCCACCCCATAGATAGCCTTTAGGGCGTAAGGTACTTTCTTCTGTTCTGGAATGTTGATTCCTGCTAAACGTGGCATAAGTTTTATCCTTGAACTTGTTTGTGTTTTTTATTTACACAAATCACTCGCAACTTTCCATTACGTCTGACAAATTTACACTGGTTGCACATCTTCTTCAGCGAAGTTCTGACTTTCATATTACTTTCTGGGCTGTTAAGCCTCCTGTTGCATCGGTCTGGTATTAACCCGATAAGTAATTTTACACTTAGTTAAATCATACTTAGACACATAACCCTTGACTACGTCTCCCGGCAATACTCGGATGCGATATAGACGCATTTTGCCAGCTAGTGTTCCCAAAAGCACTTTGCCGATCATCGGTTCTAAGGCCGACTCAGTAACCCGCACCCTAAACATCGTGTTGGGTAGACATTCTTCGATCTCCCCCGTAATCTCCAAGCGATCAGCCTGGACAGCTCGTTCAGGCAAGCTATCTTGGCGTCTGACTTTGGCCGCTCGTTTATGATCCTGTACTTTTCCCATAACTTTAACTTACCTGGCAAAACTGTAAACCGCTATTCTACCAGATCTGGCTGGTTTTGTCACGAAATCTAGTTGTCCTTTCCCAGCTTGCTTTTTTTGGCTTTAATGGCCGACATAATTTCAGCAAAAACATCTTCAATAGTTTGCTCGCCATCGACTTTGACCAACTTGCCTTCAGAGTCATAATATTCCAATACATCCGAAGTTAGCTCGTGAAATAGAGAAATTCGTTTACGAATCGCCTGTAAAGTTTCGTCTTCTCGATCAGACATGCGACCAGAAATACGCCACAGCGCTTCTTTATCTGAAACATTAATCAAAAATACTAAATCAATCACGCCATCCAAAACCTCTGCTTGGGCTTTGGTTCGAGGAAAACCATCCAAAATATAGCCATTTTGGTATTCGGGTTTTTGTAAATATTCCATCACGATTTCAACGGCTGTATCATCGGGCACTAGTGCGCCTGAATTAAGAGTTTCTTTAAGCCAACGGCCCAACTTAGTTTTTTCTTTGGCCATCTCTCGGAAAATATGACCGGAAGAAAGATAGGGAATTTTAAGCTCCTCAGACATCATATTGCCCTGAGTTGATTTACCAGCGCCTTGAATGCCAACTAAAACTATTTTCATATCGCTTCCCCCTTTTTAGTTTATTGATATTTATCGTAGTCTTGGCCTACGATCATACTTTCTACTTGTTTGCTTGTTTCTAAAATTACTGAAACTACAATCAAAATGCTGGTGCCACCAATAGCCAATGAATCGATGCCCGTGGCAATCTGAGCAAGTGACGGCAAAATTGCCAACAAACTCAAGAAAATAGCCCCCACCAGCGTAATGCGAACCACCACGTATTCCAAAAATTTCTTAGTAGCTCCTCCTGGACGAATGCCAGGTACAAAAGCGCCGCTTTTTTTAAGTTCTTCGGCTATATCTTCAGCATTAAAGAAAATCAGGGCTGAAAAAAAAGTAAAACCAAAAACCATTAAAAAATAAGTGATTAAATAAACTGGTGAAGTCTGTTGGAACCAAATAGTCAGTCTTTGTCCCCAGGCAATCAGGGCTGGATTAGCAGATGTGGTCATAATGCGGCCAACAAACGACGGCACCAACATAATAGAAACGGCAAAAATAATCGGCATCACTCCGGCCACATTAACTTTGATGGGTAAATGCGTTTGTTGGCCGCCATAAACTTTGCCACCCCTAATTCGCTTGGCATATTGAATCGATACTTTGCGCACTGCTTGATTGATAAACACGATCAAGCCAACCAAAATCCCAGCTCCCAATAGAAAAGTAAGAAAGGTCAGGTAAGCCCCAGTACTAAGTAAGGCTAATACTTGGCCAGCGGCAGTTGGTAACTGGCTGACAATGCCAGCAAACAATACCATTGAAATGCCATTGCCAATACCATACTCGGTCACCAGCTCGCCCAACCACAGCATAATCATCGCCCCGGCCACCATGGTGAGAACCATAGCCACAATGACTAGCGCTTGCTCGGTGACCAACAAACCCTGAGTGTTGAGTAGGGCAATAATCGAAATGCTTTGAGCGATGGCAAAGGGGACAGTCAGCAACCTAGTGTACTGATTTAGTTTAGCTTTACCGGCCTCACCCTCTTTTTGCATTTCTTTAATATTTGGCAAGACCATACCAGCCAACTGCACAATAATGGAGGCAGTGATATAAGGATTAATGCCCACTGCTACCAGCGAAAAATTAGCCAACGTACCACCAGCAAAAATGTTGAGTAAACTTAAGAATTGGTTGCCAGCAAATAGGGCTTGAAGCGCCGCTACATTAACGCCTGGAACAGGGACATGAGCTAACAGTCTAAGAACCAAAATAATTAAACCAGTGAAAAAAAGCTTGCGGCGAAGTTCCGGCGTTTGAAAAACTGCTTTGATTTTTTGGCGAGCGATTTTTAACACAAATTATTATTCCGCTGTGCCACCCAAGCTCTCAATTACTTTGCGAGCTTGAGCGGAAACAGCTATGCCTTTTACCGTAATTTTCTTGGTTAATTCTCCCGTTTTAACAATTTTAGCGCTTTTAAAGGCCGGCGCAATTACATTGTGTAATTTTAAAGTTTCTAGAGTGACTTCGTTGGTGGGCAATTTTTCCAAATCACTCAAACGAATCATGGCTGTAGTGCGCAGAACCTTAAAACGGCCTTTACCACGCAACATTGGGTATTTTTTAACTCCTGGCAACTGACCGCCCTCAAACCACAAAGGAATTTTGCTACCTCGGCGAGACTTTTGGCCTTTTTGGCCACGACCCACCGTATGACCACCCTTGCCTGAACTATAACCTCGGCCCACTCTTTTTTGGGCACGATCAGTAATTTTGGTTAAGCGTTGTAAAATAGACATTGTGATTATCCAGCTGGTTGATTAATTGGTTTCTTTTTTGTTTGTTTGCCACTTCGACCAACCTGCTTGGCGACCGATTTTTTTTGAACTGGCGCGGTCTTCTTGCCGATTCGATCAGTCTCATTAGCCTGTTGTTTAGCCTGCTCCTGCACTCGTTTCATTTTCTCTTTTTCTTCTCTTTCTATATCTACAATTGAACGTAACTTAATGCCACGGATGTTAACAATCCGTTCGATGCGCTTTAGAGCTTCAAAAGTGGCATAAACGCTGGAAGCCTGGTTTTCACTACCCAAGATTTTGGCCGAAATATCTCGTACGCCAGCCGCTTCCACTACAGCTCGCACTGGCCCACCGGCAATTACCCCAGTTCCGCTGGAGGCTGGTTTCAACAACACTTGACCGGCCCCTTTTTTGACCATCATCTGAAAAGGAATGGTCGTGCCATCCAAAGGCACAGTAATCAACTGTTTTTTAGCTTTTTTGATGCCTTTTTTAATAGCAGACAACACATCTGGTGCTTTACCCAAACCAACTCCCACCTTACCCTGCTTGTCACCCACCACCATCAGCACGGAAAAACCAATTTGGTTGCCGCCTTTGGTTTTTTTAGAAACTCGAGAAACCTGAATCACTTTCTCCTCGAATTCCTTTTTGTCTGGTGTGATCATTATTTTATCTGCCATATTAAACTTTTATCCCTCCTTCGCGCAGTGCCTCTGCGATTGCCTTTACTCGACCATGGTATTTATACGAGCCACGATCAAAAATTAAAACCTTGATGCCTTTTTTTTGTAGTAAAGGCAAAAAATTCTCAGTTAACTGAGTGGCTCGTTGCGTCTTGGTACCTTTTAACATCGTTTTTTTGCCAACATCGCTGGTAGCCACCAAGGTGCGTTGTGCCTCATCATCAATGACTTGTAAGTAAAGATGTTGATTAGAGCGAAAAACTGTCAAACGCGGTCGGCTAGCCGTGCCAAACAATTTACCACGAATCCTGATCTTTCTCACTTGTGCTGGTGTTTGTTGGTGTTTAATAGCCGTCATGATTGCCTTTAACCTATTGAGGTTTTACCTGGTTTAGTTCTAACTACTTCATCTTGATAACGAATCCCTTTGCCCTTATAAGCCTCTGGTGGTCGAATAGCTCTGATATTAGCCGCTGTTTGGCCCACTAATTGCTTATCAATGCCCTCGACTACTATCGTGTCATTGCCAACAGCCCTAAGTTGTACTCCCACTGCCGGTTCAATTTCCACCGGGTGAGAGTAGCCGACTGTCACCGATAAACCAGATCCTTTGGCGGCAACCCGATAGCCAGTGCCCACTAATTTTAAGGTTTTTTGGTAACCTTCATTAACTCCTTGGACATGATTGGCCAAAATACTCCTGGTTAAACCATGAAATGCCAAGGTTTGTCGTTCTTCATTGGCGCGCTTGAGAATCACTTCTGAATCGCTAATTTGGATCTTAATATTCTCTGGTATAGAAAACTGCAATTCTCCCTTGGGACCTTTGACTACAGCCAAACCATTCGTCACAGCGATAGTGGTCCCTGAAGGCAGTTGGATGGGTGTGTTACCTATTTTTGACATTTTTACCAAACTTGGCAGAGAAGCTCCCCGCCAACATTTTCCTTTTTCGCCTCACTATCCGTCAGCAAACCCTTGCTGGTAGAAATAATAGTGATGCCATAACCATTGAGCGCCGCTGGAATACGATCAACCCCAGCATACAATCTTCTGCCAGGCTTAGAAATGCGCTTGATGCCGGTAATTTTGGGCCATTTATTTTTGTAACCTAATTTGAGTTCAAGAACCGCTTGTGGTTTTTGCTCCATTACCTCAAAGCTCTCAATATAATCATTATCCTGCAAAATCCGCGCAATCGCTTGTTTGATTTTGGAATGAGGAATCTCTATTTTACTGTGTCCAGCAAGTAAAGCGTTTTGAATTCTGGCTAGCATGTCTGCGATCGGATCTGTCATATTATTTGCTTGCCTTTACTACTCCTGGTAATTCTCCTCTTGAGGCTAACTCGCGAAAGGTGATTCTGCTCAAACCAAAGTAACGCATATAACCACGGGGACGACCAGTAATTTTGCAACGATTTATCCCTCTGGTTGAAACACGATTGACCTTTCTCTCTCCTGAGAGCTCATATTTTGAGCGTAAAATCAACAGCTTCTTGGATTTGGCGATTTTGGATTTTTTAGCCATAGCTTTTTATTCTTCCTCCTTTGCAAACGGAAAACCCAGTAAGTCTAGTAAGCGCAGAGCTTCCTGGTCATTTTTAGTACTGGTAATAATATTAATCTGCAAACTTCTAATGCTCTCAATTTGATCATAGTCAATCTCTGAAAAAACAATTTGCTCTTCCAATCCCAAACTATAATTGCCTTGCCCATCAAAAGCCGTGCGAGAAATACCGCGAAAATCTTTGACTCGTGGCAAAGTGATGGAAACCAATTTGTCCAAAAATTCCCACATATTTTTACCTCGCAAAGTCACCATGACACCCAGCGGATCGCCAGCCCTGAGCTTAAAGTTGGCGATGGCCTTGGCCGCTTTGGTAATTTGGGGATGCTGGCCGGCAATTACCTTAAATTGCTCCACCACGTTTTCAATCACTTTTTCTCTGGCCTTAGGGTCAACTGGTTGAACAATGCCCATATTCAAAACCACTTTGAGAACTTTAGCTGTGGCCAGAGCATTATCGTGACCGAATTCCTTTTGGAGTTTGGCCAACACTTCTTGCTGGTATTTAGTTTTCATTCTATTCATAAATTTACTTTGCTTGACTGGTTTTGGTTTTTCTCTTAATTGTTTTTTTGGCTGTTTGCCCAGTTGAACGAACAGCTTTTTGCGCTTTGTGGCTAATTACCGCGCCGGTTTTCTTAAAAATTCGCTGTTTACCACCATCTTTGGCGACTCGATAACCAACTCTATCCGGCTGACCCTTGTCATTAATAATCGCTACTTTCGCCAAAGGCAATGGTCGCTCTTGGCGTTTAACATCTCCAGCTTGCCCACCATAGGGTTTGACGTGACGAGTGTACATATTCACTTCTCTTATCACCACTTTATTTTTATCGGGTAGTACCCTAATCACCTCGCTTGTTTTACCGCGATCTTTGCCTCCCGTGATCAATACTTTATCTCCAACAATAAATTTCATTTACAAAACCTCCGGCGCCAAACTGGCTATTTTACTAAATCCACTATCTTTTACTTCTCTAGCAATCGGGCCAAAAACCCGAGTGCCGATTGGTTCAAACTTGTTGCGATCCTCAACGATCACCGCCGCATTGTCATCAAAACGAATGTATTCTCCAGAGGGTCGTCTCTTCTCTTTTTTAGTTCTGATAATTACCGCCCGCACCATAGACCCTTTCTTGACAGCGCTGTTGGGATCGGCATCAATCACTGAACCAACCACAATGTCACCAACGCCACCGAAGCGACGTTTGGAGCCACCATAAACCTGGATCACGCGTAACTTGCGAGCTCCGGAATTATCAGCAACTAGTAGGATTGATCTGAGTTGTATCATTATTGTTTAATTTTTGCCGTGATGACAAAACGCTTGGTTTTACTGATTGGTCTGGATTCTTGAATTTCTACCAAATCACCCTCTTGCAAAGTCATCTTTTCAGGCAAGTGACAAGCATATTTTTTACTACGTTTGACTGATTTAATATACAAAGGATGTTGCCATTGACGAGTAACCATTACCGTAGCGGTTTTTTCTCTCTTGAGTGAAGTGACAATTCCTTGCATGATTCTCATTATTTGCTCCCCTTGTGTTTACTATTTTCTTTAGATATTGCTGTTTTGGCGGCCGGCTGGTGGACTAGTTTGGCCTGATTTTCAGCTAACTGAGCTTTCGTTTTTTCGGTCATGATAGTTTTGACTTTTGCCAAATTATCACTCAGCGTTTTTACTAAACTAGTATTTTTCAACTTGCCAGCTCGCTTTTTAATTCGCTCCTGAGCTAATTGCTGGCCTAATTCCAAGGCTCGTTGGCTAAGTTTGGCCACTGTTTCCGCTTGTAGTATTTTAAGGTCTTTATTTTTCATGAACTTAGCGTTTCACAAATTTAGTTTTTACTGATAGTTTATGGGCGGCTTTTTCAAAAGCAATGCGAGCCATTTCTTCGGTTACTCCTCCTAGCTCAAATAAAATCGTACCGGGCCGCACTACTGCCACATAACCGTCAATCGCCCCCTTACCAGATCCCATCTTGACTCCCACTGGTTTACGAGTCACTGGTTTGTGAGGAAAAATTTTGATCCAATAGCGTCCGGTTCTTTTGGTAGCATAAGTAATTTTCTTGCGAGCCGCTTCCAATTCTCGGGCATTAACCCAGCCACCACTAACTGCTTTTAAACCATAATCAGCAAAAGCTAATTCAGTACCGCGCGCGGCTTTACCAGTATTGGTGCCTCTAAATTGCTTGCGGTATTTTGATTTCTTAGGTTGTAGCATTTTTTACCTTAAACAATTTCTCCCTTATAAATCCAAACTTTTATCCCTACAAATCCTGAGCGAGTTTTGGCTGGTGCTTCAAAATAATCAATATTGGCCCTTAAAGTCTGTGTCGGGATACTACCCTTAAAGTATTTTTCCCGGCGACTAATCTCGGCGCCGCCAATTCTGCCTGCCAGTTGAATTTTAATACCTTTGGCCCCAGCCGCCATCACTTTTTCCAAAGCTTGGTTGATTGCCCGACGGTGTGGGTAACGACCAATTAACTGACTAATAATCCGTTCAGTCACTAGCCTGGCGGAAAGATCGGGATTTTTGACTTCTTCAACCTTCAAGTCCACATGCACTTGTTCTTTTTTAACTTTGGAGGTATTGAGTAATTTCTCCACTTCTTTTTTCACTTCTTCTAAATTTGCTCCACCTTTACCAATTACTACTCCTGGTCTGGAAACATGCAAGACAATTCTCATTTTGCTGATTGAGCGTTCAATATCCACTCGCACTAAACCTGCATTGTGCAGTTTCTTGTGAAAGTAATCGCGCAAATGATAATCTTCCAAAACTTTATCGGAGTATTCCTCTGGTTTGGCAAACCAGCGAGACTTCCAAGAGAAAATACCTCCGAGACGAAAATTGGTTGGATGAACTTTTTGTCCCATACTAACTAGCTTTCTTCACTACTTTTTGCTGACTGGTGTGTTGTCTGGCCTTAACCTGATCTTTGGCGACTGATTTAAAGGGAGCAGTCATGCCAGTCTTGGCTTTGGTGTCTTTAATGGTGGGCTTATCCCCCAGAGTTTTTTTGACTTGTTTTTTATCTGGTGACGACATTGCTGGTTTGGCTGATGGCTTAGCATCAGCTTTGGTGGCCAAAACTACTCTCACATGGGCTGTTCGCTTAAAAATAGTGTGCGCCCGTCCTCGGCTAACAGCACGCCAACGCTTATAAGTTGTGCCCTCATTGACCAAAATATTCTCCAATTTCAATTGCTCTAACGCCAAATTGTGATTGTGCCAGGCGTTAGCTAGAGCTTGGCGTAAAACTTTTGTGACCACTAAACTAGCTCGACGCTCCAACACCGCCAATTGCCTGAGAGCTTGGTCCAAGGGCAATTTGCGCACTGCATTAGCCACTAAGCGGACTTTGCGAGCGGACTGTCTGGTGTTTTTTTGTTCTGCGATGATTTGCATAAGTTTTAGGTTGTTAATCAATTAGTTGTTTTTAAGTTTTGGCCAAAACTCGTTTGACGATTCTACCGTGACCCCTGAAAGTTCTAGTTGGCGCAAACTCGCCTAATTTGTGACCGACCATTGTTTCCGAAACAAAAACTTCTACAAAGTTTTTACCTTGATGAATCAGTAGTGTATGTCCCACAAATTCCGGAGCGACCACGCTATCACGCGCCCAAGTTTTAAGAGGACTTTTTTCACCAGCTTGTTTCTGCTTCATAATTTTTTTCATGAGCTTTATATTGATGTATGGTCCTTTTTTACTAGATCTACTCATAGATTATTTTGCCCTTCTGTCACGCACTAACCACTTAGTATTCTTTTTTGTGCTCCGTGTTTTTTTACCAGGAGCTACGTTTCTACCCCAAGCAGTCTTGGGATATTTCAAGCCAACTCCACTTCTGCCCTCTCCACCACCGTGAGGGTGCGAGCCGGGGTGCTGAGCTGTTCCACGCACCGTGGGGCGAATGCCCATTAAGCGTTTGCGACCAGCTTTGCCCAGCTTGCGATTCTTCCAATCTTGGTTGCCTATCTGACCAACTGTGGCCAAACATTCAGCATGAATCAGCCTCTGCTCCTTGGAAGGAAGTTGAATAGTAACATATTTACCTTCTTTGGATTGGATCAAAGCATGAACCCCAGCGCCTCTGACTAACTGGGCGCCTCTACCCGGTTGCAGTTCAATGTTGTGAATGGGCATCCCCACCGGAATATTTTTCAAAGGCATAGTGTTGCCAGGTTTAGGATCAACGTTTTCACCCGCTTTTATCACGTCACCAATCTTCATGTTGCTGGGAGCTAAAATATAGCGCTTTTCTCCATCTTGGTAAAAAAGCAAAGCAATATTGGCACTGCGCATTGGATCATACTCTAGACTTTTAACTACGGCTGATACACCCGGTTTGTTGCGACGCCAATCGATTTTTCTCATTCGTTTTTTCACTCCACCGCCACGATGGGGCATCGTAATTCTGCCTTTATAACCTCTACCTTGGCGCTTTTTATGACCAGACACCAAGAGAGATTTCTCCGGTCCATTCTTTGACAGTCGTTGAGTGTCTGTATCAACACGGTGGCGTCTGCCTGGAGTGGTAGGTTTGTTTTTCTTTAACATTATTTTTCTCCACCAAGGTCAAATACTTCGATGGTTTGCTTATCAGCCAACTTAACTAGCGCTTTTTTAGTCTTGGCTATACTGCTAGTTAGTCTTTTTCGACCAGTGCGGCGTTTTTTCTTCGGTCTCATCACAACATTGACTGCTAAAACATCCACCTTAAAAATCGCCTCGATAGCCGCCTTAATTTTTGTTTTATCAGCACTCTTGGCTACTTCAAAGGTGTAAACATTCTCGCTGTTTGCCCTTTGGAGCGCTTTTTCCGTAATGACTGCTCGGCGAATAATTTGTAAACTCATGGTTATTGCTGGTCTTTCTTAACAACTTTTTTAGTAGTTGGTTTTTTCTTGGTGGTTCTGGCAGTTTTAGGAGCAACTTTCTTAGTCGCTGGTTTGCTCTTGGGCTTGGTTTTTGATTTTGGCTTGGGTTTTTCAACTAGCTTAGTGGTTGAATCAACAACCATCTTTTTGGCCATAGTTTTCTTTTGGAGTCTTTGTTCCAAAATTTCCAAGGCTTCCTTGGTGATCACAATGGTTTTGGCCGTCACAATGTGTAAAGCATTAATTTCTCGAGCATTAATGGTCAAAATTTGATCAATATTGCGCACACTGCGTCGAATCAGTTCAGCGTTATCGCCCAAAATAATCAAAGTTTTACCAATCTCGCCCAACATTTTCTGTAACAGACTGGCCGCTTCTGCAGTTTTGCCCTTTAATCCATTGAGATTATCCGTCACCACAATTTGCTCAGCTTGTAGCTTCAAAGCTACTCGCAGTGCCTGAGCTTTCATTTTTTGATTCAAATTCTTAGACCAATTTTCATTGCCCTTAGGACCATGTGCCACGCCGCCGCCAACAAAAATGGGAGCATTTTTGGAACCGTGGCGAGCGTTGCCAGTACCCTTTTGTTTGTACCATTTGGATTTGGTGCGAGATACCTGTGAGCGAGTTTTCACTTTACTGGTACCTTGGCGTAAATTGGATAAATAAACTCTAATTGCCTGGGCTAAAAGAGTAGGATTATCTTTTTGGGCAAACATTGAATCAGCAACTTTGATGGAGCTAGTTTTGCTAGTGGCGGTGATAACCTTTAGTTTCATGATTCTTTTACCTTGTTTTCTTTTTTAGTTTCTGTTCCATCTACTTTGACAGGCGCTTCTGCTTTGGCGGGTGCTTCTGCTTTAGTTTTTGCTTCTTCTTTGGCTGGCATTTCTACCTCTACTTCTGCCTCTGTTTTCACTTCTGTTTTAACCTCCACTGTTGATTCTTCAACTTCAGCTTCAGGCTCAGACTCCGTCAAACCAACTGAGCTCAAATCAAGCTCCAAACTGCGCTTGCCGCCGGTTTTTTCAATTTTCACAATCGAATTCATCGAGCCGGGGATTGGCCCTGACAACCAAACCTCTTTGGTCTCAGGATCAATGTAGAGAACTACCAAACCAAGCACGGTTTTTGTTTCACTCCCAAAGTGCCCAGGCATTTTCTTGCCTTTCCAAACTCTGCCTGGATAAGTACCAGCACCAATAGAACCAACAGCCCGCTCTCGGTCAGATTGGCCATGAGTAGCCGGACCACCATGAAAACCATGGCGTTTAACCGCACCAGCAAAACCCCGTCCCTTGCTAATCCCTTGCACTTTGACCACGTCACCTACTGTCAAAACCTGGTCCACAGACACAAAGTCTCCGGTTTTGGTCGGAGACTCTTCATTTATTTTTATTCGTACGCCCTTAATTTGCTTGACGCCATACGAAAAACCGCTCTGTTGCAAGCGGCTTTTGAGTGGTTTGGGCATGTTGTTTAGTTTTTTGGTACCAAAACCAACCTCCAAAATAATTTGAGGATTTTTATTCCAAGTGCGGTGAGATTTGTCTGTGACGGAAGTTTCCAGCCTGCCGACAATTAAGTTGTCATCAGCTTTACACTTAGTTACAGCCAATCTTTTCCCGCTTTTTGACCAGGCTTGGGTCATGCCTAGTTTGGTAGCAAAGACTGCGTCTAACATTTTTTATTTTAAATTGCTTTTTAAGTCTTAGTATTTTTATGGCAAAGGTGCCAAAAACAGCGCGAGGGCGTTTGGCCCTCTCTCACATTAGTACTTTTCGTGGAATTACATCTTGATCTGAATGTCCACTCCAGCCGGTAGCTCTAAATGCATCAATGAATCAATCGTCTTGTTGGTCGGATTGACTATCTCGATCAAACGTTTATGAGTCCTAATCTCGTAATGCTCCTGCGCATTTTTATCTGCATGAGGAGAAGTTAGCACTGTAAACGACTTGGTGTGGGTGGGCAAAGGCACTGGCCCCACCACTTTTGCTCCGGTCGACAAAGCAGTTTGTAAAATCTTTCGGCTGGCCTCATCAATAACCCGATGGTCATATGACTTAAGCCTGACTCTGATTTTATACACACTTTGTGTACTGTTCGTTTTTGCCATAATTCACTTTTTATCGGTTCGTTCCGACTTTAGTCGGAACCAACACTATTTTCTCTGGAAAACCAGAGATATCCAAAACACAGGGGGTGATTATACTTGATCAAACCCTCTATGTACAGATCGAGTTGGTAGTGGGGATAATTTCCCCATTTAGCATCCCGTTTCAGCCAAATTAATGGCTGGACTGTAGATTATATCAAG
>Ga0326597_10003537_pt1 | contig 22407 bp, 22 predicted proteins | sample RVTome_12_FD_203789 | JGI IMG/M metagenome (GOLD analysis project Ga0326597, IMG submission 203789) | Soil microbial communities from uranium-contaminated site in the Upper Colorado River Basin, Wyoming, United States - RVT100D185 | ecosystem: Environmental > Terrestrial > Soil > Contaminated >...
ACGCATCTGCCCCGCTCGATAGCACATCGTACTGGACGATGGGCTGACCGAAGCTCGGCGCTTCCGCCAAACGAACGTTCCGGGGGATGGTCGACTCGTAGACCTTGTCGCCGAAATAGTCCCTCGCTTCCGCTGCCACCTGCCGCGAGAGATTCAGCCGGCGATCGAACATCGTAAGGAGCACGCCTTCGATGTCGAGATCCGGGTTCAGTCCTCGTTGCACCAGCCGGACTGTGTTGAGCAGCTGGCTGAGTCCCTCGAGCGCATAGAACTCGCACTGGATAGGAATCAGCACTGAATCCGCAGCCGTGAGCGTGTTCAGGGTGAGCAGGCCGAGCGACGGCGGGCAATCCACGAGCACGTAATCGTACTGGTCGCGCACCTGGCGTATCGCGTCACGGAGAATCGCTTCCCGATTCGGTGTGGAGACAAGCTCGATCTCGGCGCCCACGAGGTCGCGGGTGGAGGGCACGACATCCAAGGTAGGGAGGTGGACACCCTCGACGATGGCCTCCGCCATGGAGTTGTTACCGATCAATACGTCGTAGATCGTGGGGCGGCTCGCGCGGTCCTTGATGCCCAGGCCGCTGCTGGCGTTGCCCTGCGGGTCGATATCGACGACGAGCGTGCGCTTCTCGGCAACCGCGAGAGATGCCCCCAGGTTGATGGCGGTCGTGGTCTTGCCGACCCCGCCCTTCTGGTTGGCGATCGCGATGACGTGAGACATGCAGTACGGATCTCGAGAAGAGAAGGACGTTGGGCCTCCAATATACGCCATCGGCGCGCCGGCGGAATGCAAGGAAGGGGCACCGTCTTGACCAAGGCTCCAGGCGCACCGACGTTCGAGCGGCGGTCCCCGGTGACGATCGAGCCCGCCCGACTGACCCGCGCCCGGGTCGTCGCGCCTCGCGCCATTAGGAGAATAGGGCATGCGCGGATACGGTTTTGCACCTCTTTCGAGACCCCTCCTGGTCGCCGTGGCGCTGCTCGCCACCGGATGCGGCGGCTCCAGCCCCACGGCCATCGTGGAGCCAGACCCGGCCGTGGCGCCGTTCGTGGGTGACTGGGAGGCGACCGAGTTCACCGTGACCAGCGTCCAGAATTCCGAGGTCTTTTTCGACGTAACCGACGGCGGATCCTTCACCATCAACGTCCAACCGAGCGGTACTTACACTGCGATCATCGACTTCCCCAATCTGGTCACTCCGGTTATCGAGATCGGCCAACTGAGCGCCGTCGGCAATTCGGTCACCCTGCGGCCCCAGGGGGGACCCGCCGCCACGTCGTCGTACACCTTCGAAGGGGTTGATCGCCTGATCCTGGATGGGCCGACGGAGTTCGACTTCAATGAGGACGGGGACCTCGACGACGCGGAGGCCCACATCGTGCTGGAGCGCGCCGATGGGTGAGCTACACCCCGCATGCTTTCCTGCGAGGCCCGAGGTTCCCGGACCGGCGACTTGCTCAGCCCGCGTTGAGGGGCACGCGCGCCCTAGAGACCGTAAACTCTCACGTATGGCGCCACCCGCCTCCGCAGCGAGGGGCGAACAGGCGTCGATGGATGGCAAGCCTCCCCGCAAACCACGCCCGCGCCCGTTTCACGTGAAACAGTGGCACGGGGCTGCGAGGGCTGTTTCACGTGAAACGCTTGCCGCATCCGGTTCGGATTCCACCAACACGTGCCGGGCGCGCAGGCCCGTGACCACACCCCACCGACCCGGCGGCATATCCCGACGGCATGCACCACCAGGGAGCCGCTGGAGGCCCTATACACCCGCACCAGATCGGAGGCGGCGCACCTCGAGCAGCAGGTTCTGCAGGTCGGAGGGCGAAACACCCGGAATCCGGCTCGCCTGAGCGAGAGTCCCCGGCTTCACGCGCGCGAGCTTCTCCCGGGCCTCGAAGGAAATGGTCGCGAAGTCACCGTACGGGAGATCGTCGTGCAACACGACCTCTGCCTGATTCCTGAGTCGCTCGGATCGTTCGCGCTCCCTCATCACGTATCCTTCATACTTCAGCTCGACCTCGACCGCCGCCAGCACGGAGTCGTCCCCTGCCTCGTCCATGCTGGGGCCCCCACCCGCCTCCATTAGCGCACGCGCCCCGACCTCCGGCCGCTTCAGGAGCTCCACGGCCCGTGTCGGCTCGCTTATGGGAGTAGTGCCGGCACCTTTCAGAAGCTCCTCGCACGCTGCTGGCACGATGTTCGTGTCCCGGAACCACGCCACGACCCGGTCTTCAGCAGCGAGGCGTTCCGCGAGCGACGCGGATTGCCCCTCGGTCAGCAACCTGCACTCCTCCGCCAACGCGCCGAGCCGTCGAGGCGCGTTGTCCTGCCGAAGAAGCAGCCGGAACTCCGCCCGAGAAGTGAACAACCGGTAAGGCTCGTCGACCCCCCGAGTGACGAGATCGTCGATCAAGACCCCGATGTAGGCCTGGTCGCGCTCGAGCACGAACGGCACCTCCCCTTTAACACGGAGCGCCGCATTGATGCCCGCCATCACGCCCTGGCCAGCTGCCTCTTCATAGCCGGTAGTTCCATTGATCTGCCCCGCGAAGAAAAGCCCGGGAATGTCCTTGACCTCCAGCGTGTGCCTCAATTGATGAGGCGGGAAGTAATCGTACTCGATGGCGTAACCCGCCTTGGTCATCACCACCTCCTCCATCCCGGGGACCGTGCGGAGGAATTCCAGTTGGATGTCGGCGGGAAGCGATGTGGACAGGCCGTTCACATACAATTCGTGCGTATGCAGCCCCTCGGGCTCCAGGAATACCTGGTGTCGCGGCGCGTGGGGGAACCGGACGACCTTGTCCTCGATCGAGGGACAATAGCGAGGGCCCCGACCAGCGATCTCGCCTCCGTAGAGGGCGCTACGCGACAAATTCTCGGTCACGACCTGCTTCAAGCCGTCGCTCGCCCAGGTGATCCAGCACGGACGCTGATCCGGAACGACCTCCTGCGTGTAAGCAGAGAACCTGTAGTCTCCGGGATCCCCGTCCTGACGCTCGAGCCGGTCCAGGTCGACCGTCCGCCCATCGACGCGGGGCGGCGTCCCCGTCTTGAACCGGGCCACGGTCAGGCCGAGCCCTTCGAGTCCCTCGGCGAGCTCGACCGACGGCGCCTCTCCATCCCGCCCGGCGCCGAGGCCCGTGTTTCCCCCCACGTGGATGCGCCCGCGCAGAAAGGTGCCTGTAGTCACCACGATCGCTGCGGAAAGGAATTCGAGGCCGGCCCTTGTCTGTATGCCCACCACGCGGCCGTCTTCGGCCAACAGCCCGGTGACCGTCTCCTGATACAGGTCGAGATGCGGGAGCTCGTCGAGCGCCCGCCGGACGGCCATTGGATAGAGCGCTCGGTCGCACTGCGCGCGCGGACTCCAAACGGCGGGGCCCTTGGAGCGATTCAGCATCCGAAACTGGATCCTCGACGCATCGGTGGCCCGGCCCATGATCCCGCCGAGCGCGTCGACTTCCCTGGCCACCACACCCTTCGCCACGCCGCCGATCGCAGGATTGCAGCTCATCTGTCCGAGACGGGAGAGGTCGGGCGAAATGAGCAGCGTCCGCACGCCCGCACGCGCCGAAGCCGCGGCCGCCTCCGTCCCCGCGTGGCCGCCCCCGATCACGATGACTCCGTATTCCTTCCGCATCAGCTCCGTTCCTTATACGCCGCGTGTCTTATTCGCCACTACCGCTCGATCTGGAAATCAATCCAGGGCGCCGGAGCGCCATCGGAGCCCTCCGCCAGCAACTCCTCGGTCTCCACGACCTCGACCCGCGCGCTCGGAGGCCCTCTGCGCAGCGCGGCCTCCAGCCGTTCCAGTGCCTCCCTTCTTCCGCCGGCACGTACGTCCACCGAGCCGTCACTCGCGTTCCGCACGCGCCCCACCAGATGGAGCTCGCCGGCGACCCTCTGGGTCCACCATCGGAAGCCCACCCCCTGCACGCGCCCGACCACCCGATATCTCCTCAGCTCCAATCCACCGGTCATGCCGACCTCACTTACCCACGCAGAATTCACGAAACACGACATCGAGCACGTCGTCCGTCGAGATCACGCCGAGGACATCCTCGAGGGCGCTCTCGCACTCCTTGAGATGCGCCGACGCGACTTCCGGCGGCACACCGAGGTCGAGTGCGTTCGCGAATGCCCTGACCGCTTGGCCCGCCCTCCCCAGGGCCCGGGCGTGGCGTCGGCGTGTGATCACCGGTACGTCCGGGGTCACGCTCACGAGCCCGGAAAACACCAGATCCGGCAACGCCTTCCGTAAACCGTCCAGCCCTTCACCGGTCCGCGCCGAGACACGCACCCGCCGGGAGCCCGCCCCTGTCCCCACCTCGGAGGTCTTCCCAGCGGCCAGTCCGGTTGGCACTCCGGGTGCCAGTTCCGCGGGATTGCCTCCCAAACTCGCACCACCCGAGACCTGATCCGCTTTGGTCTCGACCAGCAGCACCGGCCGGTCGCCGAGGGCCTCCAGGAAGCCGCGCTCCTCCTCGAGCAAGCCGGTCGCCGCCTCCACGCACATCAAGACGACATCGGCATCCCTCAGGTAGCGACGCGTGACCTCGATCCCGAGTCGCTCCACGGGGCGTTCCGTCTCGCGCAACCCGGCCGTGTCGACGAGCCGGAACGGAAACCCGCCCAGCTCGACACCTGCCTCGAGCGCGTCTCGCGTCGTGCCCGGCTCTTCCGTCACGATCGCGCGTTCTCGGCCGAGCAACGCATTGTACAGCGAAGACTTCCCCACGTTGGGCCGGCCGGCCAGGACGATCAGCGCGCCCTCGCGCAGGAGCTCGCCTTCGGGCGCGGTGGCGAGCATCCGCTCGATACGCTCCGCCAACTCGTTCGCTGCCGCCCGGATGCGATCGAGAGGCACAGGGGCATCGTCCTCCTCGGGAAAGTCGATATGGTGAGCCAGGAGCGCTTCCAGACGGACCACGCCGGCGCGCAAAGCGCCGACCCGCTCCGAAAGTCCACGATCGAGCTGCGCGACTGCGGCGCCGTGCAGTGCCCGACTTCGGGCGTGGATCATGTCGCTGACCGCCTCGGCCTGGACCAGATCCATGCGGCCGCGCAGATAGGCCCTGCGCGTGAACTCACCGGCCTCGGCCGCCCGAGCTCCCGCGGCCAGACATGCGTCGAGCACCAGCTGCGGGACGAGCACGCCGCCGTGGCACGAGATCTCCACGACGTCCTCACCCGTGTAGCTGTCCGGCCCGACGAACCGCGTCACCAGCGCTTGGTCGAGCACGCTCCCGTCGTCGGGCGACAGGATGCGCGCCAACGTCGCCGTGCGGGGTGCAGCCTCCGCCTCCACCAGCTCAGGAGCGACCCGCGCCAGAATCCCGAATGCTTCGGGTCCCGAGACGCGAACCACCGCGACCGCGCCCACGCCGGGAGCGGTGGACAGAGCGGCGATGGTGTCGACGTCCATGGGGCTCACACCGCGCCGCTTAGCCGCCCTTCAGCTTCGGTGGCGGCTGCCCCTTCATCTTCTTGCGCTCGTTCGCGATCCAGACCTGTTGCGGGATCGTGGCGAGGTTGGTCGTCGCGTAGTACAGGTTCAGCCCGCTCGCGAGGTTGAGGAAGATGAAGAGCATCATGAACGGCATGATCCACATCATCATCTTCATTTGCGGGTTGGGCTGGTCGAGCGACCTGAGGCTCACCCACTGCATCAAGAACATGGAGAGCGCGAGCAGGATCGGCAGGATGAAGAGCGGGTCCTTGGTCGACAAGTCCGGCAGCCAGAGGAACTCGACCCCCCGTAGCTCGATCGTGTTCTGGAACACGAAGAACAGCGAGATCAGCATCGGCCACGGCAGCAACAACGGCAGACACCCGGCGAACGGATTGAACCCGTGCTCCTTGTAGAGCCGCATCATCTCCTTCTGCAGCTTCTCCGGGTTGTCCTTGTGCTTCGCCTGGATCTCCTGGACCAGGGGCTGCACGGCCATGTTGCGCAGCTGGGCCTTCATCGCCTTGTGGTTCAGCGGGAAGAGCACGATGCGCATCAGCACGCCGACAATGACTAGCACCCAGCCGTAGCCGAGATTGAGCGTCGTGTGGAAGAACACCAGAATGGACATGATGATCGACACGAACGGCCGGATGATGGGCCGGAAGAAGCGCCACCCATACGGATTCACCTCATCCATGCCCTGGCCCAGCGTGGTGAGCCGCCCGTAGTCCTGCGGGCCCAGGAACAGTCGATACCCGAACGTTCCGTTCGGCACGGTCTGCGCGGCCCATATACCGATCCCGTCCGGCAGCGGACTCGGCTCGAGGAGAAGCCCGCCGAGGTAGTCGCCATTCGCGCTGCTCGTCTCCTCGTCCTGGCCGGCGAGTAGGGCGATCACGAAGAACTTGGAGCGAACCGCGGTCCAGAGCAGCGGCCCCTCGACGATGCCGGGGGACGCGTCGTCGAGGTTCGTCGACTCGATGCCGCCCTGCAGGTGGTTGTAGACGTAGGCCATCATGCGGGCTTCGTTGGCCGAGTCGGCCTCGGCATACGCCAGCCCGTCCCCCACGTCGGTCAGGAGCAACGGCCGGTCGAGCCCAGCCACGCGCCCCTCCACGTCGATCTGGTACCGGTCGGCGTGGAACGTGTAGGCGACCTCGAACGCGGTCCCGTTACCCGGCGCCTGATACGAGAAGCGCAGCGTCTGGGACGAACCGCCTTCCTCGATCGTCAGACCCTCCTCCGGGGTGACGGTGAACGGCACACGGGACAAATCGAGCGTGTCCTGGCCCACGACGACCCGGTGACCGAAATATCCATCCACACCGTCGGGGATGAGATCGACGAGCCCCTCACGGTTGAGCGCTTCGAACTGCGCCATCTCGGCCGTCAGCATGCGCGCGCCCTGACTGGTGAACTCGTACCTGAAGAGCGGTCCTCGCACGGTGACGATGCGCTCCGGGGCGACCTCCGGGGCCTGCGAGTCCGGCTGCGGCCCGAGCGCCGGCTGCTGCGCCCCGGGGGTGAGCCCCGGTGCCGAGGGGACGGCCGTGTCCGCACCCGGCTCGGCAACTTCAGGGGCGATCGGCTGAGCTTCCGGACCGGTCACCTCGGTCGACGGATCAGGCTCGAGCGGGACCTCCTCCACCACCGGAGGGAACAGGAAGTTCGTGCCCACGAGCACGCCCAGCATCAACAGTATGGCCAGCAGGAAACGGACTTCGGTTCTCATCCGGTCGTCAATCTCTTGTCACGGGGTTCCGGATCGGGCGCGGGGTCGTAACCGTGTCCTCCCCAGGGGTGGCAACGGCAGACGCGTCTCAGGGCGAGCCATCCGCCCCGGCCCGCGCCGTGCCGTTCGAGCGCGTCGAGCGCGTAGGCGGAGCACGTCGGGGTGTAGCGGCACGAGGGCGGCGTCCACGGCGAGATCGCGGCCCGGTAGAACCGGACGAGCCCCATCAAGAGCTTTGCGACCACATAGTCTCCAGAGTCTCCAGGAGTTCGCTTCTCAGGACCTCATACTCGACGCCGTAGGCGGTGCGCCGCGCACGCACGAGCACGTCGGTGCCCGCATTCGCCTGGGCGAGGCGCGGAAGCAGGTCACGGCGTCCGATCTCGCGCAACCGGCGCTTCAGCAGATTCCGGTCAACGATTCTCCGCCCATGCTTCGGCACGATCACCCCGAGCCTGGAATGCGAAGCGGGGGAAGCCGCGTAGAAGACGTCAAGATTCTTCGTCCTCCTGCGCTTCCCCCGCTCGAGCAACGCCCGAATCTCGGCGCTGTGCCTGACGCGCGCCTCCCGCGGATACGACTCTCCGCCGGAGGGCGAGTTACCGCCTACTTCCCGCCGACCTTCACGACGAGTTGAGCACGGCCCCGGCGACGACGCCGATTGAGCGCCTTCCGCCCTCCACGAGTCTTCATACGGGCGCGAAACCCGTGCTTGTTGACCCGCTTGCGGTTGCGGGGCTTGTATGTCGGCTTCATTTCTGCCAGCCCGGTCCATTGATTGCCACGTTTGTAAACGAGCTTGAAAAGATAAGTGAAGTCGCTGAACAGCGTCAACGCCAACCCTGTGAATCGGCGACGACACGGCGCTCGTCCAGGCTTTTCAGGGCCTGTTTGACTTTTCCACAGCCCCTGGATAGCTTCGGCGCCCCGTCCAAACGGGAGTCCCTCCGCCGCCCCACGACCACGCCGAGCACGCATCTTCCGATGCCTTCGTACCCCTTTCCTTCGAGCCCGATACGGCCTGACGAGAAAGAAGGGGCGCACGCCGGCCGGGAGCCTCGATGGAGCTGACCGCAGCCGAGCTATGGTCGAGGATCCAGGAGGTCGCCCGGAGCTCGGTGCCCGAGCACAGCTTCAACACCTGGATCGCCAGCGCGACCGCCGTCGCCACGACTTCCGACGAGCTGATCCTCGAAGCGCAGAACCCGTTTCACGTGGAGTGGCTCGAGGACAAGTTCGGGCGCCTGCTGACAGCTTCGGCTGAGCAGGTGCTCGGGCGCCCTCTGAAGATTTCGGTCCGTGCCGCCGCTCACCCCGACCCACCGACGGCCATCCCTTCCGTGGAGTTTGGGGCCCCGGCCGCGCGGCACGCCGAGACACCCGCGCGCGAAAACCGCCGCGTATCCCGCGCGGACATGCCGCGGCCGCTCCTCAACGATCGCTACACCTTCGATCGCTTCGTGGTCGGCGCCAACAACCAGCTCGCCTCGGCCGCCTGCCGGGCCGTCGCGGACAAGCCCGCACGGATGTACAACCCGCTCTTCCTCTACGGCGGAGTGGGGCTCGGCAAGACGCACTTGATGCACGCGATCGGGAACCAGATGCTCGCGCAGGATGCCGAGGGTCGCATCTCGTACATCTCCTCCGAGAAGTTCACGAACGAGCTCGTCGCCTCCATCCGCGAGGGACGCACGGCGCAGTTCCGGACCCGGTACCGGGACATGGACCTCCTGCTGGTGGACGACGTGCACTTCCTGGAAGGGAAGGAGAGCACCCAGGAGGAATTCTTCCATACGTTCAACGCGCTGTACGACGCGCAGCGCCAGATCGTGTTGACGAGCGACCGCCCGCCCAAGGAGATGGCGCGGCTCGAGGAGCGCCTCGTCTCCCGGTTCGAGTGGGGACTCGTGGTGGACCTGCGTCCGCCCGATTTCGAGACCCGCATGGCCATCCTGCGGAAGAAGGCCGATGACGACGGGCTCTCGATGGACGACGAGATCATCGAGTTCATCGCATCGTCGTGCACCTCGTCCGTGCGGGAGCTCGAGGGCGCGGTCATCAAGCTGCTCGCATACTCGTCTCTGACGCATCAGGAGATCACGATCGATCTCGCGCGTACCGCGCTCCGGGGCGTGCTCGGCCGGGGCGATCCGTCGGGCCCGTCGTTCTCACCCGAGAAGATCCGCGACACGGTGGCCCGCCGTTGGCGCGTCCGACCCGAGGCTCTGGCTTCCAAGCGCCGGACCAAGGACCTCACGGTCCCCCGCCAGATCGCCATGTACCTCATCAAGGACATGCTCGGGATGTCGCTCGTGCGCATCGGCGAGCTTTTCGGAGGCAGGGATCACTCCACCGTTATCCACTCCATACGGAAGGTCGAGGACGAGATGGCGGAGGATGGAGACTTCCGCGAGCAGGTCGAGGCCGCGCGTCGCGAGCTGCTCGAAAGCGCGGGTCGCGGATTTTGAACGTCTCTGTGGAGAAGTGTGGAGATCCGACCGGTTCTGCACACCGTCCCATCGAAGCAGCCGGTCGTCGTGTGGGCACATCCGGCTTCTCCCCGAGTTTCCCCCATTCGGGAGATCGGCGGAAACGCGGCCGTCCGTTACAGGACGGGTCGTTGGAGGTGGTTTTCTTCCACACATCCACATCGCCTACTACGACTAGGTTTTTATAAAGAAGAGAGGTAGTATCTCAGGCCTGTGGACGAAACTCCACTTTCAGCCCCCAGGAGCCACCAGTCGATGAACTTCACGATCACCAGACAGAACCTCCACACCGGACTCGCGGCCGTCTCCGCCAGCATTCCTTCCAAGACGACGCTGCCCGTCCTCTCGAACATCCTGTTCGAAGCGGACGACGATGCCGTCTGGATGAGCGGCACGGACCTCGACGTGGCGGTGCGGGTGCGGGTACCCGCGGACGTGAAGGAGAAAGGCAGTCTCACGGCGCCCGGGAAGAAGCTCCAGGAGATCACGCGTGAGCTTCCCGATCAGTCGGTGGAGGTCTCCACGCGCGGTGATCAGATCGAGCTGCGCTGTGGCCGGAGCCACTTCAAGCTGAACGGCCTCCCCGCCGAGGAGTTTCCGAAGCTCGCCGAGGTGGACTTCTCGACTGGTCTCGCGGTGACGGGGAAGGATCTGAACCGGCTCATCCATCACACGGCGTTCGCAGTCTCGACGGAGGAGAGCAGGCCGATTCTGAACGGCGTGCTCTGGGAGCTCCGCGCGGGCGAGATGCGCATGGTTGCCACGAACGGACATCGGCTGGCCCGCATGGGCGTGAAGGTCGAGGACACCGGCACGACGTCCGCGGACTTCATCGTGCCCCCGGCCGCGCTCCAACAGGTCCAGCGCCTGTTCAAGGACGACGATGCGCTGCAGGTCGCCCGGAGCGGCAACCATCTCGGCTTCAAGGGCGAGCGGACCGAGGTCTACACGCGACTCATCGAAGGCACGTATCCGAACTATGAGCAGGTCATCCCCAAGGACAACGACAAGATCGCCACGGTGCAGAAGAAGGCGCTCGAGTCCGCGGTCCGTAGGATGGCGGTGGTCGCCTCTGACCAGACGCACCGCATCCGCCTCAAGTTCGAGCCGGGCCGGGTGCACCTCAACGTGCTCACGCCGGATCTCGGCGAGGGCCACGACGAACTCGAGATCGGATACGACTCCGACGAGCTCGAGATCGGGTTCAATGCGAATTACCTGCTCGAGGTGCTCAAGTACATGCCCTCGGACGAGGTCGACATCGCCTTCAAGGCACCCGAGCGCGCGGCCACCATCGTGCCGACGTCGGCGGACGGGCTCGACTACCTCTGCCTGGTCATGCCGCTACGGCTGCTCGACTGAGCCGGGGGAAAAGCGGGCAAAAAGGGAGGTCGGAGCCCGAGGTCACCTCGGGCCCCCCCGCTTCAGGAACGGTCGGCGGCCCTGGCGGCGTCTAGAAGCTCGCTGCCGGTGTAGAGGCCGATGAGGGGTAGGCCACGCGACCCGAACAGCTCGGCGGCATCTTCGGAGCGGTCCACGAGGGTCAGCACGCCGATCACGTCGGCTCCGTATTCGAGGACTGCGTCGATCGCCTTCAGGGTGCTCCCTCCGGTGGTCATCGCATCTTCGACAATGACGCAGCGCGCCCCCTTCGGCAGGCCGCCTTCGATGCGCTGCCCGGTCCCATGTTCCTTCACCTGCTTCCGCACGGAGAACGCGTCGAGCGGCCCTCCGTTCAGGAAGCTCCGGTGCGCGATGGCGTAGGCGATGGGATCCGCGCCCATCGTGAGGCCTCCGACGTGAGTGGCCTCCAGCCCGCTCTCGCGGAGCGCGGCCAGCGCGACCCGCCCGACCAGCGCCTGACCTTCGGCCGACATCGTCGTGCGTCGTGCGTCGACGTAGTAGTCTGAGCGAGCGCCGCTGGCGAGCGTGAAGTCGCCGAGCCGCACGGAGCGCTCGACGAGGAGGTCTCTCAGGCGCGCGCGATCGTCTGTCATGGTGTTTTGGTTCCGAGGTCTGGAGTGGGGAGCGGAGCATCGACTGGAGCAAGCGCCCAGGCGATCCACGGTCCGTCGTGAGAGAGGGAAACGTCGACGCGCGCGGGCGCTCCGTCCACCAGTACCACCGGAGGGCGTCGACCGACTCTTCCCGGGCGGCACACGATCTCCAGGCGGTGGGGCTCGACGCAGAGCAGCTTGCACGCATCGTTGCGCGCGCCGATCCGAACCGCGGCGGACAGCAGTGAATGGACCGGCTCGCGCTCGCGGTCGGTCAGGCGGCTCCCGAGCGACTCGAGGCTGCCGGACCATGGCGCGCCGGGACGGTCGAGGCGGTGCACGGCGCGGATGGTCCCCCGGGGCGCCCGCGCCGCCGCGCCGTCGTCGCCCGCCGCCTGCCACGAGAGAGCGTGAACGTATCCCCGCTCCAGGGCCGCCTCGACCCGGACGGGTAGGGCCACGTCTTCGTAGTGGACGATGCCGCGTCGAGAGGAGTCGAACCGGGCGGCCGGGGAGTCCGGGACGTCCCCCGCACCACCCCTCGCCCCGTACTCCCACCGGACGACGAACGCCCGGTGCACGAAGATCGGAGCCTCTCCGCGAACCTTCGAGACCACCTTGTAGGCGGCCTCCTTCGCCGCCCATCCGAACCAGACTTCGAGATCCGGATCGGCGCCGCCCTCAATGGCCTCCCGTTCCGCCGCGGTGAACACCCGCTCGACGAACCGAGCGTTGGCGGACATGCCGCTCGCCCTGGGTGCGCCGAGGTCGACGACATCGATACCGATGGTCGGCGAGGGCGGCCTCGGCTCAGGACCCACGGTGCCCGCTGAGGCCGGCCCGCACGTCGTCTGGCACCCGCATCGGCTTGCGATCCGGACCGACCCAGACGGCCGTGACGCGTGCCTGAGCCACCCGTGTCCGGCCTCCGTCCTTCTCGACGCGCTCCATCGTCTGGGCCAGCAGCATGCTGGTGCGTCGGAAGGAGTCGGCGTGCGTCCGGACGACCAGCCGGTCTCCCCGCCGTGCCTCCGCCAGGTAATCGACTTCGATGCGCACCAGGTAGATGCCCCATCCTCGCTCTTCGAGCAGCTCCCAGGTGAAGCCCGCGGCCTCCAACGCTTCGAAGCGCGCGTGCTCGAAGTAGTTCAGGAAGACCGCGTGGTTGACGTGCCCGAACGAGTCGAGCTCCGAGCTGCGGACGCTGATCTCGGTCTCCGAGACGGGGGCCTCCGGCGCGGACGTGCCCGCAGCGCCGGAGCCCGCCGGCATCGCATTGGGTTCTGAAGCAGTGTTCATGCAAGGAAAGATCGGCGGGACCGCGGTACGGGCAAGGTTGGCACGCCGCGCCTCACCGAGTGGATTCGGCGTCGGATTTCCGGTGGCACGACCGTGCAGCATCTCCGAGATTGACGCCATGAATACGTATCGACTGCCCACCGAGGCGCGCATGCGCGAGGCCTTCCTCGACCGTGACGCCGCGTACGACGGTATCTTCTGGGCCGGAGTCCGCTCCACCGGCATCTTCTGTCGCCCGAGCTGTCCGGCCAGGAATCCCAGGCCCGAGCATCTGACGTTCTTCCACAGTCCGCACGCCGCCCTCGAGGCCGGATTCCGCGCTTGCCGACGCTGCCTCCCGCTCGCGCTTCCAGATGCGCGCCCGGATTGGCTCGCTCCGTTGCTCGAAGCGGTCGAGTCCGACCCGTCGCGTCGCTGGACCGAGCGCGATCTGCGCGCGAAGGGATTCCAGCCCGAGCGCGTCCGCAGGTGGTTTCAGCGTACCCATGGCATGACGTTCCAGGCGTACCACCGGGCACGACGGCTCGGGGGCGCCCTCGAAGAGGTGCAGAACGGCCGGCCCGTCGGCCGTGCCGCGTTCGAGGCCGGGTACGATTCGCTGTCCGGCTTCCAGGACGCGTTCCGGGCCACGTTCGGAGCCCCGCCGACCGATCTCGGCGAAGCGCTCGTGATCCGCGTCGACCACGTGGGCACGCCCCTCGGGCCGATGCTGGTCGGTAGCTCCGAGAGCGCCGTGCACGTGCTCGAGTTCGCGGATCGCGCTACCCTCCAGCGTCAGATTCGCCGGACGGCCCGCCTACTCAGCGCCGTTTTCGTACCGTCCCCTTCGAGCCTAAGCGAGGCGGTGCGCGCGGCGCTCGAAGCCTACTTCGGGGGAGGGTCCGCGCCGTTCGCGTTCCCGACCGAGCCGGCTGGCACTCCGTTCCAGCACGACGTGTGGGCGCGGCTGAAAGAGGTGCCGCGTGGCACGACGGTCAGCTACGGGGACGTGGCCGCCGCGATCGGGCGGCCTGGCGCGGTGCGGGCCGTCGGCACGGCCATCGGCGCGAATCCACTCGCCATCGTCGTGCCGTGCCACCGGGTGGTGGGCGTGGATGGGCGCCTCACGGGATACGCCGGCGGCGTCTGGCGGAAGCGCAGGCTCCTCGATCTGGAGCGCGTGGAGCTGGACGGGACGGGCTGAGGCGGGCGGCGGGTGGAACGCCCTCGCGTGTCAGACCGCGACGGCGACCCGGCCGAAGCGGCGGTCCCGGCCGCGATACTCCTCGATGGCGGAGCCCAGATCGGCGGCGTCGAAGTCCGGCCACATGCGCGGAGTGAAGAGCAGCTCGGCGTACGCGCACTCCCAGAGCAGGAAGTCGCTCAGCCGCTGCTCGCCGCCGGTACGGATCAGCAGATCCACGTCCGGCGAGGGGCAGGTGTCGTGCATCGCACGGCCGAGCAGCGCAGCGAAATCTTCCTTCGTCGCCCCGCCGGTCTTGGTGGCCTCGGTCACCGCGGCCGCGAGGAGATCGCGCGCCGAGTAGTCCACGGCGAGGCGCAGCCGCATCCGGCGCTTGCCACGGGTCAAGGCCTCCGCCCGCTCAATGGCCCGCACGAGCGGCGCCTCGAGGCGGTCCCGCCGGCCGACGACCTTCAGCTCGACGCCGTTGTCCGCCAGCTCCTCGACCTCGGTGCGGAGATACCGCGAGAACAGGCGCATGAGCAGGCCGACCTCACGCGGGGGCCGCTGCCAGTTGTCGGACGAGAACGCGTAGAGCGTGAGCGTGCGCACACCGAGATCGGGGGCGGCCTCCACGACGCGCCGGACGGTCTTCGCCCCCTGCCGGTGGCCCCACTCACGGGGCCGGCCGCGGGCGTTCGCCCAACGCCCGTTTCCGTCCATGATGATCGCGACGTGCATTCCGCTTCCGGTGCCATTCCGTGAGGGGGACTCACTCATGCCACGGTCCCGGATGTGTCGCTGAGCTGCGTCTCGACCTTCACTCCGGATTCTCCGTCTGCTCGCGCGTCGCGTGGATGATGGCCTCCATGTGATCCAGATACTCTTCGAGCTCCCGCCTGCCGGTTGCCGTAAGCCGGTATTCGGTGCGCGGTGTACGACCGTCGAACGACTTGCTGCAAAGCACGTACCCCGCATCCTCCAGGCGCCGCGCGTGGGCGCTCAAATTCCCATCCGTCGTGCCCAGGAGCGCGCGCAGATCCGTGAACGTCAGGGAGCCATTCACCGCGAGCGCGCTCACGATGCCGAGCCGGACCCGCTCGTGGATGACCCTGTCCAGCTCGAGCGCCGAGCCCTCCGGCTGCCCCGCCACGGGACTGAGTCTCGGATGGGTGTCGCGCTCCGGTTCGCCACGTGTCGCGGCGGCGCCACGCTCAGCCCCCATGACGCCTCCAGATGATCATGCCGAACAGGAGATGCAGCCCCCCGAACCCCCCGGCCATGAACACATCTCCCCACGCGGCGGGCGCCAGCAACGCGGCCGCCCCGATGCCCATGAACGACACGCCCATGAGAGGCACGGGGCGCACCGAGTGCGAGCCCGCGGCCACGACCGCAGCGCCGTACAGCATCAGCCAGCTGCCGGGCAGCAGGCTCACCGCGCCGGCCTGGAGGCATGCCACCGTCAGCGCGGCACCTACGACGAGCGGCGGCACCACGTTCCAGGCGAACTTCCTGCCCGGACCCGTGAGCAGCGTCATCCCCTCCGCGCGCGACTTCCGGTCCATGAGATAGATGGCGGCGGCGAACGCCACGACGGCCGCCCCGAGCCACACGCCGAGCCACATCCAGAGCCCCTCGATCCGCCAGGCGGCCACGGCGGCCACCAGCGCGGAGACGCCCATGGCGATCACGCCGAGCCCCGACACGTGCGTGAACGACCCCGAGCGCTCCATGGTCTCACGGATGTAGCGCAGGTCGTCCATCGCGCGGTCGTGCAGCGCGAGCGGGGGACGCTCGGTGGGACGGAGCTTACGGGCAGGCAGGTTCATCGTGTGAGAATCGGTGCGGGGTACGGTCTCGTCAAGCACTTTGTGCCACAGAGTCCCCTCTACCCCGCTAGGCCGCCGCTCGATCCTACATCCCCGCCGGCGGTGCGATAACCGACAGGGCGCCCGGCAGCACGGTCACCTCGAGCGTGGTCTCCGCCGCGACGCGTACTTCTCCGTCCATCTCGAAGCGGGGCGGCTCGGGGAACGAGACCGAGAATCCCCGGTCGTCGAGGACCTCGACGCGGTCCGACAGCACGTGCTTGCCCTTCTCCGCCCGGTTGAAGAGGTGGAGCCGCTCGAACGGGCTGGCGTCGAGTATGCGACAGGCATGGAGCTGGCCGTCGTCGACCGACGAGCCCGGCGCGATGGGGAATCCGCCGCCGAAATAGCTCCCGTTCGAGATGGTCAGCATCAGGTACCGGCCGTCGCGCTCGCGCCCGTCGGCCGTGCGGATCCGGATCTGCGCCCCCGGGAACCGGAATAGCTGGCCCAGCGCGGTCACCTTGTAGAGCAGCGCCCCCTTGAGGAATCGCGCCCGCGCCGCGGCATCGATCACGGCGATGTCGAACCCGAACCCGACAAGGTTCAGGAAGTGCCTTGTCTCGAACCGGTCCGGCGTGTGCTCGGCCGCGCTCGGTGTCTCGAGCCGCCCGACGTCGACCCGCCTCCGGACGCCACGCGCGAGCACCGCCACCGCCTCGGCCACCCCATCAGGGTGGAAGCCGAGGTTCCGGCAGAAGTCGTTGCCGGTGCCGTTCGGAAGGATGCCGAGCGCGACGTCCGTGCGCCCGCTCGCCACGATCCGGTCGGCGACATTGCTCCACGTCCCATCGCCCCCGACCGCGACCACTACGTCGTAGCCGTCCGCTACCGCCCGATCGGCGAGCTCGCGCTCCTGTCCCGGACCCGACGTCTCGGCGAACGTCACGTCCGGGAGCGCCTGCTCGAGCAATGCGCGGTACCGCGCGATCCTCCCGAGGCCCCGACCCCGACCCGAAGCCGGGTTGAAGATCACCAGATGACGGTCGCTCACGCTCAGAGCGACTCGAGCTCCTCGAAGGTCTGCACGCCGGCTCGGTACCACTCCTCGCGAAACGGATACGGTTCGATCTCGGCCGGATCGATCCCGGCGATGAACGGATGATCGTAGAGCGTGAGCTCACCGCGCTCCTCCTCGTGCTCCGAGTGGGGCGCCTCCATGTAGATGTTCACCTTGAAGCGGTCGTCGTCGCCCACGGTGAAGACGCAATACTGGTTCCGCGCCGGCGTCGAATCGAACTCGGTGACCACCAGGTCGAGCACCGGCTCGCCCTCGTCGCGCACCTTGACCGTCATGGTCCCGTCGGACTCGTGGAAGTCTATATCGAGGTCCTTCATGATGTGCGGCAGGCGCCAACGCTCGATGGCATGCTGACGCGCGGCCTCCGTGGAGGTCGCGACCATGAAGGGGAACATGGCTGCTTTCGGCAACGGCTTACCTGGCTCCACGATGGGCGGAACGATCACGGCCAGCACGACCTCGTCGTATTCGCCCACCTCGCTCTCCGTGAAGTGGAAGGCGGTGATCGCGAAGATGCTCCGCTCATGTTGCTTCTCGAGCGGCTGGATGTGAGGGGGCAGCACCTTTCGAGCTTCCGAGGTCGGCATCTCGAAGTATGCGCCGACACAGTTCTCGAAGCCGTAGTACGTATACTGGATGTCGCTCATGTCACCCTTCGTCTTGATGATGGTCGCCGACAGCGGTTAGCGTTGGGCGGTTCAACCTGGACACCCTGGTTCGCGGGAGGCGTTCCGCGTGAAGCTCCGAGGATACGTCGCCCTGCTGGTCGTGTGCATCGGGCTGATCCTCACCGACCTCGTCCAACGCTTCGTGATCACGCCCTGGGTGCTGCTCCGGCCCTCCCGGCGCGTAGCCGTGCTGGGTGGGTGGATCAATTTCATGGCTCGGTTGGTCACGCGGCCCCTCGTCCGGATCGGTGGGGCGCACATCCCCGTGCCCGAGCGTCTGGTCCCGGCCGAGCCGGGCGTCCTCATCCTGATGAACCATCAGTCCCTCTTCGACATCCCGCTCGTCGTGCAGTCGGTCGAGGGGGGATATCCACGCATCGTGACCCGTAAGCGCTATGGTCGCTGGATCCCGCTAATCTCGCAGATGACGAGGCTCTATCAATACCCGTTGGTGGACCCCTCGGCAAACCCCGGGACCATGAGAAAGACCTACAAGGAGCTGCGACAAGTCGCCCGGACGTCCGACATGCCCATCGCGGTGTTCCCGGAGGGGACGAGGAGCCGCGACGGCGGCATACGCCCGTTCCGGAAGAAGGGCGCGAGCCTGTTGCTGCGCGCCCGGCCGTGGAAGGTCTACGTCCTCGTGAGTGACGGATTCTGGAAACATCCGCGATTCAAGGACTTCCTCGGAGGTCTCTCTGACATTCGCGGTCGCGTGGCGCTCGCCGGCGTGCTCGAGTGGACCGACCCCAAGGCCGATCCGGATCCGTTCCTCGACCAGGTCCGGACATTGATGGAGGCGGAGCTCGAACGCCTGCGCGCGGAGCCCCGGACCGCGTGAGCGATCCCGTCGAGGAGCTGTCCCGTGGGATCGTCGAGGCGGGCGGCCCGTCCGTCCGAGCCATCGTTCTATACGGCTCGCACCTGCTCCGCTCGGCGGCACCCGACCGGCACAGCGCCGTCGATTTCGTGGTGATCGTCGACGACTACCGCGCCTTCTACCGCGCGCTCAAGGAGGGTGGCGAGCTCCCCCGACCCGTCTGGCTCATGTCCGCGCTCGCGCACGTGCTCCCTCCGAACGTCATCGCGTTCGCCCCTGACGAAGGGCGGGCCGCGATCGGCAAATGCCTCGTCGTGCGCGCCGACCACTTCGAGCGGGCGCTCGGCCCCGACCCGCGCGATCATTTCCTGCTGGGCCGCATGGTTCAGAAGGTCTCGGTCGTTTGGGCGCGCGACCCCGAGGCGCGGGGGTGGGTCGAGGCGCAGCTCGGTGCCGCCCACGCAGGGGTGCTCGCCTGGATGCGGCCGTGTCTCGAAGGTCCATTCGGCCCGGCAGCCTTGGGTCGGCGGATGCTCGAGGTGTGCTACAAAGGCGAGCTCCGGCCCGAGGCGGCGGACCGGTCCGCACAGATCTTCCGTGCCCAGGAGGACCACTTCGAGCAGGTGTTCCATCCCGTGCTGGAGCGAGCGGCCAACGAGGGCATCGTCGAGCGCGGCCCGGACGGATACCGGCTGAGCGAGCCCGTGGGCAAGGGGACCGTAAGACGTTGGCGCCGGCACTTTCGGCGGTCCAAGGCACGCGCGACGGCACGATGGCTCAAGCACACGGTCACGTTCGCGAACTGGCTCCCGTACGTGGTGCGGAAGGTGGAGCGACACACCGGCCGCGAGATCCATCTCACGCGGCTCGAGCGGCGCCTGCCGCTCATCTTCCTCTGGCCTCGGGCCGTGCACGTGCTCCTCACGCGCCCATCCCGACGGGACTCCTGACATGCGCACCGACCTGCTCGTCCTCCTCGGTCTTCTGGCGCTGGCCCTGCTCTCCGTGCCCGTCTACGCGATGGGCCGGGCGCGACGCGGGCGCGACCCGAACGAGATCGACGACCGCGGGAGCTTCGTGCTCGGCGGCTTCGTGCGGAGCTGGTTCTACTGGTTCGTCGGTCCAGTCGAGCGCGCGGCGCTGGCACTTCGGCTGTCGCCGACCGCGTTCAACCTGCTCGGTGTCGCGTTCGGCGTCGCCGCCGGCGTGCTCTTCGCGCTCGGTCGCGTGAACCCGGCCGGATGGGCCGTGCTCCTCGGCGGAGCGATGGACGTGCTCGACGGGCGCATCGCCCGGGCCCGCGGCATGGCCGACGCGCGCGGCGCGTTCCTCGATTCCACGCTCGACCGGTTCGCCGAGGTCGGCGCGCTCGTCGGGCTGGCCGTGCTGTTCCGGGAGCGCGCCGCGGCGGTTGCGGTGGTGACGGCCGCGCTCGGCGGCTCGCTGCTCGTGAGCTACGCCCGTGCCCGGGGCGAGAGCGTCGGCATCGTATGCAAGGTGGGCATCATGCAGCGGGCGGAGCGGCTGCTCCTGGTCGGGTTCGGCGGCATCCTCGATCCGTCGATCACGGCGGCAGCCGGTTGGGTGCCGGGGACGCTCCTGCTCGGGCTCACCGCACTGGTGGCGGTCGGGACGGTCGGGACGGCAGTCTACCGGACGGTGTGGATCGCGGCGCGGTTGATGTAGCGATCAGCGCCGAGGTCCACAAGCGTTTATTTTGAAGGGTACGCCGTCGATCACACGGGGCCGCTACCGGGCGGTGGTCCCCCCCGCCACGCCGGCGCGCAAGTGTTGCCGAGAACCCGGGAGGTAATCGTGCCGAGAAAGAGCCGAGGCGCCCTCGGATCCTGGAGCGAGTCGAACGGTCCTCTGAAGCCGAAGCTCGCCAAACGGACGCGGTCCGAGCTGGACCAACGTTTCCTCGCGAAGGTGGCCACCGCGCTCGCCGCCACGCTCGACTACGAAGAGACACTGGCCATCGTCAGCGAGCATGCGGTCCGGTACTGTGCGGACTTCTGCTTCATCGATCTCCTGGAGAACGGCGAGTTCCGGCGTCTCAGGGTCGATTGCCGGGATCCAGCGAAGAAGTGGGTATGCGAGTACTTCGAGGAGTACGGCATCGTGCGCGATGGACCGCACCTGGTCTGGTCGGTGCTCGAGACGAAGCGCCCGGTCATGATCGAGAAGGTGACGCCGGACGACGTGGAGGCATGGGCGCAGAGCCCGGAGCACCACGAAGCGCTGCGAGCGTTGGACGCCCGGTCGGTGCTCGCCGTTCCGCTCCAGGCGCGCGAGAAGATGACGGGCGTGCTGACCCTCGTGTCGTCGACGGGATCTCCCCCCTATGGGGAAGCCGCGCTCCATCTGGCGGACCGGCTTGCCCACTGGGCCGCGCTCGAGATCGATAACGCCAGGCTCTACCGCGTCGCAACAGAAGCGATCCGGGCCCGAGACGACATACTCGGCGTCGTGGCGCACGATCTCCGTAATCCACTCCACATCGTCGTCGGCCAGGCCGCGCTACTTCAGGCGGACATCGACGAACCGAAAGAGCGATCGAAGGAGCGGGCACGTGCCATCGAGGTCGCCGCCAAGCAGATGACCCGCCTCATCGATGATCTCATGGACATCACGCGCCTCGAGATCGGCGGGCTCTCGATGGAGCAGGCGCCCGTGGACGTGACCGACCTCTTGTCGGACTTCGTGAGTGCCCTGAAGCCGGTGGCGTCACCGCTGTCTCTCGACCTGAGCCTCGACCTCGCACCGGACCTCGGCGAGGTACGCGCCGATCGTGATCGACTTCTGCAGGTGCTGCAGAACCTCGTTACCAACGCGATGAAGTTCAGTGCTGCCGGAGGCGTGGTCACCGTGGGAGCAGCGCCTCGAGAAGACGATATCCTCTTCTGGGTGGAGGACTCGGGCGAAGGAATCGCTCCCAGGCACCTGGCCCACGTCTTCGACCGGTTCTGGCAGGCGGGAAGCAGGAGGAAGCAGGGAGCCGGCCTGGGGCTGACGGTCGCGAAGGGGATCGTCGAAGCGCACGGCGGCCGGATCTGGGCCGAGAGCCGCGTCGGCGAGGGCAGCACGTTCTCGTTCACGTTGCCCGTGGCCGGTCGGGCGGAGAGCTCGCGGGCGTCCAGCTCCCCCGAACAATAAGAGCCCCGGACGGTCGCGCCCGGGGCTCTCATGTCGGTCGGTCACCTTCCGCGAGCTTGTGAGGGGACCCAGACTCCGGCGACAGGACTCGAACCTGTGACCCGCTGATTAACAGTCAGCTGCTCTACCAACTGAGCTACGCCGGACCAGCGTGGAGCGTCGATTCCACGAAGGTCCCTAATAAACGGATCGGCGGTGGGGGTGTCAACGACCGGCACGTCCGTCACCCGGCTTCGCGGACGTGCGTCGACCGGCCGCCTTCTGCCCGAGCCATGATGGACCAGACCGCCGGCCCCACGTCGTGGGCGGAGCTCCATACATCCTCGAAGCGTTTGGCCGCGAGCCGGGCCGCGTCGCCACCGTGCAGTGAAGCGAGCGCCGGCCCCCGGTGGGGATAGGGCCGCTCGAACCAGTGGAACCCGGTCAGGACGCTGTGCGCCATGCCGCCGGAGGCGAACACGGTGAAGTCGGGCGACCACCCCCCGAGTGGCGCCGAGCGGACCTCCAGCCTGCCCGACTCGAGCATCTCGAGCAGGTGCGCCACATTGCCCGAGCGGCGTGGCTCGGTCCTGAGCGCTCTGGCCTCCCCGTCGAGGCGCAACGCGCTCAGCTCTGCGACCAGCACTCGGAGCGAAGAGACCAGCGCGAGCTCTTCGCGCGTGAGGTCAACCGTGGTGATGCGCACGCGCGTGACGGCCACCGAGATCGCCTCCGACCGCCGCGCGAGCTG
>Ga0326597_10003538_pt1 | contig 22407 bp, 14 predicted proteins | sample RVTome_12_FD_203789 | JGI IMG/M metagenome (GOLD analysis project Ga0326597, IMG submission 203789) | Soil microbial communities from uranium-contaminated site in the Upper Colorado River Basin, Wyoming, United States - RVT100D185 | ecosystem: Environmental > Terrestrial > Soil > Contaminated >...
GGCGGTCTTCGCGGAGCGATCGACGCAGGGGATTCCCGGGCGGAACCTGTTTCTCGAGCACCTGCACCCGAACCTCGAGGGCGCGATGGTGATGGCCGACGCGTTCCGCGCGAAGATGGCGGAGCTGGGCGTCCTGCCGGCCACCGCGCGCGAGGAGGAATGGGCCGCCGAGAATCCGCAGCGCTCGATCGAGCGCGCGGCGATCACACCGCTCGACTTCGAGCTGGCGCGGCAGCGGATCCAGGCGCTCACGCGGCAGTGGCCGTTCGATCGCGCGTACGCCGGGCTTCCGTTCCCGTACCCGGCGGGGACGGAGGTGGTGCGGATTACGGCCGAGCGCGTGCTCCGGAAGAACCTCACGCTCGAGAAGGCGCACGAGGCGCTCGGCCGGCGCTATCTCGAGGCAGGCGACACGGAGAAGGCGCTCGCCGAATTCCGCTCGCTCGCGAAGATCTTCCCCGTCACTCCGGTCGGGGCGCAGATGGCCGCCGACATCCTCCTCCAGACGGGCCGTGCGGCGGAAGCGGTGCCGTACTACCGGCAGGCGCTCGCGGCCGTGCCGGGAGACGCGGAGCTGGAGCGCAGGCTCGCGATGGCGCTCGAGGCGAGCGCGGCGGCGGGCGCCGACGCCGGGACGCCGGCGGACGCCGGCGCGCCCGCGCCGGCCGCGGGGGGCCGATAGTGGCGGGCGGATTCCGGGACCGCGTGTCGATCCTCGGGGAGTTCTGGGACTACATGCGGCACCGGAAGAAGTTCTGGATCGGGCCGATCCTCGTCGTCCTCATCCTGCTCGGCGTCTTCATCGCGATCACCGGAGGTTCGGCGCTCGCGCCTTTCATCTACGCGCTCTTCTGACGAGCAAGGGCCAGCATGGCCGGACGGGACATCTACCCCTCCCGCCACCTCACCCGCAGCGTCACGATCGTCTTCGCCGGCGCCTCGACGTCCACCCCGCGCCCGCTCGCGCGCAGCTTCTCCAGCGGCCGCTCAGCGAGATCGGTGCGCTCCGCCGATTCGATATCGAAGCCGAACGTGAGACGCCCGGAGAGATCGCGCCGCGAGTAGTTGAAGAGCCTCACGATCGCCCCGCGTCCGTCCTCGGCGAGCTTGAACGCCGAGAGCGCCAGCGCCGGCGGCTCGACCGCGAGCAGCGACGCGTGCGACGGAGCGAAGCGGAACTCGCTCGTGCGCGGGAACGCGACGGGCACGACCGGACTCTCGGCGGACACGACGTGTGTGTGCAGCCCATGGTTGTGGGCGAGCACCTCGCGCACGGCGATCGCGGGATCGCCGCTGAACGGTACGAGCGCGTACTGGAAGAGATGTCTGCCGAGTGACTGGGCGCTCGCCGCCCGCGCCGGGGGCGCGCCGCGGCGTCTCGGTGCATCCGGCCGCCCGATCCAGCCGACCGCGCGGAGCAGCGTGAGCGCAAGCACCCCGTCCGTGCCGACCTCGTACTCGGCCTGTCCGCGCGAGGCGACGAGGAGCCCGCCCCCGTCGAAGAGGACGCCGCAGAAGTTCTTGAGCGGATGCGTCCCCGACGGCGGCTCGACCCATCCTTCGGTCGCGATCGGGAGCGCCGTCGGCCGCCGCCGCACGTCGAACGGCGCATCCGCGAGCGACTCCTCCGCCGCGATGCCCGCCGGGAAGAGGGCGCGCAGGCGATGATCCTCCGCTTCGTTGTCGAACGTCACACGGATGTCGAGACGCTTCGATCCCCGTGTCAGGAACGCCTCGACGCGCGTGAAGCACGGCACGGTCGCCGTCGCGCGCCGCGAGCGGTTGGCGCCGAGGCTCCGCGGGATCGGCATGTCGAAGGTCGCGCGGAGCACGGCGATGTCGTGGCTCAGCATCTCGCCCGTGAGCGCCATCCGCGAGGCCGACGACTCGACGAAGCGGTCCACGGGGGGCGCCGCGTGCGTCACGACGTCGCCCGCGTCGCCGCCGTCCACGAGCCGGTTCAGGCCGCGGAACACGCGCCCCGACGCCTTGTGCGCGAGCGTCAGCGTGCCGTCGGTCTCCCAGTGCACGATGAGATGCTCGTTCTCGATCTGGTGCCCGTCGAGACGGAGCCCAGCGCGTGACGATCCGTTCCCCGACGGCGGCCTTGCCGCCCCGAGCACCAACGTCTGCGCCTCGCCGGCGACCGGGATCGCCTGCTTCGGCGACGCCGTCCACAGGAGATAGCCCACGGCCGGGACATCCCGCGCGAGAAAGCTCACGTGGAACCGGTCCACGATCTCTTCGTGGAGCGGCAGCGCCGGATAGCGGCGGAGCGCCGGCGTCTCGCGCTCGATCTCGTGCACGGCGGTCTCGACCGCGTTCCCCGACTCGTCGATGAGATCGACGCCGGAGGCCGCGAGCGCGGCGGGGAACTCGATCTCCGCGAAGGCGCGATCGGAGCGCGTCCAGGGAAGCGGATTGAAGACGAGCACGCGCACGGCACTCGTGCGCCCCACCGGGGACGGCGCCATCGCCGCCTCCGCGGACTCGCGCGTCCGCGCCGCTTCGGCCAGGTGCCCGAGGCTTTCCTCGACGACCGGCCCCGCGATCTCGAAGATCCGCCGGTAGCGCTCCTCGACGTCGCGCGCCGCATCGTCGCCGACCGCGCCGGCAAGCGATGCGTGCGCCTGATTCGCGAGCACGAGCCGCGTCGCGCGCGCGAGGCGATCCGCCGGATACGGCAGGCCGTAGCGCATGGCCGCGAGTGCGGCCGGCTCCGCGAGCCGGAAGAGCAGCGACTCGGCCTCGAAGTTCAGGCGCTTGTGCGCCGCGCGCGCCGAGAGTGCGCCGGAGAAGACGGCCGTGTCACGTCCGCTCCGGAACTCCTCGTCGCGGCGCTCGGGGAGCTTCGATCGCTCCCGCTTGACCGCGCGGGCGAACGCGTCGGGCGCGCCCCACTGAAGCTTCAACGGCGTGCGCGCGCCGAGCGCCTCGGCCGCTTCCTTCAGGACGCGCGTCAGGTGCGCGGGCGGCTCCGCATGGTCGTCGCCGCACGGAAGAAGGAGATGGCCGCTCGTGGCGTGGCCGAAGCGCGACGCGATGATTCCGGCGAGCCGCGAGCGCGCGCTCTCGGAATCCGGCGGGAAACCGTGCCCGAGGGCATACCCTTCGGCGTCGTCCAGCTTGAGCGCGATGACCTCGGACCGGCCGTCGGACGCGATCCATCGGAACTCGGCCGGCTCCTCGGCACCGCCGTGGCCGCGCCAGAAGAGGCACGACCCGATGCCGAAACCGGCGAGGATCTGCGGGAGCTGCGCCGGAACGCCGCAGCAGTCGGCGAAGTACCCGGCGCTCATGAGCGCGCCCCATCGCTTCTCGAGCCCTTTGGCAGCGAGCAGGTTTCGCACGAGCGCCTCGCCGTCGGCGAGGAAGAGGTCGGGCTGTGTCGTCGCGGGGCCGAGCGCGAGCTTCCCCGCCGCCGCGAGCGCGGCGACCCGGCGCTCCATCTCCGGACGCGCCTCGAGGTACTCCTCCATCGGCGCCGTCTGCCCGTCCAAGACGAACGAGCGCACGGTCCCGGTCTCGAGCATCGGAACGAGTCGATCCAGGAACGCGACGAGGCGGGGGCGAAGCTCCTCGGAGGTCAGCACGCCGTCCCGGTCCCAGTGCGCGTGCACCATCGCGTGCAGGACCCAGCGGGAGGGTTCGGGCCGCTTGAGGGGGCGAGGCTTCGTCTCGGGCCGCGTCGCGCGGCGTGCCGCCGTTTCCGCCGGTGCGTCGATCGTGCCCGCCGGGGGCTCCATCAGAACCTCCTTTCGGTGGCGAAGCGCCTGCATCCTAACGGAATGGGAGCGGGCGGTCGAGGCAGGCTTGGCGAGGCCCGCGCGGCCACGCCATGCTCCGCCGCGCTTGCTAGACTCCGTTGAAACACTTTTCGGGGCCGTTCCGTCTAGATCGTACGGAGCGCCCCCTGAATCGCCTTGCGACTTCTGGAGCAAGCCGAAGATGCATGCCTCGAGCGGTGTCCTGCGCGGAAGCCTTCTCTGTCTCGTTCTCCTCGGGCTCGGCCTCCCACGGACCGTGTCGGGCCAGAACGGAGACGCCGGCCGCCGTGCCGTCGCGGCGGCGCCCGTCGGGCAGGCGGCGATCCGCGTGGACGGCGCGCTCGACGAGCCGGCCTGGTCGAGCGCCCCCGCGGGCTCGGGGTTCGTCCAGCGCGAGCCGCGTGACGGCGTCGAGCCCACGTTCGAGACGGAGTTCCGCGTCCTCTACGACAAGAGCGCGCTCTGGATCGGCGTGCGCGCCCACGACGCAGAGCCGGAGAAGATCGTCGGCCAGCTGACGCGCCGCGACACCGACTCGGACTCGGACTGGATCCTCGTCTTCATCGATTCGTACTGCGACCGCCGCACGGCGTTCGACTTCCGCCTGAACGCCGCCGGCGTGAAGCGCGACCTGCTGCAGTCCGACGACGGGACCGTCGAGGACGCCTCGTGGGATGCGATCTGGGACGGCGCCGCGCGCATCGATTCGGCGGGCTGGACGGCCGAGTTCCGCATCCCGACGAGCCAGCTCCGCTACAAACCGGCCGATGCATGCCGCTTCGGATTCCAGGTCGGGCGCTCGGTCCAGCGGCTCGGCGAGAGTTCGTGGTGGAATCGTTGGCCGAAGGACGCGCCGGGTCTCGCGTCGAGTTTCGGCGACCTCACGGGACTCTCGCTGACGGGCGCGGTCCGGCGCCTTCAGATCCTCCCCTACGCGCTGTTGAGCACGCTGTCGCGGCCCGTCGAGAACGGCGACCCCTTCCGCGAGCCCTCCGAGTTCGACGGCGACGCCGGCGTGGATGCGAAGATCGGCTTCGGAGGCAACCTCACGCTCGACGCGAGCATCAATCCCGATTTCGGGCAGGTCGAGGCCGACCCCTCGGTCGTCAACCTCACCGCGTTCGAGACGTTCTATCCGGAGAAGCGGCCGTTCTTCATCGAAGGCTCGAACATCCTTCGCTTCGGTCTCGGAGTCGGTGACGGCGACAGCTCGAACGAGTCGCTGTTCTACTCGCGGCGGATCGGGCGGCAGCCGCAAGGCGATCCCGACGGCGATTTCGTGGACGCTCCCGCCGCCACGTCGATCGCGGCCGCGGCGAAGCTCACCGGGAAGACGCCGTCCGGGTGGTCGGTGGGCCTGCTGGACGCGGTGACGCCGCGCGAGATGGCGCGCGTCGAGGCCGGCGGAGCGCGCTCGAAAGTGCCGGTCGAGCCGCTCTCGAACTACCTCGTCGCGCGCCTCCAGCGCGACCTCCGCGGCGGGCGCACGGCGCTCGGCGCCATCGCGACCTCCGTTCACCGCGACCTGGAAGGCACCGAACTCGATTTCTTGAGGGACCGCGCGATCACGGGCGGCGTCGACTTCAAGCACCGGTTCCTGAACGACAAGTACTCGCTCGACGGTTATTACGTCGCAAGCGAGATCCATGGAACGCGCGAGGCGCTCCTCTCCGCGCAGCGCGCGTCCCAGCGCTACTACCAGCGCCCCGACGCCGATTACGTCGAGGTGGACTCGACGCGCACCTCGCTCACCGGCTCGGCGGGATCGCTCACGCTCGGGAAAGTCGCCGGCGGGCACTGGCGCGGCATGACCACGTTCCAGTTCCGCTCGCCGGGGTTCGAGTCGAACGATCTCGGCTTCCTGCGGAACGCCGACCTCATCTCGCAGTCCCTGTGGATCGGGTACCGCGAGTGGGAGCCCGGGAAGATCTTGAGGAGCTACAACATCAACTACAACCTGTGGGACAACTGGAGCTGGGGGGGCGACCACCTTCAGCCCGGGACGAACGTGAACGGCAGCTGGACCTACACGAACTTCTGGTACAACTGGGCCGGTGTGAACTACGAGTTCGGCGGCCTCGCGCCGCGCGCGCTTCGCGGCGGGCCATCCATCCGCATTCCGCCTTCGATCAACGCGTGGCTCGGCGTGGGGAGCGACAGCAGAAAGCGAATCTTCGGCGAGATGGAGGTGTGGATCTGGAAGGACTTCCACGAATCGATCTCGTACGGGATCAACCCCTACATCTCGTTCCGGCCGGCGCCGCGGTGGTCGCTGTCCCTGCAGCCGCGCTACGAGAGCATGATCGACGACTGGGCGTGGGTCGAAAAGCGGACCGTCGCGGGCGAGGCGCACGACATCATGGCGCACCTTCACCAGGAGACGGTCTCGGCAACCGTGCGCCTGAACTACGCGTTCACGCCCGATCTCACCCTTCAGCTCTACGCACAGCCGTTCTTCTCGGCGGGGCGGTACAGCGAATTCAAGCCGATCGTCCGGCCGCGCGCCCACGACTACGACGATCTCATGCGGAAGTACGAAGAGGTCGTCTACGACCGGGAGGCGGGCGAGTACACGATCACGGACAGCGGCGAGACGTTCACGATCGACAACCCCGACTTCAACTTCGGCGAGCTTCGATCGAATCTCGTGCTGAGGTGGGAGTTCCGTCCGGGCTCCGCGCTGTTCCTCGTGTGGTCACAAGGGCGAACGGACGATCCGACGAAGGACGGGCACGTCGTCTTCCCGCGCGACGCATCGGATCTGTTCGAGAGCGATGCCGAGGACGTCTTCCTCGCGAAGCTGACGTACTGGCTCCCGATCTGAGCGCGGCCCCGGGCGCCGCCGCGATGGGCGGGCGACCGCGCCGCGCGGGCGCCGCGATCGCGCACCGCGCCGGTCAGGCCCGGCAGAAGCGGTCGGCGATCGTGCGGAAGAACTCGGGGCGGTCGGTTCCCTCACGGAACGTGGTCTCGCAGAACTCGAGCACGGCGCTATTGCCGCGCCGGCCGAGATCGTACGCGAGCGTCTCCAGCCCGAGCACGCGGCGGTTCAAGAACATCACGAAGACTTCGTACGCATCACCGAGCCGCTGCTGGTCGTAGTGCCGCCGCCCCACGTTCGACATCAGCAGATCGAAGAGCAGATGCGTGCCGATCTCGTGGCTCACGAGCTGCCACGTCCGGGCGAAAGGCCTGTCGTAGTAGAAGAGATTGCTCCCGTAGCCGAGAGAGTTCGCGTCGGGGCCGTTCTTGCTCGCGTAGCAGAGCATGATCTCGTAGGACGGCGTTTCGAACTCGATCCCGAGCGCCTTCTCCCAGAGCAAAATGTAGTCCTTCGCCTCGAAGAACTCCGACAGCTCCTCGATCCGGGGCTGCATCGCGCGCACCGCCTCGGGCCAGACCGCCTCCCGGTACGCATCGAAGCTCTCGAGATAGACGGGCGCGAGCGCGGCGGATGCGCGGCGCATCTCCTGGTCGGGACGGAAGTCGGGATCGATGCAGAAGTGGTGGAAGAACGGATCGAGCCAGTCCGCCTGCGGGAAGTCCTCGATGAAGACGCGGAGCGTTCCCTCGGCGAGCGACCGCTCGGCGGAGCGGAAGTAGCGCGCGAACTCCTCCTTCGTCTCGAGGCGGAGCCAGGCGGGAAGGAACGTGAAGAAGCTCGTGAGCGGCGATGCGGATCCGAGGCCGAAGCGGAGCAGCCGCGCGTGCGCGCGGAGCCGCTCGAGGCCGTCGCGCGTCACCGAGCCGGAACGACGGTCGGCGTAGTCGGAGTCGTACGAGATCCGCGCCACCGCGAGCATGTGCCAGAGAAAGTTCGGCCCCATGCGCGCGGTGAAGAGCACCGGCTTACATTCCACGTTCGCTGCCATCATCTCCTCGCCTGGCGGGCGACCCCCATCTGACACCGCCGCGCCGAGGCCGCCGTGCCGCAAGAGCCGGAACTCGCGACGGCTGGAGAATCGCGCCGGAGGCGCGTGCCGGCCCGGCCGGCGATCAGGGGCGCTTGCGGCGCCTGGCGAGCGCGAACGAGAGCGACTCGAGCTCGATGGCCATGTCCACGTTCCTCACCCAGACTCCGTCGCCGACGAAGAGCGGGCGAGGGGAGAAATTGAGGATGCCGCGCACGCCGCCCGCCACGACGACGTCCGCCACGGCTTGCGCCGAGTCCGCGGGCGTCGCGATGATCGCGATCTCCACTCCGGCCGCCGCCGCCGCCTCTCCGAACTCCTCTATCGGACGGATGGCGATGTCTCTCCACACCTGGCCGATCAAGCGCCGGTCCCGGTCGAAGATGGCGACGATCTGGAATCCCTGCTTTTCGAATCCGCGGTAGGAGAAGAGCGCCGAGCCGAGGTTCCCGGCCCCCACCAGCGCCACGCGCCAGAGGCGGTCGAGCCCGAGAATGCGCCGGATCTCCACTTTGAGCCGCTCGATGTCGTAGCCGCGGCCACGCTTCCCGAAGCTGCCGAAGTAGGAGAGGTCCTTCCGGACCTGCGCGGAAGTGAGCCCGGCCCGGTCCGCCAGGTCGGCGGAGGAGAGCACGTTCAGGCCGGTTGCGGATGCCTCCTCGAGGAGACGGTAGTACGCGCTCAGCCTGCGCACGGTGGAGTCGGAAACGGTCTGCATGGGCACGCGAGCGGTCGCGCCGCTGAGCATCGTCGGACGGCGCGGCTTACGCCGTCACCTCCTCTTCGGCCGCCGAGATGACGCGGGCCACGTCGGCGATGCGGTCGCCCGGATCGAGGTTCATGAGCCGCACACCCTGCGTGTTGCGGCCGATCACGGAGATGCCGTCCGCGGAGACGCGGATGATCTGCCCCTGCTGCGTGATGAACATCAGCTCCTCGCCGTCCACCACCTCGCGGGCGGCGACCACATACCCGTTCCGCTCCGTGCAGCGGATCGTGATGATCCCCTTGCCGCCGCGGTTCGTGATCCGGTAGTCGGCGAGCGGAGTCCGCTTCCCGTACCCGTGCTCGGTGACGGTCAGGAGCGTCGCGTCGCGCTTGACGATGACCATGCTGACGACCTGATCGTCTTTCCCGCCGAGCGTCACCCCCCGCACCCCCGCCGCCGAGCGGCCCATCGCACGCACCTTTGTCTCGGGGAAGCGGATCGCCTGCCCTTCGCGCGTCGTGAGGATGATGTCGTGCTTGCCGTCGGTGATGTCGGTGCCGACCAGGGAGTCCCCTTCGGACAGCTCGATCGCGCGGATCCCCGCGCGTTTCGGATGCCGGAAGGCGGAGAGGATCGTCTTCTTGATGACGCCGTCCTTCGTCGCCATGACGAGGAACTGGTCCTCGGAGAATTCCTTCACCGGCACGAAGGCGGTGATCCTCTCGCCTTTCTCGACCTCGAGCATGTTGACGATCGCCTTCCCCTTCGCCGCGCGCCCCGCCTGCGGGATCTCGTGGACCTTGAGCCAGTGGGCCCGCCCCCTGTCGGTGAAGAAGAGGATGTACGAGTGCGTGGAGGCGATGAAGAGGTGCTCGATGAAGTCCTCTTCCTTCGCGGTCGCTCCGACCACGCCCTTGCCGCCGCGCCGCTGGCTGCGGTAGCTCGAGACGGGCAGGCGCTTGATGTATCCGGCGTGGGTGATCGTGATGACCATGTCCTCTTCGGCGATGAGGTCCTCGATCTCGAAGTCCTCCGCCTCCCCGGCCACGATCTCGGTGCGGCGTTCGTCGCCGTACTTCTCCTTGAGCGCCTGGACCTCGCTCTTGATCAGATCCATCACCTTCCGTTCGCTGGCGAGGACCCCCTTCAGCTTCTCGATGAGCTTGATCAGCTCCAGGTACTCGTCCTCGATCTTCTTTCGCTCCAGCGAGGTCAGGCGCTGCAGGCGCATGTCGAGGATCGCCTGGGCCTGGATGTCGGAGAGCTCGAAGCGCTCCATGAGCCCCGACTTCGCCGAGGCGACGTCGGCCGACTTCTTGATGAGCTGCACGATCTCGTCGATGTGGTCGAGGCAGATCTTGAGCCCTTCGAGGATGTGGGCCCGCTTCTCCGCTTCATCCAGCTCGAACTTCGTCCGGCGAATGACGACCTCGCGCCGGTGCTCGATGTACGCGTCGATCAAACCGCGGAGCGTGAACGTCTTCGGCTGGTTCTTCGTGAGCGCCAGCAGGTTCGCGCCGAAGGTCGTCTGCATCTGCGTGTGCTTGTAGAGCTGGTTCATGACGACGCGCGCCTGCCCATCGCGCTTGAGCTCGATGACGATCCGCATGCCCTCGCGGTCGGACTCGTCGCGGATGTCGGAGATCCCGGTGATCGAGCCGCCCTTCACCAGCTCGGCGATCTTCTCCAGCAGGTTCGCCTTGTTCACCTGGTACGGGATCTCGCTGACGATGATGTTCTCTTTGCCGCTCTGGAGCGTCTCGATCGCCGCGCGCGCGCGGACGGTGATGAGGCCGCGGCCCGTGCGGTACGCCTGCCGAATCCCGTCGCGGCCGAAGATGATGCCGCCCGTGGGGAAGTCGGGCCCCTTCACGATCTTCAGGAGATCCGCCTCGGCAAGCTCCGGCTCGTCGATGATCCGGATGATCGCCGCGGCGACTTCCGAGAGGTTGTGCGGCGGGATGTTCGTCGCCATTCCGACGGCGATCCCCGAGGCCCCGTTCGTCAGGAGGTTCGGGAAGATCGCGGGGAGCACGACAGGCTCTTGGCGCGTCTCGTCGTAGTTCGGGCGGAAGTCGACGGTGTTCTTCTCGAGGTCGCGGAGCAGCTCCTCGCCGATACGCGTCAGGCGCGCCTCGGTGTACCGCTCCGCCGCCGGCGCGTCCCCATCCACCGAGCCGAAGTTCCCCTGCCCGTCGAGGAGCGGGTAGCGGAGCGAGAAGTCTTGCACGAGACGCACCATCGTCTCGTAGACGGCGGAGGTGCCGTGAGGGTGGTAGTTGCCGGTGACGTCCCCCGTGATCTTCGCGGACTTCCGGAACGCCCTGTCGTGGGCGAGACCGAGCTCGTTCATGGCCACGAGGATGCGGCGCTGAACCGGCTTCAGACCGTCGCGGACATCCGGGAGGGCCCGATTCACGATCACGCTCATCGAGTAGTCGAGATACGAATGCTTCATCTCGTCTTCGAGATAGATCGGAATGATCCGCTCGCGGCCCATGTTGGTGGCCATCAGACTCTTTCTCCTTGCGTGCGGGCGCCTACACGTCCAGGTTGCGGACGCGGAGCGCGTTCTCTTCGATGAACTGCCGGCGCGGCTCGACCTGGTCGCCCATCAGAATCGTGAAGATGCGGTCGGATTCGGCGGCATCCTCGACGTCCACCTTCAGAACGGTCCGCTTCTCGGGGTCCATCGTGGTGGACCAGAGCTGCTCCGGGTTCATCTCACCGAGACCCTTGTACCGCTGGATCTGGATCCCCTGGCGGCCGATCCGGTCGAGGACCTGGTCGCGCTCCTTGTCGCTGTAAGCGTAGATCTCCTGCTTCCCCTTCTTCACCCGGTACAGCGGCGGCTGCGCGATGTAGACGTAACCCTTGTCCACGAGCGGGCGCATGTAGCGGTAGAAGAAGGTCAGGAGCAGCGTGCGGATGTGCGCGCCGTCCACGTCAGCGTCGGTCATGAGGATGATCTTGTGGTACCGGAGCTTCGCTTCGTCGAACTCTTCCTCGCCCTGCCCGATGCCGGCGCCCAGAGCCATGATGATCGTGCGGATCTCCTCGTGGGAGAGGGCCCGGTCGAGACGCGCCTTCTCGACGTTGATGATCTTTCCCTTGATCGGGAGGATCGCCTGGAAGCGGCGGTCGCGCCCCATCTTCGCGGAGCCGCCCGCCGAGTCGCCCTCGACGATGTACAGCTCGCACAGGGCCGGATCGCTCATCGAGCAGTCCGCGAGCTTCCCGGGGAGCGACCCCGAATCGAGCACGCTCTTCCGGCGCGCCAGATCGCGCGCCTTCCGCGCCGCCTCGCGGGCGCGCGCGGCGCCGACGCACTTCTCGACGATCTTCCGCGCGACCGGCGGGTTCTCCTCGAAGAACTCGCCGAGCGACTCCCCGACGAGCGAGGCGACGATTCCCTGGACCTCGCCGTTCCCGAGCTTCGTCTTCGTCTGCCCTTCGAACTGCGGATCCGGAACGTAGACGCTCACCACGGCCGTCAGCCCCTCGCGGACGTCGTCCCCCTGGAGCTGGTTCTCGCCCTTCTTGAACAGGTTGTTCTTCTCCGCATACGTGTTGATCGAGCGCGTCAGGGCCGACTTGAAGCCGGCCAGGTGCGTTCCGCCCTCGAGCGTGTTGATGTTGTTCACGTACGAGAAGATGTTCTCCTGGTAGCCGTCGTTGTACTGGAGCGCGAACTCCGAGATGATGTTGTCCCGCTCCTTCCGGAACGCAACGACCTTCTTGTGTATCGCGTTCTTGTTCTCGTTCAGGAACTCGACGAACGAGCGGATTCCACCCTTGTACTGGAACACGCTCTGCTTGTTCGTGCGCAGATCGGAAAGCGTGATCTTCAGTCCGGCGTTGAGGAACGCCAGTTCGCGCAGGCGGTGGGCGATCGTGTCGAAGTTGAATTCGAGGCTTTCCTCGAACACCTTCGGGTCCGGCATGAACGTGACCTTCGTGCCCGTCTTACGCGAGGCGCCGAGGCGCTTCAGCTTGGACACGGTCTCGCCGCGCTCGTAGCGCTGGTGCCAGACCCCGCCGTCGCGGCTCACCTCGACCTCGAGCCACTCGGAGAGCGCGTTCACCACGGACACGCCGACGCCGTGGAGGCCGCCGGACACCTTGTACGACTGCTTGTCGAATTTCCCTCCGGCGTGGAGCATCGTCATGACGACCTCGACGGCCGGCTTCCCTTGCTGCGGGTGCATATCGACCGGGATGCCTCTCCCGTTGTCGATCACCGAAACGGAGCCGTTCGGATGGATCTGCACCTCGATCGTGTCGCAAACGCCGACCATCGCTTCATCGATGGCGTTGTCCACGACCTCGTAGACGAGGTGGTGCAGACCTCGCGCGCCGGTGCTCCCGATGTACATGGCCGGGCGCTTGCGGACGCCCTCCAGGCCCTTGAGGACCTGGATCTGGTCGGCGGTATATTGCGCCGGCTCGTCGGCCTGCACGGCGGAGCCTTCCCGATCGGTGCGGATTTCCTGCGTCATTCGTTACCTCGGCGGTTGTCGTGCCGCGATGGGCCCGAGGGATCCTCGCCCTGGACCCGCTCACTCCGTGCGCCGCGGCCCGGCGCGCCCGGAGCGCTTCCCCTCTCGCCGGGCTCGCTCCGCCCGGCCATGACGAACTGGATCTCGGTGACGGCCCCCGGCCCCGCCGCCTGGTTGAGGCGGCTCAAGATCTCCGCCTTGAGAAACGTGAGCTGGTTCATCCAGACGGAACTCGTGACCTCGACGATGAGACACGCGTCCCGGTACGACACGGCGCGCGTCCGCCGCGCGATCTCGGGCCCGACCGCCGGCGCCCAGAGGTCCATGAGGCGCATTCCGGCCGTGGCCGGACCGAGCACGTGTCCTTCGAGGAGCCGCTTCAGGATCTCCTGAACTCGCTCCATCAGAATCGCCTACGACTCACTCCGGCAGCCGCAGGGGCATCACGAGGCAGAGCGCGTCTTCGCCCTCCGCGTTCATGCCGGGAGTCACCACGGCCGCGGAAACGGCGGTGTTGAAGGCGAAGACGACAGAATCCGAATCGAGCGTCCGGAGAATGTCGAGGAGATAGAGCGCGTTGAATCCGACCTCGAAGCGCTCGCCGTCGCCGTCGGCCGGCACCGTCTCCTGCCCGGTGCCTACTCCCGCGGAGCTGACATCGATCGTGATCTCGCGCGGCGCAAGCGACAGCTTGATCTGATGCGTAATGCTGTCGGCCAGGATCGAGACGCGCCGCACGGCGGACGCCAGAAGCTGCCTGTCCACCGTGACGCGGCGCTTGCTCTCCTTCGGGATCACCTGGCCGTAATTTGGGAACGCGCCCTCGATGAGGCGCGAGTAGATCTTCGTGCCTCCCAACTCGAAGAGAACGTACTGCTTCGACATCGTCACCCGAAGGTCGTCGATGCCGCCGGCGAGGCGGAGCACCTGGTTCAAAACCTTCGGCGGCACGATGACGTCGGCCTCTGCGTCGAAGGCGCCGATGACGTTGACGCGGGCGAGGCGGTGCCCGTTCGTCGCGACCAGCGTGAACTTCTCGCGGTCGAGTTGGAACAGGACGCCGTTCATCTCCGGCCGCATGTCGTCCGTCGAAACCGCGTACGACGTCTTCTGCACGGCGCGCTCGAACTTCACGAGAGGAAGCGCGAACTTCTTGCCGCCTTCGAGCTTTGGAATTTGCGGAAAGTCCTGCGGGTCCGCCGTGACCAGATTGAACTTGCCCACACCTTTGCCGAAACTGATCGTCACGTTCCCCGCCTCGACCGTCACGTCCACCTTCTCCGCCGGAAACTCGCGCATCATCTCGAGCAGCTTCCGCGCCGGAATAGCGATGCGTCCTTCCTTGTCGACCTCGGCCGGCCGGGCCGTCACGATGGAGAGGTCGAGATCGGTCGCCGTGAGCGTGAGACGCCCATCCTTCGCCTCGGCAAGCATGTGCGAGAGAATGGGAAGCGTGCTCTTCTGAGGGACAGCGTTTGCGGCGACCTGAAGCGATTCGAGCAGGTCACTCTGCATCATCGAAAACTTCATCGAGCGCTCCCCCTTCAGCTTCCGTGAAAACCGCTAACCATATGAATTCACTTCTGATTATAGCTTTACGGATCTCAAGAAGTCTAGTGGAACGATCCCCCGCCGGCAAGGAAAAACTCCTCCACGTGCATAGCTTTATGTTCTTCTATTTGAGTATTTTAACGGCTGTAGACGTAGGGCGTGTGGAGATGGTGATAAGACCCTGGAATCGGGGTGTATCACGTTTATCGGCAGCGTGATAGACAGATGTCCCCTGCTGTGGATAACCGGTTGATGGCTCGGACGAAATCCACACGGCACGATCTCCAGAAAGTTATCAACAGGCTATATGTACTCAGGGTGGAGAACTCAGGGAGGAATCATCCCGGACACGAGCGTCCGAACGCAGGCGCCCCGCACCGTTGCGGTACGCGACGGAGCTGCATCCGGTGACTCGCCGAAGGCCTCGACCGGCGCGTCCTAATTCGCGGTCGAGGCCTCCAGGGCGCTTTGGATCTGGTCGAGGGCAGCACCGGTCGTAGGATCCGACTCGCGCAACCGCTCGATCTTTCTCACGGCGAACAGCACGGTCGAATGATCCTTGCCGAATTGGCGGCCGATTTCGACGTACGACAACTTCGCAATGCTCCTGGCGAGATACATGGCGACCTGTCGCGCGGTGACGACGGTGCTCGTGCGGCGTTTTCCACGCATGGCCTCTTCCGTCACACCATAGTGCCGCGCGACGACTCGCTGGATGAGGCTCACGTCGAGGGGAACGGTGGCGGGGCACAGGATACCGCGGAGCGCTTCTTGAGCGAACGCGACGTCGATGTCCCGGCCCGTGAGCGAAGCGAACGCGCTCAGGCGCGCCAGGCTTCCTTCCAGCTCGCGGATGTTCGTGCGGAACGAGCGCGCGATCATCTCGAGCACGTCGTGGGGGATCCTGACGCCGTCGTGTTCCGACTTCTTGTGCAGGATCGCGAGGCGCGTCTCGAGATCGGGCGGCTCGATGTCCGTCACGAGCCCCCAGTGGAAGCGCGAGATGAGCCGATCCTCGATGTGCGTGATGTCGCGGGGCGCGCGGTCGCTCGTCATGACGATCTGCTTTTGCGCATCGTAAAGAGAGTTGAACGTGTGGAAAAATTCTTCCTGCGTCGATTCCTTCCCGCCGAGGAACTGGACATCGTCGATGAGAAGGACGTCCGCATTGCGGTAGCGATCCTTGAAGTCGAGAGTCCTGCCGAGCTGGATCGCCTGAACCAGCTGGTTCATGAACGTCTCGCACGTCAGATAGAGGATCTTCTTTCCGGGACTCTGGGAATGCACGGCGTTCCCGATCGCGTGGAGGAGGTGCGTCTTGCCGAGTCCGACGCCGCCGTAGATGAACAGCGGGTTGTAAGCGGCGGCCGGCCTGTCGGCGACCGCTTGGCACGCGGCCCTGGCGAACTCGTTGCTCTTGCCCACGACGAACCCCTCGAATGTGAACCGGCTCTGGAGGCAGTACGTCTCCCCGGGGCGAGAGGCGGATGAAGCAGCCGTGGCCGGCTTGGCGGCCGGCGCCGGCGGAGGAGGCGGCGTCTCCGACGGAGCATCCGCGTCCACGGTGAACGCGATCCGGACCTCCCCGCCCGCGATCTTCTTGGTCGCATCGTCGAGAAGGGAGAAAAAGTGCTCCTCGATCCAATCGATGAAGAACGCGTTCGGGAATTCGACCCGCAGGGTGCCGTCGGCGAGAGCGACGGCGCGCGCAGGCCCGAACCACGTCTGGAACTTCTGGGGCGACACGCGCCCGCGAAGCTCCTCGAGGACCTTCTGCCACAGGGCGTCCGCAGCAGGGCACACAGGACGAGAGGGATAGGTCGTCAGCACGTCCGCCAATCGCGGGAGCGCACGAGGCGCGCCGCTCACAGTACAGCTCCGACTCTGCACGGTGCCGCGGACAGGCTCGCACGCGATGGCGGAACCGAGGAGAGAACGGCCAGCGTTCGTCCGTGTCTCGCCAGGGGATGAGCCCGAGGTCGTCCACACCGAGAGGTCGTGATGTGAACGACGTCGCAAGTCCGACGGTGCTTACGAGGCAGCTGGATCAAAACTTGTCAGACACTTCTTACTAACCGACGCGAAGCGCATCCTACCATTGGTGCATTGACCGCTCAAGAGAAAATCTCGGGAGCGTCGTGACGCGGCGGCAGAACTGCGGCAGAAGGAAACTTACGCGCGTGCAGGGGCGGAAAGAGAAAGTTTCAAAAGTGCGCGAAAGCGAGCGGTGGCCGAGCGCGCCGACGAAAGCCGCTCGTGATGCAGCTTTCATCCGTAGCCATACGTTTGAGCGCGTCACGGCGCGCCTTCTGGGCACATCGACGCGCGGAAGCGGGCACCAGAGCGGCTTTCACGCACCGCTCCGTCCGAGCGCGAAAAGGCGAAACAGGGCGTCTCGTCGCGAGGACGGCGGTCGTGACCGAATCTTGACAGTGCGCGCCTCCGCTATTCCCAAGCCCGAACAGGCTCTTGACGGTCCATTTTCGTCCCGGTATCCTCCTTGGGTTGGCGTGCCCCCTCGCTGCGCCGCACCCGCCCAAGGCGTCCTCTCAGGGATGCCCGATCACGGAGATCGATTTCATCGCGAGGTCGTGTGCTGTCCGGCGCGCGGCGCGGGTGCGAGCATGGACGTATCGTTGAACCCGGTCGGGTCGATGGATGGAGGAGTTCAGTGAAGCGAACCTATCAGCCGCACAACCGGCGGCGCAAGAAGGCCCACGGGTTTCGAAAGCGCATGTCCACCCGTCATGGGCAAGATGTTCTGAAGCGCCGCCGCGCGAAGGGCCGCAAGCGCCTGACCGTCTAGCGGTCGCGGTTCCGGGATACGAATGCCACTAGGACGCGAACGGCTCGATTCCCGGGAACGCTTGAGACGGCGCTCGGATTTCCAGACGATCTATCAGCAGGGCCGGTCGATTCACGGACGATTCCAGGTTCTCTTTTACCTGACGGGTGATCAGATCGAGCGGAAGATCGCCTTCGTCGCGTCTCGCCGCGTCGGGCCGGCGGTCCGGCGCAACCGCGCCAAGCGCCTGCTGCGCGAGGCGTATCGGCGGCTCCAGGCGGCGGTGATCCGCAATGCGAGGTTGATCTTCGTCGCGCGGCCCGAATGCGCCGACGCATCCTCGGACGAAGTCCGGTCCGAGACGAAGCGCATGCTCGCCGACGCGGGCCTCCTTCGTCATGGAGATGAGCCCGCGAGCTAGCCGCCGGCCGCTCGATCCGGAGAGAACGTTGTCGAAGCTGCTCGTTGCGCTGCTGCGGATGTACCGTCTCCTCGTCTCACCGTTGTTTCCTGCGTCGTGCCGCTTCACGCCTTCATGTTCGCGGTACGCGGAAGAGGCGATCAGGCGGCACGGCACTCTTCGCGGCGCATTTCTAGCCACTAAGCGTCTGCTGCGCTGCCATCCCTTCCATCCGGGCGGAAATGATCCGGTGCCGGCGCGAGCGGACCACCCCGGTCCCTCGAGGACGCGATGATGGATCGACGTACGCTTCTCGCCATCGTTCTCGCGACGGTGGTCGTGATCATGTTTCAGGTCTTCTTCTTTCGCTCGTCGCCGCCGCCACCCGCTCTCGAGCAGGCCGATTCCGTGGCCGCGCCGGCGCCCGAGGTGGTCGAGCAGCAGCCCCCGCCCGCCGCGGCTCCGGGCGACACCCTCCGGTTCTGGCGGCCCGGCGCCTCGGTCGAGGCACGCGAGTTCACGGTGCGGACGCCGGACTACGTGGCCCGCCTCAGCTCGCGCGGCGGGGTGCTCCGGAGTTTCACCCTTCTCGGATTTCCCGGACGCGACAGCGAACCGGTCGAGATGGTTCGCGACTCGCTCCAGGGCGAACTCGGCCTGACGCTGCTGACCCGCAAGGGACCGATCGATCTCTCGGAAACGGTCTTCTCGGCCGTGGAGACGTCGAACGACTCCGCCACCGTCATCACGTTCACGGCCGCCGACTCGGCCGGTCCGCACATCCTGCGCCGGTACAGCTTCCCGCGCGAAGGCTTCGCGATCCGGCACGAGGTGGAGATCGCGGGCGCCGGCACGCTCGGCGAGGGGGTCGATTACCGCATCGAGTGGAGCGGCGGGCTTCCCGTCAGCGAGAAGAACCCGAAGACCGACCTGGGAGCCTTCGCGTCGGTGACGTTCGTCGGGAAGAACCTGAAGCAGGACGGGCTCAGGTCGATGAAGCCGGGCGTGCGGCACGAGTATGCCGGCGAGGCGATCCACTGGACCGGGGTCCGGAACAAGTACTTCATCAGCGCCATCGCCCCGGTCCGCGGAGATCCCGTCCGCGTCTCGACGTTCGGGTCGAGGGAGAACGCCTCGACCGGCACGGAACTGACCATGGCGGTGCTCCCGGAGGAGACGACCCGGCACGAGTTCCTCGTCTACATCGGGCCCCTCGACTTCCATGACCTCCGCGGGCTCGGCGTCGGTCTCGAGCACGCTGTCAACCTGGGATGGCAGGCGCTCCGCTGGTTGTCGGTGTTCGTGCTCGACGTCCTCGACTGGTCGTACCGCTTCATCCCGAACTACGGCTGGATCATCGTCCTCTTGTCGGCCCTGACGAAGCTCGTCTTCTACCCGCTGACCCGCTCGAGCATGCGATCGATGGCGGGTCTTCAGCGGCTCAAGCCGGAAATGGACGCCCTTCGCGAGAAGTACAAGGGCGACCCGACGAAGATGAACCAGGCCGTGATGGAGCTCTACCGCAAGCACAAGGTGAACCCGATGGGCGGGTGCCTGCCGATCCTCGTCCAGATGCCGGTGTTCATCGCGCTCTATAATGTGCTCGCGAACGCGGTCGAGCTCCGGCGCGCCGGATTCCTCCTCTGGATCGACGACCTGTCTGCGCCGGACACGGTCGGCCACCTCTTCGGCTTTCCGATCAACCCGCTCCCGCTCGTGATGACAGGGACCACGATTCTTCAGCAGAAGCTGACGCCGACCGATCCGCGGCAGGCCATGATGGCGTACATGATGCCGGTCGTCATGCTGATCTTCTTCTATTCGTTCCCTTCGGGTCTCGTGATCTACTGGACGGTCAACAACGTGCTGCAGATCGCGCAGCAGTGGTGGATGAATCGACAGCAGAGTGCCGCCGTCCCGGTCGAGGTGGTCGCGCCCCCGCGGAAGGATGCGCGCCGGCGCCGGTAGGCAGCGCGGTCGAATGCAGCAGGAGGGAGTCAGCCGCGATGGATCTCGGCCAGAAATCGTCCGACACTGCCCTCGAGTTCGAGGGACGGACAGTGGACGAGGCCGTCGAGCGCGCCTTGCGGGAAACCGGTCTCTCGCGTGACGAGGCGCGGATCGAGGTGCTCGACGAGGGGAGCCGTGGCGTCCTCTCGATCTTCGGGGCAAGGGCCGCACGCGTGCGCGTGCTCGGGCGCCCCGCCGGCGCGGAGGCGGCGACGGAGCAAGTCCTCTCGCGGCTTCTGGACCTCATGGGGTTCCCCGCGACGGTGGAGGTGCGTGCCGAGGCGAACCGGCTCGAGGCGGTCGTCTCGGACACGGGGGCCGACGGGCTCCTCATCGGCCGCAAAGGGGAGTCGCTTCTGGCGTTGCAGCACATCACCGGACGGATCGTGAACCGGCTGACGGGGGGCCACGAGCAGGTGGTGATCGACATCGGCGGCTATCGAAAGCGCCGCGAAACTCAGCTGGTCAAGGCTGCGCTCGCGCTCGCCGAGCGGGCCCGCGACACCGGCCGCGAGGTCTTCACGGAACCGCTCTCGGCATCGGAGCGGCGTGTCGTGCATCTGGCGCTCGCGGAGCAGCCCGGCGTCAAGACCCACGCCATCGGCGAGGGGCTCTTGAAGAAGGTGGCGATCACCCCGTCGCGGGGCGGGCCGTAGCGAAAGCCGCCGCGGATCCGGCGGGGGGCGGTGCGGCGGGGCGTGACGGCCGGGGCGCGCGCGGCGGCAAATGGAGGCGCGGCGCGGACCCGGCGGGAGCAGGAAATAGAAGGGGCGGCGGTGCGAACCGCCGCCCCTCCTCGATTCGAGGCGCGAGACTACTTGTACGCGTTCTTGACGCGTCCCCAGGTCGCCGCCTGAACCGCCGTCGCGCCGGGGACCACGTCAGAGAAGGTATCGCCGACGAGCAGGTTGTCGATAAGCTGCCGCGAAGTCGTGCCGCTCGGGCTCGCCTGGCGGAGTGCAAACGAGTCGATGAGGTCGCCGACCGCACCACCGGTGCCGATGACGCTGGGGCTCGCCTCGACCGCCGGATCGATCCAGAGCTGCGCATCGCCCGTCGCGGCATCGTAGGCCACCACGAGCTTGTGCGTGCTGTCGAAGGAAAAGTCGCTCGGCCAGTACATGATCGTCGACGACGAACTCGCCCTGATACCGAACGTGAAGTCTCCACCGGCCAGCGGCGGCCCGTTGAAGATGCGCGCCGGGTAGATGAAGGTCGCGGAGTTGCGCGGGTGAGCGAAGTAGTCCCCCGCCCCGACGACCGATCCGGCCGGGATCGTCACGTCGAAGGAGACGTACGTCTTGTCCGCCGCACCCTGCGCGGCGAACGGTGCGTTGACGTCTTCGCCGGAGCCGGTGCTCTGGGCGAGGACGGCCTGCCCGGAAGTCACCTGAATCATCTTGGCCCCGGCACCGCTGTGCGCCGTCCAGCCGTCGTTGCCAACGAGGTTTCCGTCCGGATAACTGAAAGTCTCGTTGAGGAGCACCGCGGCACCGGCGATAGCCGGCATGACGCCGAGCGCCAGCACAGCGATGACGGCGAGGAAGCGGGAACGTCTGGTAGTTCTGTTGACCATGACAGTCTCCCTTCGAGATGTTGGTGGACGCACGCTGCACCGCATCGCCGAGACTGCCGATGGACCAGAATCGGCCCGGATACATGGACCAGTGAGACGCTCACTCGGTCGCCAGGCGGTTCTTCTTCGGCTTCCCGCCGCGATGTGTGGGAACCTGTGCTGCTGCGTAACGCCGTCCCTCATCGCCCGTCGCCGCTCGCGATCCGGCTCAGGGCTCGGGGGGGTTTACAGCACGAACAGTGTAGCATCGGAGTGCCCCGAATTCAAGCGAGAACTTCGAGTTACGCTGGCGCCTGAAGCGATTCCGCGGCGCGCTTTGGACGGCTCCGCTGCGCCGCCCCCCGCGGTGACGGAGAGACGGCCGCCCGAACCGCGGGCGTCCCGGCAGTGGGTGTAGAATCCGCCGCATGGCCAAAGTCGCCAAGAACACGGCCGCGCTCTCGGCGGCCCAGTTCTCCCGGATCCTCCTCTCCTTTCTCCAGCTGAAGATCCTCTCCGTGGGGTTGAGCCCGCACGACCTCGGGGCGTACTTCACGCTCAACGCCTTGGCGGCCATCCTGACGTTCGCATGCCAACTCGGCTTCCCGTCGGTGCTCACGAGGTTCGCCGCGAAGTACGACGTGCACGGGCAGAAGCGGGCGCTGGCGCGGCTCATGGCGATCGTGACCGGTATCTCGCTCGTGGCGGGCGCCGTCCTCGTCGCCGTCTTCGTCCCGCTCTCGGGGCCGCTCACGGACGGGCTCTACCACGGAGAGATCGGGGCGGACGTGTTCGTCCTCGCGATCGCGGTGCTCGCGCTCGCGGCGATCCGAGGCACCGTGTACGCGTTCTTCGACGGCCTTCGCCGGATGGAAGTCGGGATGCTGCTCGAGACCGGGTTCCTCGCCGTCGTGAACGCGCTCCTGTTCGCCTATCGCGACGCCTTCACGCTCGATCTGGTGTTCCGGATCCGGCTCTGGGTCTCGGTCGCGTTCCTCGTCGTGACGCTCGCGCTCGCGGCGCGCGCGCTCGCGAGGCTCCCGTACGCGTCGGGGAGGGAGGAGGCGGTGCTCCCGGACATCCGCTCCTTCTGGCTCGGCGCGATCTTCGGGAGCTTCGTCGCCGTCGCGCTCTCCTACGGCGACCAGTTCCTCATCAGCTTGTTCCTCTCGGTTGAGATCGTCTCGGTCTTCGCGGTCGCGACGCGCGTCCTCCAGTTC
>Ga0326597_10003540_pt1 | contig 22401 bp, 18 predicted proteins | sample RVTome_12_FD_203789 | JGI IMG/M metagenome (GOLD analysis project Ga0326597, IMG submission 203789) | Soil microbial communities from uranium-contaminated site in the Upper Colorado River Basin, Wyoming, United States - RVT100D185 | ecosystem: Environmental > Terrestrial > Soil > Contaminated >...
TCGCGGCCGGATTGATCTTCGCGGTCCACCCAGTGCACGCCGAAGGTGTCGCGAACCTCGTTTCGCGCGGTGAGCTGCTGGCAGCGGCGGGAATGCTGGCTGCGGTCCTCGCTGCCCGGCGCGGCTGGTGGATCGGGGCCATCGCCTGCGCCCTGCTGGCGATGCTCAGCAAGGAAATCGGTGTCGTGACCGGTGTCGCGATACTGCTCGATGACTGGCTGCGACCGGCGGGCGAAGATCCCTACCCGCGGGTGTTCTATGCCGCGCTTGTGGTCGTCACCATCGGGTTCCTCATTGTCTGGCTGCGCATCGGGTATTCGCCGCTCACCGACGTCGCCGCCCCGTTCATCGGTGCCGGTGTGGGACGGCGGCTGGCGCTGGCGTTGCCGGCCGTCCTCCGGGCCGCGGAGCTGCTCGCGTGGCCGGCCACGCTGTCGGTCGACTACAACCCGCAGGTCATCCCATTCAGAACCGGCTTCTCGGCGGCCGCCGGGCTCGGCGCGGTCGTGGTGCTAGGAATCGCGGCCCTCGGCCTGGGCGCGCGGCGCCGCGCCCCGGCGCTGAGCTTTGCGGCGCTGGTCGCGGGATTGGCATTCTTGCCGACCTCGAATCTGTTGTTCGCGTCCGGCATCGTGCTGGCCGAACGGAATCTCTATCTGCCCGCACTGCTGCCGGCGGCGATCGTCGGCGCCGGGGTCGCCTGGGCGCTGCAGCGCTGGGAGCAGTCGCGCGTAGTACTCGCGACGGCCGTGCTGCTCGCCGCCCTGGCGGCCCGCAGCCTGGTGCGCCTGCCGGCGTGGAAAGACAACCGCTCGTTCCTGCTCACGCTGCTCTCCGAGCACCCGGAGTCGTACCGCGGTCAGCAGTCGGCGGCGGCGGTCCTGGCGGGGATGGGGAAACCGACGGAGGCCCGCGCTGTGTACGCCCGCGCTGATTCGTTGTTTGGCGGCGATCCCCATCTGAAGGCCGGCTTCGCGTTCTTGCTGATCGGCCAGGGGGACACGGCCGGGGCGGCCCCGCTCGCTCGCGCGGCGCGACAGATCTTGCCGAGGGAACGGGTGGCGCTGCGAGTCGAGTATTTGTTGGCGCGTGCACGCGGTGAGCGCGCGCGCGCGGCGGCGCTGGCGGACACGGCGCTGCGCTGGTTCCCGCTCGAGCGGGAGTGGTACGCCGCAGTACAGCGACCCTGAAAGAGTAAGGAAAAGTCTGACGACTCCATGTCTCGCAAGGCCGTGCGTTTGCGAGCGGGTCGTTGCAAAACGCGTGAGTCGAGGCCTTTCGGCGGCCTCCGGCAGCCTGTTCCCAACCCCCCCAAGGCATTATGTTGTATTGGCTTAGGCGGCGGCTCGGAGCAGGGCACAGGCCTTGCCTATACTCTCGTTGGGAAAACAGGCGCCCATCAACTTCAAGCCCGGGAGAACGAGATGAATCGTAAGGGTTTCACGCTCATTGAGCTGCTGATCGTGGTGGTGATTATCGGCATTCTGGCCGCCATCGCGATCCCGAAGTTTGCCAACACGAAGGAGAAGGCGTACCTCGCCTCGATGAAGTCGGATCTCCGCAACCTGGTGACGGCGGAAGAGGCGTATTTCGCGGATTCCGTGAAGTACACCACCGCCCTGGGCACGGCGTTCGCCACGACGACCGGGAACGGCACGCCGACGATTGCGTTGACCGGCGACGGCTGGACGGCGACGTTGACCAATCTGAACACCACGAAGACCTGCGCGATCTTCATCGGCAGTACGGCGATCGCCCAGGCCACCAAAGAGGGCGAGCCGAAGTGCAAGTGAGTTCTCAGGCGTGACAGCTGGGACAGGAACGGCGGGGACTTCCCCGCCGTTCCTGTTTGGGTGACCGGCCATGGCCGTCAAACCCCCTCTCAGAACTGTTCTCCTCGTCCAGCTGGCCTTCCTTGCGGCGACGGCGCTCATTCTCGGAGTCGCCACCAGTCTTCTGGCGAGTACTCTCGCCCCCGAGCGAGCCTTCCCTCTCGTACTGGCGGTTGTGGCCGGGGATGTCGTCATATTCATCGCCTTCGGCCACTATCTGGTGACCCGCCTGATCCTCAAACCATTGCGACGTCTCATGGCGTCCGCGGATGCGGTCATCGCCGGCGATCTGGACGCCCGCGCGCCGCAGGCCGAAACCGACGATTTCTCCACGCTGGCCGACCGGTTCAACCGCATGACCGATCACCTGCTCGACGCCCAGAGTCAGCTAGTGCGCGCCGAGAAGCTGGCCAGCGTCGGGCGGCTGGCCGCCGGTATTGCCCATGAGATCGGCAACCCGCTGGGCGGGGCGGCGACGTACGTCGAAGTGCTGCGGAAGCGGGGCGGCGACCGTGAGGTGACCGACGCGTTAGCGCGCGAGCTCGACCGTATCGACCGCATCGTCCGCAGCCTCCTCGACTATGCCCGCCCGCACGATGAAGCGCCCCAGCCGGTCTCCGTCGCGGTCGTGCTCACCGCGGCGTTCGAGCTGCTCCAGGCGCAGGGCACGCTGCGGTCGGTGCGGGCCCGGCTCGATCTGCCCGCCGACCTCCCAGCCGTGCTGGGGCGGGCGCATCTCCTGGAGCAGGCCGTGGTCAACCTGTTGCTGAACGCCGTCGACGCCGCTCCGGACGGCGACCTGGTGCTCGGGGCCCGCCCGTGGGCCTATCAGCCGGCCCGCTTGATCACACGACGCGCCAGCGACGCCGCCGACGCCTTTTTCCCCAGGGCTCCGGGACGGCGGCCCTCACGCAGCGAGATCTCCGCGGGCGCGCCGGGGGTGCTGATTTTCGTCGCCGACTCGGGGCCGGGCGTGCGGCCAGGGGATCGCGAGCAGATCTTCGAGCCCTTCTTTACCACCAAGGAGCCCGGCCGGGGCACCGGTCTTGGGCTGGCGATCGTGGCCCGCGCGGTCTACGACATGGGTGGGGTCGTGTGGCTCGAGCAGGCGCGCGAGGGTGGTGCCGCGTTCAAGCTGTTCTTTCCGGAGGCCGGGAAGTGAGTCGAGTCCTCATCGTGGATGACGAGCCGGGCCTGCGCCAATCGCTGGGCCTGCTGCTGGGCGATGCGGGCTACGACGTGGCGGCTGAGAGTGATGGGCGACGCGGGCTGGAGCGAGCCCTGTCGGAGCCGTTCGACCTGGTGCTGTGCGACGTCAGGATGCCCCAGCTCACCGGCATTGAATTCCTGCGCGGCTACCGGGATCGGGGCGGAACCGCGCTGGTCATCATGATGAGCGCCTATGGTGGTGAAGATGCCGCCCTGGCCGCGATGAAAGAGGGGGCGTACGACTACGTCCCCAAACCATTTCGTCCCGACGAGGTAGTGCTGGCGCTGCGCAAGGCAGAGGAGCGGGAGCGCCTGCGCCGGACCGTCGTCGGCCTGCGGGCGCAGCTCGACCGTGGTCCGGAGGCCCGCGCCCTGGTCGTGGCCAGTCCGGCGATGCAGGCCGCCATGGACCTGGTGGAGCGCGTCGCAGAGCACAAGACCACGGTCTTGATCACCGGGGAGAGCGGCACCGGGAAGGAAGTCATCGCGCACGCTATCCACCGCGCCAGTCCACGGGCGGGAGCGGCCTTTATTGGCGTGAACTGCGCGGCGATCCCGGAGAGCCTGCTCGAATCCGAGCTGTTCGGCCACGTTCGCGGCTCCTTTACCGGCGCCACCGGTGACAAGCCCGGTCTGTTCGAGCAGGCGGACGGCGGCACCCTGCTCCTGGACGAAATCGGGGAGATGCCCCTCGGACTGCAGGCGAAATTGCTGCGCGTGCTGCAGGAGGAGGAGATCCGCCGGGTCGGGGATAACAAGACCCGCCGGGTCGATGTGCGTCTCTTGGCGGCGACCGCCCGATCGCTCGACGTCGAGGTGGCCGCCGGGCGCTTCCGCGAGGACCTCTTCTATCGCCTCAAAGTCGTCACCATCCTGCTCCCTCCGCTGGTGCAGCGCCGCGAAGACATCCTGCCACTCGCCCGGCACTTCGCGGCGCGCCTGGCGCGGCGCCTGGGACGCCGGCTCGATTTCACCCCCGCAGCGGCGGCCTGGCTGGAAGCACAACGGTGGCCGGGGAACGTCCGGGAGCTGGAAAACGCGATCGAGCGGGCGGCGGTGCTGTCGGGGCATGAGCTGCTGCAGCCGGACGACTTGCACCAGGATTCCGCTCCAGCCCCTGCCACGCCGATCCCCGGAGCTGCCGGTCGGACCTTGCGTGAAATCGCCGAGCAGGCCGAACGGCAAGCGATCCTCGAGGCCCTGCAGACCGCGGACGGCAACCGCCGAGCGGCCGCACAGCAGCTCGGGGTCAGCCTACGGACGCTGTTTTACAAGATGCAGCGGTACCATCTCGAATAGCGCAACTTTTTGCATAAATGCAGACAATTGCGCGGCTAGACGGTGGCGCAAAGTAATGTAAGTGCTTATATCGCAATGAAATGATGGCGGGCACGGTTCCTGTACTGGAATACCGCCGAACCCAGGGAGGATTGGCATGAAACGGCACCTATGGAGCGCAGGAGAAAGAGCGTCGGGGCTGATGTCTGGCCGCGACGCGGCGGGCGCTCCGGCGTCTACGGCCGGGTTCTCGTTGATCGAGATCCTCATCGTGATGGCGATCCTCGGGCTCGTTGTGGCGATCGTGGCGCCGAAGATCGACATCACCCGGTTCAAGCTGGAAGCGGACATGCAAGGCGTGGGCATGACGTTGCTCGCGGCGGAGCGGCAGGCCATCACTCAACAGCACGACGTCATCCTGACTTTCAACGCGGCCCAAGGGCTGATCCGCATCCACGACGACAAGAACAACAACGGCCTGGTCGAAACGGGCGAGCGGGTGCGCGGTGTAGCGTTGGGAGAAGGGGTCGTGTTCGGCCGCGCCAGCGCCCCGGCCCGCCCCATGGGTCCCGGCCCGGTGACCTTTACGAAAATCGTCAATGGACTACCGGCGGTGGTGTTCCACCGGGACGGCAGCGCCAGCGAGGCCGGGGGCTTTTACCTGACCTCGGTGCGGGCGGCGACGTCGGGCACCCACGTGGAAGACACTCGCGCCATCGAGCTCGAACGGGCCACCGGCCGCGCGTCCTGGTATCGCTACGGGCCGCCGTCGTGGCGGAGGGCGTTCTGACATGAACAAGAGCGGCTTCACCCTGATCGAGGTCATCCTGGCGCTCACCATTCTGCTCGTGGTGATGATGATGCTGGCGACTACGACGGGGAAAACGGTGCACATCGCCACCACGAGCGCCAACCAGGGTGCGGCGATTCAGCTGGCGATCGATCGCATCGAACAGGTCCGTGCCGATCCGCGATACGACGCTCTCGATACCGCCTATACGGCGACGGAAACCACGTTCCCGACATTGTCCGGGTTCACGCGCGTGACGAGTATCGTGCGGACCGGCGGCATCGGGCAACCCAACGACTACAAAAAGATCACCGTCACGGTCACCGCCCCGGGCGTCTCCCCGGCGGTCGTCCGGACGGTGACGGTGGCGGCCCCATGACGACGATGCGACGACGCCCGACCGATGAGCGCGGCTTGACCCTCATCGAAATGCTGGTGGCCCTGGTGGTGTTCTCGGCCGTGCTCGCGGGCGCGCTGGCGTTCCTGCGCGCGCAGGGACGGAGCTTTTCCCTGGGCAGTCAGCGCGTCGCCATGCTGCAGAACGGTCGCTTCGCGATCGACCTGCTGGAGAAGGATCTGCGCACTGCGGGCGCGGGCGCACCTGACATCCAGCCGCCGCTGATCTACCTCGGGGCGTCGGTGTTGGCGTTCAACGCCAACTACCTCACCAACACCCCGGGGGACGTCTTTGCGGTCTACTACAACCCCGACGCCGTCACGGGCAGCACGGCCGCGATGACCAAGGCCGAGCGGATCACGCTTCCCATGACTTCGTTCGCCTATCCCGATACCTCGTATGTCGAGGCCGGCATCAACAGCAACGCCGAGACCATCACCTTCTGGTTCGTGGATGATTCAGGGACCGCCCGGACCGATGACTTCGTGCTGTATCGCCAGATTAACAACCTGACTCCCGAGCTCGTGTCGCGGAACCTCCTCCAGACGCCAGGGGTGCCGTTCTTCCGGTACCATCGGATCGCCATGGTGGCCGGGAATCCCACACTCACCCAGGTCGTGAACGCCAGCCTCCCCTGGCAACACACGGTGCCCGTGCACCTGGCCCTAGCCGATACCGGGGCGGTGTCGCGCATCGACAGCGTCCGGGCGGTGCAGGTCAGCTTCACCGTGACGAACGGTCTCACCGGGACAGCAGAGCGGCAGCGGGCGCTGAGCCGCTTCATGCGGCTTCCCAACGTCGGCCTGGCGAACAAGAAGACGTGCGGCGACGAGCCGATCCTCGGCGTTGGCCTGACGGCCACGTGGAATCCGGTGGCGGGCGGGGTGGACCTGGCCTGGAACGCGGCGGTCGACGAGACGGGCGGGGAAAAGGACGTGCAGCGGTATGTGATCTGGCGTCGCCTCAATACGGAGCTGGCGTTCGGCGATCCGCACCTCAGCATCCCGCCGGCAGGGCAGCCCGTGTATGGGTACACAGACACGGACGTGGTTTCCGGGAGCGCGTACATCTACGGGCTGGCGGCGCAGGACTGTACGCCGCTGACGTCGACGCGCGTCGAGAGTTTCCAAGTCAACATTCCTTAAGGACCGAAAGAGGGCAATCTGTATGCGGACGCATCGGGTAATCGAGAATGAGCGCGGCATCGCGCTGGTGGTCGTGCTGTTGGTGGTGCTGGCTGTCGCGGCCATCATCGCGGGCGCCGCGATGCTGGGCTCGAACACCAGCCTGATCGGCAGGCATCAGGCCCGGCTCAGCGTGCTCGAGACGGTGGCGGACGCCGGCCTGGAAGAGGCTCGGTCCCGTATCAACGGGGACAAGACGCAGTACCCTGACTCGGGGTTCAACATCATCGAGGCCGGGGCGACGGTGTATGCGGCCGACGGCTCGGTGATTCCCAACGTGAAGCGCTGGCTCTACGTCGGACCAAGCGGCGTGACCACCGGCCAGTACGGCGTGTTCGGGAGCGTCGTGGCCGTCGCCGAGGACCCCCAGGGTAACCGGGTGGTGCGGCGCGGCGAGGTGTTCCAGGAGAGCTTCTCCAAGTACGCTTATTTCACGACGATCGAAGGACTGATCTACTTCGCCAATGGCGACCAGATCTTCGGGCCGGTGCATTCCAACGACGTGATCCATGTTGCGTCCTCGGGCGCCACGTTCCACGGCCCGGTCTCGACCGGGCAGACCATCTCGGGGCTCTCGTACGGCACGTACAACCAGGGGTACAAGCAAAACGTCCCCATCATCCCGATGCCCGGCACCGCCGACCTGAACAAGTTGAAAAACCAGGCGCTCACCGGGAGCACCGCGATCACCGGGACCATGAGTGGAAACGCCGGGCAGGCCACGACACGCATCGAGTTCGTGGCGCTCGACCTCAACCTCGATGGTGACTCGACCGACGACGACGAAGGGTTCATGAAGGTGTATCAGGTCCCCTTGGCCATCGACGCCCGGTGGGTCGTGGCGGACACGTTCAACTACTCGGGGTCAGGCTCCAGCAACGGCGTGCGCAATTCCCCGAACTGCGGGCACGTCTACACGGGGTCGGGTGCGAACCACGCCGCGCTCGGGTTCGTCACGTTCGCCAACCATCCGACCGCGTGGAGCAGCGGCAACGACTCCAAGAGCAACGCCCCGAACAACGGCGGCTCCACGCGCCGTTGTTACTTGGGGGGATCGGATATCCTGAACACCCCTCAGGTATTCACGCCCATCGACACCCGCGGGAGTTGGTTGGCATGGCCAGGCGCCGTGGACCCGCGGGTGATCGTCGCCACTTCAGCGACGCAGGCGCCGTACATGTGGCCCATCACACGCGGACTGAACCCGAACTTCAAGGGCGTCGTGCACGTCGAGGGGAAGGTCGCGGTGAGCGGGAAGCTGCGGGGCCGCGTCACGCTGGCGGCGACGGGGAACATCATCCTCGCCGACGACATCACCTACGTCACCAACCCGGGGGCGGGGAATTGCAAGGACATCCTCGGGATGTTCAGCGGTGACTCGATCGTGGTCGCCGACAACCTGCTCAACAACCCGCTTCCGTACATCGCGAGCAGCGGGATCGATTTGCAATGGGACGAGACCCCGGACGAGTTCTTCCACGGTTTCGTGCTGGCGCTCGAGATCTTTACGGTCCAGCAATACAACCAGTGGGTCGATCTGGACGCCACGCCGTGCGGCGGCGTCGATTCTGCCCGCGGCTGCCTGTTCTTGACGGGTGGCATCATCCAGAAGCAGCGCGGCGCCGTCGGTCTCACCAACGGCTCGGGGTACATCAAGCGGTACTCGTACGATCAGTGCGGCCTCGAAAACCCGCCGCCGTACTTCCCGACCACGGGGCACTTTGCCCGCGGCCACTACTTCGAGGTGGAGCCCACCGGGTTCGACGTCGCTGCATACTGGAGCCTGCTGACGCCGAACTAGCCGTCGCCGCTGGCTCGATCGCGGGAAACCCCGCGCCGCCGTTCGGTGGCGCGGGGTTCTGCGTTGCGCGGGGAAATGTCCATGGCGGCGTGGATTTGCCCTATGCGGCCGCGCGGGACCATCACTATCCTCGGCGCATCATGGCAGCGGCGCGTGGGTTCTCCGTGGTCGAAGTGCTCGTCGCCCTCATCGTGTTCGCGGTGGGGATCCTGGGGCTCGCCGCCGAAACGGCGTCGCTCACCCGCGCGCTCGCCCGGACACAACGCGCGGCAGTCGCGTCCTCAGCGGCGGCGGCGCGGCTCGAGTGGCTCCGGATCACCGCCTGCGGCACGCCCGAGGACGGCGTGGAACCCGTGCTGCATCACGGCACCATCCTCGCCCAGCTCGAATGGACCTGGGGGCTCGCCGGCGATTCCACCCCCCGCGTGCGGCTCGTGACGGTCCCGGCCGGCCCGACGGCGCACCCGCTGGTCCGTCCCGACACCCTGACGGCAGTGTTCCCATGCCGGCGCTGACCCGCGGCGGGTTCACCCTCCCTGAGCTGGTCGTCGCCCTCACGTTGCTGGGGTTGATCTCCGCCGGTGCGCTGGGCCTGCTCCGCCAGACGCGAGATGCCTATCGGGCCGAATCGCAGGGGATCGACGTCCGGCAGAACCTCCGCATCGCGGCGGCATTCCTGCCGGCCGAGCTCAGGGAGTTGGACGCCTCGGACGGAGATCTCGTGGCCATCACCGACACGGCCATCACCATCCGAGCCCCACGCCAGTTCGCGGTGGCGTGTCGGACACCCGGGTCGAGCGGCCCAGGAGGGGCGCTGACCCTGACGCTGCGCGACGCACCGTTGTATGGCCTGCGGGACTTCAACCCGTCCATCGATTCCCTGTGGGTCTACTCTGAAGCAAATGGCGATGGTGCTGATGACGGTGGATGGATGCTGGGCTCGATCGCGTCCGTGGCCCCCGACTCCTGTCCTGACGGGCGGCCCGGCCGGCGGGTGACGACGATGCTCACTCCATCGGTCGGACAGGTCACGCCCGAGAGGGTGATCCCGTTGGGCGCACCGGTTCTCGGGTTCGAGACGGTCACGTACCGGCTGTACCGCTCCACGGAGGACCGTCGTTGGTACGTCGGGATGAAAACCGCCACCGATCTCCAGCCGCTGCTCGGTCCGGTGACGAGTGACGGTCTCGCGTTCGCGTATTTCGATTCCAGTGGTGCAGTCACGACCGATCCCTCCCGCGTGAGCCTGATCGAGGTCCGCGTCAGGGCCCGAACCGTCCAACCGATCCGGCGGGCAGGACGCCTCGAGCACCACGTGGACAGCCTCGTGACGCTAGTCGCGCTGCGCAACAATCGCCGGTTCTAGTGCCATCCATTAGCCCAGCGATCGCACCGCGTCGCGGCGCGCTACGCGGAGACCGGCGCGGCATGGCGCTGGCACTCACGCTCTGGGTGCTGGTGATCGGCGCGGCCGTCTTGACGGTGGCCGTGTTTCTCGGATTCCAGGAACAGCGGGCCGCCGGCGCCGGCCGGCGGCTGCACCGCACCCTGACGCGCGCCGAGTCGGCGCTCGCCGGCGTGTTGTCGGGCTGGACCCCCGGCGTGCTGAGCCGGCGTCTTCCGCAACCGTTCGATTCGGTGTTGATCAACGGGACGGGGGCGACCCCGGACGAGCAGTGGTCAGGCGCGATTCATCGATTGGGCCGGGACCTGTTCCTCGTCGAGCTTACAGCCGGTGATGCCCTCGGCGCAGGCGATCTGCCGACCATGGCGACACGTTCCCGCTTGGGATTGCTGGTTCACGCTCGGCCCGTACCGGTGGTCGTGTCCGCCGCGCTCTCCTCCGGTGGGCCCGCGATCGTCGGGACCGGGTCGACGATCGACGGTCGTGACCAGGCTCCTCCCAATCGCCCTGATTGCCCGCCGCCCGACAGCGCCGTCGCTGGGCTCATCGCCGGCACGATCACTGAGGTCGGCACACCGCTGATCGACGGATCCCCACCGACAGTGACGCGCCAGGTTGGCGACACCGGGCTCGCTGCGGAGGATCAGGTTGCATTCGACCAGCTGGCCTCCCAGGCCACGATCACCATGCCCGGTGGGAGTTGGGAAACGTGGCCAACCTCGGATGGCTCCGACTGCGATGTTGCGTTGCCGTACAATTGGGGGGACGGGTCGAGCGCCGATGGGCCGTGCAGCAGCTACCTACCAATCGTGCATGTTACGGGGGATCTGACCCTGACCGCCGGCCATGGGCAAGGTATCCTATTGGTGGACGGCAACTTAGTGATTAGTGGAGGATACCGTTTCTTCGGCCTCGTCCTGGTAAACGGTACGTTTGATGCGGGCAGCACTGGGGTTGGGTCGACGGTGTGGGGCGGCGTCGCGGCCGGCCGGATAGCCGGAGAAGCCCGGCCACTGACCGGGATCGCTGTGATGTACTCCAAGTGTATGGTCTCACACGCGTTACGCACTTCCGGCACACTGGTCCCGCTGCGTTCGCGCGCGTGGAAACAGCTCTTCTAAGTCTCCTAACTCTATCTCATCAAAATAGTTGTTCGATTGGCCTCAAGTAGGTTCGAGGCTTGACAGGATAAGGGCAGGGCTTTACTGTATTTTGCCCTTGTCCCGTCATGTCCTTCACGCTTGGGGAGTCATGGCCCTGCTAGGCTTTCTTGGCGGCAAAAAGACGTCTGTCGGCCTGGATATTGGCTCCGGCATCGTCAAGCTGGTGGTCGTTGACCATCGTGGCAGCGAGCCGGAGCTGGTTCGGGTCGCCACCACGGAGGTGGCTGCGGATGCCATCGTCGAGGGCGAGATCATGGACCCCGGTATCGTCGCCGAGGCGATTCGGGGCCTTTTTTCGACCGCCGGGGTCAAACCCAAGGGGGTCGTGACGGCGGTCGGGGGCCGGGACGTCATCGTCAAGAAGATCCAAATGGACCGGATGCGAGAGGTCGAGGCGCGGGACGTCATCCGCTGGGAAGCCGAGCAGCACGTGCCGTTCGACATGGCCAACGTCGAGCTCGATTTCCAGATTCTCGATCCCGAGGCCGAAGGGCTCCAGATGAACGTCCTCCTCGTGGCTGCCAAGCGGGAGCTCGTGGAGGGACGCGTCAGTCTGTTGCGGGAAGCCGGCCTCGAGCCTGCCATTATCGACGTGGACGCCTTCGCGATTCACAATGCGTTTGAGCTCAACTACCCCGAAGCCATGCACGGCGTCGTGGGGCTCGTCAATATCGGCCATGAAGTCACCAACGTGAACATCCTCGATGACGGCGTACCGGTCCTTACCCGCGACCTGGCGGTGGGCACACGGCGGTTTCGCGAGGACCTGCAACGCGAAAAGGGGCTGTCGGCCGAGGATTCGGAGCGGGTGGTCACCGGCACCGCGCAGAGCGTCGACCTCGCGGGGTATGTGGAGGCGCGCGGCGAGGAAGTCGCCGTGGGGGTGGAGCGGGCGGCCGCATTCCTGGCGACGGCGTCGCGCTCGGCGGGCGGGCTGTCGCGCGTGTTCACGAGCGGCGGCGGCGCGCGCATCCCCGGCCTGAACGACGCGCTGGCCCAACGGCTCAAGGTGCCGGTGGAGCTCGCCAACCCGGTCCAGCGACTGAAGGTCCGGGACACGGTCTATGAATCGGTGTCGCTGGACGAGGTCGCGCCGCTCCTGATGCTGTCGGTCGGCCTGGCTCTGAGGCGTGCGGCATGATTGAGATCAATCTTCTCCCAGGACAAAAGCGCAAGGCGCCGGGGGGCGGCAAGCTCCGGATGCCGGATTTCCGCGCGGTGGCCGCGAACGTCAAGGATCCTTGGTTGCTCGGGGCGATCGCGGCGGCCGTGGTGGTCTTCGGGGGAAACGGATTGTTGTACGTCATGAACAACGCGCGCCTCAATCGGGTGGAGACCGTGTTGCGCGGCGTCCAGGCGGAGAAGCGGCGCTACGATGCGGTCGTCGCCCAGAAGCGCCAGGCGGAGCGCGTGCGCGATTCGCTCGCGGCGGAGATGATGATCATCCGCAGCATCGACGCGGACCGCTACATCTGGCCCCATCTCATGGACGAGATCACCAAGGCGCTGCCGGCCTACACGTGGGTCACTACCGTGTCGTCCATGGCGGCGCCGCCACCGGCCACCACGACGACCGGTACGACGTCGATGGATTCGCTCGTCGCGAGCGAGGTGCGCGTCTCGGTTGACGGGCGCACGGTGGACATCCAGGCCTACACGACGTTCCTGCGCCAGCTCGCGGCCTCCCCGTGGCTCACGGAGGTGCTGCCGACGCGCGCCGCGACGGTGATCGAGCAGGACCGGCCGGTGACGGAGTTCAATATCACGATGCGGTACCGCGGCGCGGACTCGCTGTACATCCGCACGGTTCCACTCGTCGAGTCGGTGAGGTAGGCCATGGCGTTCGGCATTCCCCAGGATCAGCGCAGCCAGGTGATGCTGCTCATCATCGTCGGGTGTCTCGCCGGCGGGTACTTCCTCTGGGACAAGGTCCAGAGCCCGCGACGCGCCCAGGCGATCGCCGCCGAGAGCCAGGTCGACAGCCTCAACAACATCATCCGCAAGGCGAAGGCCGACCTCGCGAGCGGCAGCGTCGAGAGCATGCGCCGCGCGGTCGAGCGGTATCGCGCCGCCCTGGGGCTGATGCGACGGCTGGTTCCCGAGGTGAACGAGGTGCCGAGTCTCTTGGAGGACATCTCCAATCGCGCCAAGGTGCGCGGCATTTCGCTGGGGAGTTTCCAGCCGCTCCCCGCCGAGCCTGGACCAGCGCTGGCGCTGTCGTATCGCGAGCCGGGTGACACCACGGCGCCCCGGCCGGCCGAGCCGGCCTTCGACATCTACCGCTACCGGCTCCAGGTATACGGGCACTACGACCAGATCGGCGAGTTCCTCGCCGACGTGGCCAGCCTGCCCCGGATCATGGTGCCGCAGAGTCTTGTGCTCAGGCCGGCGAGCCAGCAGACGCAGAAACTCGTCGGCGACACAATCGGCGCCTTGCTGGAGGCGAGCTTCGACCTGCGGACCTACGTGAAGCGCACGTCGGTGGCCGCGAGGGGGACGGCGAATGCACGTCAGTAGGCTGATTGTCCTGGGCGTGACGTTGACCGCCCCGCTCACCGCGCAGGCCTCCGGGCGTGACACCACCGCTCAGTCCGACACGGCACCTCTGTCGCTCGTGCGGGAAGCGTTCTCCTATCAGGGCGGGGGAAGGGATCCGTTCATCTCATTGCTCAAGTCGGGCGACGTTCGTCCGTTGATTACCGATCTCAAGCTCGTGACCGTCGTGTACGACGACCGCTTTACCACACGCAGTGTCGCCATACTGCGGGACATCACGACGGGTCGGCGGTATCGCGCCAAGGCGGGTGACGTCATCGGCCGCCTCCGGGTCACGCAGATCCGGCCACGCGCAGTCGTGTTCACTGTGCAAGAATTCGGCTTTGAGCGACAGCAGACGTTGTCGCTCGCCAAGCAGGAGGAGACGCCATGAAGCGCAGCATCGTTCTAACCGCGTGCCTCGCCCTCGCGGTCGCCCCATGGCTCAATGCCGGGGCGGGGCGGGACGGCGAAGTCCGCGCGGTAAGCGTGGCGCCGGCCGCGGGCAAAGTGGAGATCGTGATCGACCTGCGCGGAGCGGTGGAGGTGCAGGACTTCACGCTCCGCAGTCCGGCCCGGCTGGTGGTCGACCTCCTCGGCGCGCGACTCGGCGCACCCTTGACCCTGTACGACGGTCAGAACCGCGGCGGCGTGAAGAACGTGCGGTACGGGCAGTTCCGGCCCACCGTCGTCCGCGTGGTGATCGACCTCGACGCCCTCAAGGACTACGAGATCCAGAAGGTCGACGGTCAGGTCCGCATCCAGATCGGGACCGAGCGCACCGCGTTCGGTGCCTGGTCGAGCGAGACCCCCCCTTCGGTCAGCGCCCCCGAGCCGGTCGCGGAGGCACCCGCCTCCGCGCCGCGGGTCACCGGTGACCCGACGGCGGCGCGTGTCTCCACGCCGTCCGTGGCCGGCGTGCACAGCATCGATGACTACATCGCGATGCACGGCGCCGAGGCGCGGCAATCCCAAGCCCCGCGCATCACGGTCCAGTGGGACGACGCCGATATCCAGGATGTGGTGGCGGGGTTCGCCGCGTTCAGCGGCCGCACTATCGTCGTGAGCAAGGGGATCACCGGCAAGATCACGGCAGAGGTCAAAAACCAGCCGTGGGATCTGGCGTTCAACGCGGTGCTCGAGTCGCAGGGCCTCACCGGCCAGCTGCTGCCGGGCGGGATCATCAACGTGGTGGACAAGAAGGACCTCGCCCGCGCCGACTCCACCGTGCCGGTCGAGACGCGGATCGTGCGGGTGAACTACGCCCAGGCGAGCTCGCTGCTGCCGGCGATCGCGTCGATCGTCACCAAGACGCGCGGCTCGGTGGTGGCGGACACGACCAACAACGCCCTCGTGATCACCGACGTGCAAACCCGCATCCAGGAGGTCGCGGATTTCGTGCGCGCCCTCGACATCCGCACGCCACAGGTGGCGATCCAGGCGAAGATCATCCTGGTGGACCGCACCGACATCAACGAGCTGGGCGTACAGTACGACCTCGGCTCGTCGACGCAGTTCTTCAACAAGCTGGTCCAGCGGCCCGACCCCTCGACCGCCGTGGCGGTGGACACGGACTTGGACGGCGTTCCCGACGCGCTCGTGCCGGCGGAGACTTTCGATCCCACCGTGACGATCGTGGACCTCGGAGGCAACTCGCTCTCGGCGACGGGGAACGCCGACCAGCAGGTCGTGAACCCGGCGCTCAACTTGATTTTCTCGACGGCGCTCGGGAACTTCACCCTCACGTCGTTCCTGCAGGCGCTGCAACGCGTCGAGCTCGCCGACGTGCAGTCGGAGCCGTCGGTGACGGTGCTGGACAACCGGCCGGCCGAAGTGCTGGTGGGCGACAAGGTGCCGATCCGCATCGTGGATGTGGCCTCCAACACCGCCGGCGCCGCGGGATCGAACGTGCCGCGGGCCACCGTCCGGTTCGAGCAGACCGGCATCAACCTGAGGGTCACGCCGCACGTGACGGCGAACCGGCAGGTCCTCATGCAGGTCCACGCCGAACGGTCCAACGTCAGGCCCGCGTCGGTGGACATCGGGTTCACATTCCAGACGCAGCAGGTCGAGTCGCAGGTCCTGGTGAACGACGGGGAAACGATCGTCCTCGGCGGGCTCACCGAGACGACCCTCACGGTCACCAAGTCGGGCATCCCGTTCCTGGTGGACCTGCCGATCGTGGGCCGCCTGTTCGGGTTCACCTCGCAGACCGAGCAGCGGCGCGATCTCATCATTCTGATTACACCGCACATCGTGGACGATCTCGCCACGCCCAGTGCCAGCAACTAGGACGGGAGCGTATATGCGGGCAGGACGACGCGTGAGGGGCTTTGTAGGTCTCGCCGTGGCCTCGGCGGCCGTGTGGGCATGCGAGACGGCACGCAACCCCGGTGGGGTGCAGCGCGATCTCACGGCGCCAGCCATCACTCTGAGCAACACGGTGGGTGACACCCAGGATATCGCTGGAGGACTGCATTTTACGATCAACGCCAGCGACAACCTGGGCCTGAAAACCGTCCGCCTGACGTTCTCGGGCGGCTTCGTCTCGGGCCCGCTCGACAGCAATTTCGTGGGTCAGGTCCAGACCGTCACCATCACGAAAAACATCACGTTCCCGGCGAATTCCGGAGCGGGTGGCAGCATCCAGATTGTGGGCCGGGCGATCGATGGCTCGGGGAACTTCGCGGAAGACACGCTGTTCATCTTCCTCTCCAATCTCCAGGCGCTGCAGGTCCTGCTGATCGCGCCCACCCCGGGCGCGGTCGCGTCGCCCGGCTTGGGAATCCCCGTCCAGGTGATCGCCGTCCAGAACAGCGGCATTCGCAAGATCGGGTTCGCCGTTTCCCCCGCCAGCGCGGTCACCAACCCGACCGGCACCGATTCGGTGCTGTTCTCGGCCCCGTTGCAGGACTCAGTGAGCTACACCGACACGCTCACCGTCAATGCCACCAGCGGCACGTTCGCGGTCGTCGGCTTCGCCGAGGATTCCGCCGGCCGCCGGGCGACGAGCGGCACCGTGACGGTGACCGTGCAATCGGCGGCGAACGACAACACGGCGCCGTCGGTGGCCCATACCGTCGGAACCCGGGTCGAGGTGAGCGACAGCGTCTCGGTCAGCGCCTCGGACGCGAGCGCGATCACCTGGATCGGCGCGCGAGTCACGACGGTGGGCGGCGCCCTGCTGCGGTTCGACACGGTCAACGTGGCGGCCGGCAACCTGACCAACGTGTCACGCTCGTTCGGGTTGAACCTCGCGGCGGTCGTGACCACGTTCCCGAGCGACATCGTCGTGCAGGGCTACGCCTGCGACGGCGCGACGGCGCGCAACTGCGCCTTCTCGCAGGTCGGCGGTGTGCCGGGCGGCGCCCTGCTGGCCGATACCATCACGGTCGTGGCCGGGGTGACGCGGCCGCTCCCGCAGGGGGGGCGGATCGCCGATGCGATCTTCAATGCCAACGACAGCACGCTCTACCTGACCAATCCGACGCTGTCGCGGGTGGAGATTTTCCAGGTCGCCAACACGGCGTTCGTGGCGGCCGGCATTCCGACCGCCGGACCGCAGCCGTGGGGCATCGCGCTCTGGCCGCGCGACACGCTGGGCGGCTACGGCGACACGATCGTGGTGGCCAACGCGGGCGGGACCGAGCTCTCGGTGATCGACGTGCGGCCGGGCGTCCGTCGACTGGCGTGGCGCCAGGATCTGCCGAACTTCCTGATCCAGAAGTACAAGGTGATCGCGACCGCGGGCTCGTACACCGCGGAGATCGAGCAATTCGACCTGTCGGACCGGCCGCAGTACCTCGCCACCGTGTGCCGTCCCGGGGGCGGCACCGCGTGTCACGTCGATTCGATCTTCGCGCTCTATTCGACGACGCCGACGATCTCCAGCACGTCGCCGTTCAATGGCCGCGCGACGCTTCGGATGGAGAAGCTCAAGAACACCCCCGACACGGCCCAGCTGTTCGCCCACTTTTTCTGGGAGATCGGGACCACCTCCGCCAATACGGCCAGCGATACGCTGCGCATCGTGATGCGGCGTGGGCAGCCATATAACCAGACGCGCGTCGTGCTGACCGCGTGCTCCGGCGTGAACGTCGATCTGACGACCTTCGGCCTCGGGGACACGACGTTTGCCCGGAACTCCGGCAACTTCACCCACGCCTTCTTCGGGGAGGGCGGCAACGTCACCGCGCAATTCGCCCGGGTCATGGGGTACACCACCAAAGCACCCCTGCTGCACGGCGCCGCGCGGTTTATCCCGAGCTGCTTCACGTCGCCCGACACGGTGAACGGCCCCGTCGACGGCGGCGACAACGACCTGGATCTGGGGATGTCCCCCGGCGTCGACGTCAGCGATTTCATCAGCAACACCGGCGTGCAGGTCACGGCCATCGCGACCAATTTCAACGGTGGCACCAACGTGGTGCGGGCCGACTCGGTGTACTATCTGGACGAAGGGCTCCGCCTCAAGGGCACGTCCGTCGCGCCGATCGGGGCGCCGGGCATGGACATGAACTACAACCACGCCTTCCAGGCCGGAAACCCCGGCACGCCCACGTTCGGCGGAGGGGGCAACCCGAACGACCGCATCCTGTTCTCGGCTCGTCCCGACGGGAACATCGACATCTTCGACACGTTCTTCTACGGCGTGATCGGGTCGATCCCCGTCCGCGACCCGATCATTGGGCCGCTGCGCGTGGCGAGAAATGCCGCCGGCACCGTCCAGTTCCTGTTTGGCGTCACGGCGCGCGGGCTCGTGGTGGTGCGCCTGCCGGCCGTCGTGAACCCGTTCCCGGCCCCGCGACCAGGGGGAATGCGTTGATCGCTGGACCGCTTCCGGGCGGCGCCGGCCCGAGCCCGACCTCGCGGTCGGGCTCGCGTGTTATTGTCGGTGCCTATATTGCCGGGAGGAGGTCCCGGTGACGTTTCGCTTTACGACGGCGGGGGAAAGCCACGGCCGCGGACTGGTGGCGGTGCTGGAAGGCGTGCCCGCCGGTCTGCCCATCAACGCCGCGCCGGTGAACGTTCAGCTCAAGCGTCGCATGGCCGGCTTCGGTCGGGGTGCCCGGATGCGCATCGAGGCCGACGAGATCGAATGGCTCGCCGGCGTGCGGGCCGGTGAGACGATCGGGGCGCCCATCGCCATGCTCATTTGGAATCGCGACTGGGAAAACTGGAAAGACATCATGGCGCCCGAGGCGTCCCCACCAGGGGAAGAGCGGCGCCGCCGCGTCACGCGGCCCCGGCCCGGCCACGCCGACCTCACCGGTGCGCTCAAATACGACCGTCAAGACGCCCGCGACATCCTCGAGCGCGCCAGCGCGCGGGAAACGGCGGCCCGTGTGGCCTGCGGGGCCGTGTGCCGTGTATTACTGGAGCAGTTCGCCATCGACATCGGGTCGCATGTCGTGGAGTTGGGCGGGGTCTGTGCCACGGTCCACCCCCCCCTTCCCAGGCCGCTGAACGAGGCGGCCGATCGCAGCCCGGTCCGCTGCCTCGACCCGGAAGCGGAACGGGAGATGATCGTCCGGATCGAGGCCGCCAAAGCGGCGGGCGATACGCTCGGAGGGGTCGTCGAAGTGGTGGCGCTTGGTCTGCCGGTGGGGCTTGGCTCTCATGCGTCATGGGACCGGAAGCTGGACGGCCGCCTGGCGCAGGCTATGATGTCCATCCCCGCCGTGAAAGGGATGGAGCTGGGACTCGGCTTCGAAGCGGCGCGGCGCCGCGGCTCGGAGGTGCACGATGAGATCCTCCCCGGGCTGCGCCGGGCCACCAATCGCGCCGGCGGCACCGAAGGCGGGATGTCCACCGGGGAGCCGCTCGCCCTGCGCGTGGCGATGAAGCCGATCTCGACGCTCATGGCCCCGCTCGCGACCGTGGACCTCGCCTCCGGCGCGGTGGCACAGGCGCAGTCGGAGCGCTCCGACGTGACGGCCGTCCCCGCGATGGGAGTGATCGCGGAGGCGATGACGGCGCTGGTGCTGGCGCAGGCGATGGTCGAAAAATTCGGGGGGGACTCGCTGGGTGAAATGAAACACAACGTGGACGGCTACCTCGCCAGCGTACGCGCCCGCATCCCGCGGGGAGCGGCGTCGTGAGTCGGCACATCGTACTCGTCGGCCTGCCGGGGTCGGGCAAGACGACGGTGGGGCGCCTCGTCGCGGAAACGCTCCAGGCGCCGTTCGTGGACATCGACGCCATCATCACCCGCAAGGAAGGGCGCCCGATCCAGATGATCTTCGCCGAGAAGGGGGAGGCGACGTTTCGGGCGCTCGAAAAACAGGAGATGGAAACGGCACTCGCCGGTCCGCCCTCCGTGATCGCGCCGGGCGGCGGCTGGGTCGCGCAACCCGACGCCCTCGGGTCGGTCCAGGGCCGCGCGCTTCTCATCTACCTGAAGACGCGTGCGGATACCGCGGCGGGCCGTGCCGCCCCACAAGGGAACCGTCCGATGTTGTCAGGGGAGGACCCCGCGGCGCAGATGCGCGAGATGCTGCGCGAGCGCGAGTCGTTCTATGTGCAGGCGGAGGTGCAAGTTGAGACCGATCGGCGGAGGCCGGCGGAGGTGGCTGCGGAAATCGTGCGACTTGCGCGCGACCGGGGAGGTTGGTAAAGATGCGGCCGTGGAATTTGAGGAGAGGTTGATCGGTGGCTGTTAAGAAGAAGCGTGTGAGCAAGAAAAAATCCGGCGAGCCGAAACCCGCGCGCCGTCGGCGCGCCGCGGCGCCGCCCGAGGCGACGCTTCCCGAAGCGGGACAGGTGCCCGAGCGGGGCGGATCGCTGGTCATCGTCGAATCCCCCACGAAAGCCAAGACGATCGGGAAGTATCTCGGCCGGGGCTATACCGTGAAGGCGACCGTGGGACACATCCGCGACCTGCCGCCCCGCAAGCTCGGCGTGGACGTGGAGAACGGGTTCACCCCCGAATACGTCACCATCAAGGAAAAGGCCAAGACCCTCGCCGAGATCAAGAAGGCGGCGAAGGGCGCGGACCGTGTGCTGATCGCGACGGACCCCGACCGTGAAGGGGAGGCGATCGCCTGGCACGTCGCCTCGCAGCTCGGCAACGGCGGCAAGGTGCACCGGGTGTTGTTCCACGAAATCACCAAAGACGCGGTATCCCACGCCATCGCGAACCCGCTCGACATCGACCAGAAGAAGGTTGACGCGCAACAGGCCCGGCGGATCCTCGATCGCCTGGTGGGCTACAAAGCCAGCCCGCTGCTCTGGAAAAGCATCAAGTCAGGCCTGTCGGCGGGGCGGGTGCAGACGGTGGCGCTGCGGCTGATCTGCGAGCGCGAAGAGGATATCCGGAAGTTCGTGGCGCAGGAGTACTGGACCATCGAGGCCGAGCTCGAGAAGGATGGCCAGGCGTTCCAGGCGCGACTGCACAAGCTCGACGGTCACAAGCCGGACATCAAGGACGAGGCGGCTGCCCAGGCCATCGTGGCGGACGCGGCGACGCTGCCGTTTGTCGTCACCGATGTGACCCGCAAGGAACGGCGGCGCAATCCACCCGCGCCGTTCATCACCAGTACCCTGCAACAGGAAGCGGCGAAGCAGCTCGGCTTTTCGGCCAAACGGACCATGCGGGCGGCACAGGGGCTGTACGAGGGCGTCGAGATCGGGGCGGAAGGGCCGGTCGGTCTCATCACCTACATGCGCACCGACTCGGTGCGGGTGGCCGACAGCGCCATCGTGCAGGCCCGCGAGTTCATCATCGCGAACTACGACAAGCGTTATCTCCCCCAGACCCCCAACGTCCACGTCGGCAAGAAGGGCCCGTCCCGCGTGCAGGACGCCCACGAGGCGATCCGCCCCACCGAGGTGGTCCGCCGGCCGGAGGACGTGAAGCCGCACCTCGAGTCGGACCAGTTCAAGCTCTACCAGTTGATCTGGCGCCGCTTCGTCGCCTCGCAGATGACGCCCGAGCTGTACGAGCTGACCACCGTCGACTTCGACCTCGGCCGCTACCTGTTCCGGGCGACCGGCTCCGTCGTGCTGTTCAACGGCTACCGCGTCCTGTTCCACGAGGGCCACGAGCCGGAGGAGGCGAAGAGCGGCGATGAGTTCGGTCCCATCCCGCCGATGGCCAAGGGCGACCGACCGGTGTTGCGCCGGGTCGTCCCGAGCCAGCATTTCACCGAGCCCCCGCCGCGCTACAGCCAGGCGAGTCTCGTCAAGGCGCTGGAGGAGAAAGGGATCGGACGGCCGTCCACCTACGCCACGATCATCGGCACCCTCCAGAGCCGGTGGTATGCCACCACCAAGGAGCGCCGCTTTTCTCCGACGCCGCTCGGCGAAAAAGTCTGGAAGGTGATGCGCATCTGCTTCCCGGAAGTGTTCGAGGTCGGGTTCACGGCGCAGATGGAAACCGAGCTGGACAAGGTCGAGGAAGGCGATCTCGCCTGGCAGTCCGTGCTGGGTGATTTCTGGGGACCCTTCAACCTCGCCCTCGGCAACGTGGACATCCCGGCTATCCTGCACGACGTCCACGACCTCTCGAAACTGCCCGAAGAGCGGTGTCCGACCTGCGGCAGTCAGCTCGAGGTGCGCAGCGGGCGGTTCGGACCGTTCATCGCCTGCCGCCGCTACCCGGACGACTGCCGCTTCACCAAGCCGATCGGCCGCGACAAGATCCCCGACAAGCCATCGAACGAGATCTGCAAGGAGTGCGGCGCGCCGATGGTCATCAAGACGGGGCGCTTCGGCGAGTTCCTGGCTTGCACCCAGTTCCCCAAGTGTAAGCATACGCGACCCGTGCCGCTCGGCATCGTCTGTCCCAAGTGCGGGGAGGGAGGAAT
>Ga0326597_10003541_pt1 | contig 22401 bp, 19 predicted proteins | sample RVTome_12_FD_203789 | JGI IMG/M metagenome (GOLD analysis project Ga0326597, IMG submission 203789) | Soil microbial communities from uranium-contaminated site in the Upper Colorado River Basin, Wyoming, United States - RVT100D185 | ecosystem: Environmental > Terrestrial > Soil > Contaminated >...
CGCCGCGAGCCGCGCGAAGCCCGGCGCCTGGATGTCGTTGACGTCCGTGTCGACCGTGTCCTTGTACCGGCCCCAGAGGCCCACCAGCGAATCGATGCCCGCCAGGCCCTGGTCGACCGCCTCGTTGATCGCCGCGAAGATCACCTGTTGCTGACGATGGATCCGGTCCAGGTCGCTCGAGCCGTACCGCGTGCGCGAGTAGTCGAGCGCGGTCTTGCCGTCCATGTGCCGCTCACCGGGGAGGAAGTGCAGCGGGTAGTAGTCGCCCGGCAGCTCGGTGCGCGAGTACAACGGGTCGTAGATCTCCTCCTCGACGACGATGTCGACGCCGCCCAGGTCGTCGATGATCTCGACGAAGCCCTCGAAGTCCACGATCAGGTAGTGGTCGATCGAGATGCCCAGGTTGTGCTCGACGACCTCCGCCGCGAGCGCCGGCCCGCCGCCCGGGTACCCCGCCGTCTCGCCCGTGATGAACGCGGTGTTCACGCGCTCCTCGTAGTACGCGCTCCCGTCGCGCGTCGGGATCTCCACCCAGAGGTCGCGCGGGATGCCCAGGATGCCCGCCGTCTTCGTCCCCCGGTCGATAGTCAGCACGAACATCGTGTCCGTGCGCGCCGGCGCCTGGCCCTCGCTGGGCCGCCGGTCCAGCCCCATCACGAGAATGTTGAGCCGGCCCGTCCCGTCGCCGGGGTCCTCCCCGACGCCGGGCAGGTTCGAGAGGCCGCCTACCGAGATGCCCTGCCCCGGAAAGAAGAGCTCGTCGATGCGGGTGACGACGATGAGGGCCAGGTACGCGGCGGCGACCAGAATGGCGAGACCGGCGACCGCCACGAGTACCCGCTGGCGCAGGCTGCTGGCGGCCCCGGAGGCGAGCCTCCCTGACACGATAGCCTGAACGTAGCCCACGCCTTGCACCTATGTCAATCCGACGGCGCGGAGGCCTTGTTGGCAGATGGCTCGGTTGGGGGGCTCCAGCCTTGAGACTGGGGGCGTGAGCAGCCTTTCCCTGTCTTGTACTCCGACGCCTGACGCGATATGATCACGTGCGATACCACTCGTACTGAAGGGAGGGCCTTCGAATGGAGTCGCCCTGGATAGCGCAACAGCAGCGGCCGCCCGCGGAACGCCCCTGGGCCGGCATGGCGCTGCTCATCACCATCCCGCTCCTCACGCTGGTCCTCGTCCGCATGCTCTGGTCCGGGTCCAGCCTCTGGTTCCTCACCGTCGGGCTGATCCTGCTCGGCGTCGCCGCCGTGATCTTCCTGGCTCGTCGGCCCCAGGAACACGAGTACAGCCGCGGCGCCCTGGCCGAGGAATCGAACCGCGTCCCGCTCGTGGTCGCGGGCATTGGCGTCCTCTTCCTCGCCATGCTGCTCCTGCCCAGCTTCGCCGACGGCGGCGGCTCGCCCGTCCCCGAGGCGTCGACGCAGGACAACACCACCTCCGGCGCCGGACTCACGTCCGACGTCGCCGGCCAGCGCCAGGGGTCCGTCCAGGCGCAGCCAACGGCCCGGCTGCCCGCCGTCCAGCAGCCCGCCGCCGGCGACACGGCCGCCGGCGACACGGCCGCCGGCGACACGACCACCGACGACACGACGCTCCTCGACGACAGCGCGGTCGATGCCAGCGATACGACGACCGACGTCGTCGTTCCCGAGGGCAGCCAGACCTACGTGATCGAGGAGGGCGACACCCTCTGGGACATCGCCGCCACGTACGGCACGTCCGTCGACGCCATCATCCTCGCCAACGGCCTCGACAACCCGTCCGACATCCAGATCGGCCAGGAGCTGGCCGTCCCGCCGCCCGACGAGTCCGCCGCCGTGGAAGATGAGTCCGCGCCCGCCGATGACGGCGCGGCTGAGTAGCTAGCGTTCCAGCCGCTCCGCGAACGCCTCGATCGCCTGCGCCAGCTCTCCTGGGCGGTGCAGCGGGATGTCGTGGATCGTCTGTTTGAGCCAGAGCACCTGGCAGTCCGCCAGCCGCTCCTGCGCGCGCTCGACGGCCACGCGCTTCATTTCGTTCCACTCGCGCGCGCGTCCCTCGCCCTCGCGCTCGGCGAGCACGAACAGCACCGGGCAGCGCACGTCGCGATAGAGCTCGGACGGGCGCTGTTCCCAGAGCGCGCGCACCACCTGCATGTGGTTCGCGCGGCTGAGGTAGGCGCGGACCGTCCCCGCCTCCGTCACCTCGAAGTTGCCGAGCAGCGCCGCCTCGACGGCCTCGCTCCAGATCGCGCCCAGCTCCCACTGCTTCGCCCCTTCGATGAGCTGCGCCGGCGTGAGGTGCGTCAGATCGGGCGGCGCCAGCTCGCGCTCGGCGCGCTCCCACGTCATCCCGGGCCGCGCCGATATCTCCATGAAGCCCCCGTCGACCAGCACCAGCCCCGCGACCCGCTCGGGGTGGCGCGCCGCCAGCTCCAGCGCCACGTTGCCCCCCCACGAGTGGCCAGCGACGAGCGGCCGCTCCAGCCCGAGCGCCTCGATGAGCTCGCGTACGTCGCCTACCACCGATGGGAAGTCGTACCCGCTCGAGGGCTTGTCGCTCTGGCCATGGCCTCGCTGATCGACGGCCAGCACGCGGAAGCGCGGCGTCAGCAGCGGCGCCACCGGCGACCAGATCCGCGCGTTCGACGCGACGCCGTGTAGCAGCACCACCGGCCTGCCCTCGCCGGCGTAGTCGCGGTACGCGAGGCGCAGCCCGCTCAGCGTGATGTCGCGGTCGACCGCGGGATCGTCCACGCTAGCCGAGGTGCTGGCGGTAGAACGCGAGCGTCCGCTCCCAGCTCAGCTGCGCCGCCTCCGCGTGGTAGACCTCCGGCCGCGTGTCGTTGAAGAACCCGTGCGCCGTGCCGGGGTAGATGTGGAACTCCACCTGCCTGCCCGCCGCCTTCAGCTGCTCCTCAAGCGCGTGCGCCGCCGCCGGCGACGCCCACTCGTCCTGCTCCGCGTAGTGTCCCAGCACCGCCGCCTGCACCTTCGCCAGGTCGGGCTGCACGCCGGGCAGGACGCCATAGTAGATCACGCACGCGCCGATTTGCGACTTCAGACTCGAGAGGTACAGCGAGAGGCCGCCGCCCAGGCAGTAGCCGACCGAGCCCACCTTGCCGCCCGTCGCCGCGTCGAGCCCGACAAGGTAATCGACGGCGCCGGCCATGTCCTTCGCCGCCTGGTCCATCTTCATGGACATCATCAGCTTCCCCGCCTCGTCCGGCTCCGTCGTCGTCGCCCCGTGGTAGAGGTCCGGCGCCAGCGCGACAAAGCCCTCGCCGGCGAAGCGGTCGCAGATATCCTTGATGTTGGGCACCAGCCCCCACCACTCCTGGATCACGACCAGCCCCGGCCCGCGGCCAGATGCCGGCCGCGCCAGGTAGCCCTCGGCCTCCTGGCCGTTGCTGGGAAAGCGCACCATCTCTCCTGCCATTGTTGCCTCCTCTGTGTGACGAATGACCGCAAAGAATTCTCGTAGGCGAGGCTTTCCAGCCTCGCCTCTGTCACGATGCCTGCCCATGATACGACGGCGGCGCGTATTGTCAACCTACGCCCGTCTCGCCCGCCGCCCGCGCCAGCAGCGCAGCGGGATCGAACACGCGCCCGCCGGCCACGACACGCTCGATCTCGCGCAGCGCGCCCAGGTCCTCGAGCGGGTTGCGCCGCACCAGCAGCAGGTCGGCGCGCTTGCCAGGCTCGATCGTGCCCAGGTCGCTCCCCCAGAGCGCCTCCGCTGCCCTCCCCGTCGCCGCGCGCAGCACGTCCATGTTCGACAGCCCGGCGCCCGCCAGGTGCGACAGCTCCTCGTGCAGTCCGAAGCCGGGCACCAGATGGCGGATCGCGCCCGTGTCCGTCCCCGCGACGATCCGCCCACCGGCCTCGTGCACGCGGCCGGCCAGCTCCTGCAGCTTCGCGCGGGCGCCGCGCGCCAGCGCCTGCGCCTCGGGCGATGTCGCCTCGCGCAGGCCGCTCGCCTCCCGCCAGCGCTCCGCGACGCGCGGCGCGTAACGGAGCAGTTGCTCGTCGGGCGCGTCCCCCGCGCCGGGCGCGACGGTGAGCGTCGGGCAGAGCGACACGTCGCGTTCAACTAGCAGCGCGATCCAGCGCCGCGCGCGCTCCGAGTCGAGGTCCGCCGTGAGCCAGCCCCGGTACACCTTCTGCCAGAACCCCGGCGTCACCATCACCTCGCCCGGCGCCGTGCGCAACTCCTCCGGCGCGAAGTCGTTGTACGGCGTCAGCAGCGCGTGCTCCAGCCCGTCGATGCCGGCCGCCATCGCCTCGCTCGACAGCGTCCTACCAAGATGTCCCGTCACCGGCACACGGCCATCGACGTGCTCGATGCAGCGCCGCGCGCTCTCCAGCGGCAGCGTCGTGTAGAGCTTGATCGCGTCGGCGCCCGCCGCCAGACGCTCGTCGACCGCCGCGACGGCCGCGTCCGGTTCGTTCGATCCCGGCTGCTGCGCCGGCCACGTCGGCGGGTCGCCGTCGATGAACGGCCCGGCGAAGAGCAGCCGCGGCCCGGCCGCGCCGTCGGCCAGCGCCCGCCGCGCCGCCAGCAGCCCTTCGAGCGGTCCGCCCAGGTCGCGGATCGTCGTCACGCCGGCGGCGAGAAACAGCGGCAGCGACTCCATGCCGGCCAGATCGAGGTGGACGTGCGTATCGATCAGCCCCGGCGCCGCCCACAGGCCACGCCCATCGATGACCTCCACGCCGGCCGGAACGTCCTCTACGCCCCGGTCGATCGAGGCGATGCGCCCGTCCTCGATGCGCACGATCGCGCGCTCGAGCGGCGGCGCGCCGGTGCCGTCGATCAGCGTGACGTCGTGGATGACCAGGTCGGGCACGTTAGCGGAAGTGGCGCGCGAAGAACTCGCCGACCGCATCGCCGAGCTCCTCCTCGAAGCCCCACCAGGAGTGATCGGCCCCGTCGAAGACGCGCACCTCGACGCCAGGCGCGCCGGCGATGATCGCGAGGCGGTCGGCCGGCACGAGCGCGTCCTCGCCGCCGCCCAGCAGCAGCGCCGGGCAGCCCCAGGCGATGCGCAGGTCGGCGCTCGCCACCGGCGGCGACACGAGCGCGAGCGCGCGGAGGTCGCCGCTCGCCGCCTCTGCCGCCACCATCGCGCCGAACGAGTAGCCGGCGAGGCCGATCCGCTTCGCGTCGACCTCCGCCAGCGAGGCGAGGTGCGCGAGCGCCGCCAGCGCGTCGTCGCGCTCGCCCTTGCCACCGTCGAACGCTCCCTCGCTCGCGCCGGCGCCGCGGAAGTTGAAACGCAGCGCCGCGAAGCCGCGCGCCGCCAGCGCGTCACAGACAGCGACGACGACGTTGTTGTCCATATCGCCGCCGTACTGTGGGTGGGGATGGCAGACGGCCACCCCCGGCGCCGGCGTCGCCGCGGGCAGGTGCAGCGCCCCCTCCAACACCAGCGCGCCGGACGGGAAGGTCAGCGATCGAGAGACGGCTTGCGCCAAGGTATTGCTCCCAACAAGCGCACCGATAGGACACAGGTGCGCGCCGGCATCGCTGGGTGTATCATACCTGCTGCGCCGCGCGGACAGGCAAGCGACTTGCACGAGCGATCTGGTGAAGGAGACGCCGCCCATGAGTACCTACGTCATGATCCACGGAGCGTGGCACGGAGGCTGGTGTTGGGAGAAGGTGGTCCCTCTCCTTCAAAAGCAGGGCCACACAGCGGTGGCGCCGGACCTCCCTGCTCACGGCAAGGACAAGACGCCCATCGCGGAGGTCTCGCTCCAGTCGTACGCCGATCGCGTGTGCGACGTCCTGGACGCGCAGCCGGAGCCGGCCATCCTCGTCGGTCACAGCATGGGGGGCATGGTCATCACGCAGGCGGCGGAATACCGCCCCGACCGGATCCGCACTCTGGTGTATCTCTGTGCCTTCCTGCCCCGCAACGGGGAGTCCCTCCTGCAGCTCGCGCAGCCACATCCGGTATCCCTGGTCCTGCAGAACCTGGTGCCCGCCGACGACCAGCAGTCGGCGACGGTGCGCGACGAGGCGCTCAAGGACACGTTCTACGGCGATTGCCCGGACGACGATGTCGCGCGGGCCAAGTCGCTCCTGGTGCCCCAGGCCATGGCCCCGATGGCCACGCCGGTCAGCACAACGGAGGCCAACTTCGGCAGGGTCCCCAGGGTCTACATCGAGTGCCTACAGGACAGAGCGATCCCACCAGCGCTCCAGAAAGCGATGTACACGGCGTCGCCTTGCCAGAAGGTGCTCTCGATGGACACCAGCCATTCGCCGTTCTTCTCAGCGCCCGGGCGGCTGGTCGAACACCTGGCGTCGCTTCCAGCCTGAGTTCACTCCACCGCAGGCTGCGGCCGCGGCACGCCCGACTGCGTCTCGAACGCGTGCGCCGCGCGCAGCACCGTCCCTTCCTGGAAGGACCGGCCGACGAGCTGCAAGCCCACCGGCAGCCCTGCCTTCGTCCAGCCGCACGGCACCGAGCACGCCGGCTGGCCGGTCACGTCGAATTGCGCCGTGAGCCGAGTCAACCCCAGCGTCGGATCGTCTTGCTTCGCTTCCTCGATCGGCACCGCCACGCGCTGCGTCGCCGGCTGCGCGAGCAGGTCGAGGCCATTCAGCAGCGTGTCATCGCACGTGCGACGGATCTCCGCCAGCGCGCGGTAGCCCTGCACCAGATCGACCGCCTTCAGCTCCAGCCCCGCCCGCAAGCGCCCGATCACGTCCTCGCCGTAGTCCTCCGGCCGCTGCTCGATGTGCTCCTTGTGGTACGTGGCCGCCTCGCTCAGCAGCACGGCGCCCGCCGTCGCCCACATGGCGTCTAGCTGCGGCAGATCGATGTGCTCCACCTTGGCGCCGAGCCGCGCCAGCGTCGCGACCGCCTCCTGCACGATCGAGGAGACCTCGCCCTCCGCCGACTCGAACGCCTGCGCCGGCACGCCGACACGCAGGCCGCGCAGCCCGCCCTCGGTCTTCGCCGCGTAGTCATCGACGGGCGTGTCCGCGCTCGTCGCCTCCTCCGGGTCATGGCCCGCGATCGCGCCGAGCACGAGCGCGCAGTCGCGCGCCGTGCGGGCCATCGGCCCGATGTGGTCCAGCGACCACGACAGCGGGATCACGTTGCGCGTGCTCACGCGGCCGTACGTCGGCTTGATGCCCGTCACGCCGCAGAGCGCCGACGGGATCCGGATCGACCCGCCCGTGTCGCTCCCCAGCGCCGCGAAGCACATGCCCGCCGCGACGGCTACGGCCGAGCCGCTGCTCGATCCCCCGGTAATGCAGTCGACGTTCCACGGGTTGTGCGCCGGGCCGTAGTGCGGGTTGATCCCCGTCGCGCCGAACGCCCACTCGTGCAGGTGCGTCTTCCCGACGATCACCGCGCCCGCGTCGCGCAGCTTGCGCACGACGGTCGCGTCCTCGTCCGGCACCCAGTCCGCCAGGATCTTCGATCCGGCCGTCGTCCGCACGCCTTTCGTCTGGCAGAGGTCCTTCACGCCGACCGGCACGCCGTGCAGCGGCCCGCGGTACTTGCCTGCCGCGATCTCGTCCGCCGCCGCGCGCGCGCCGGCGAGCGCCTGCCCGGCCATCACCGTAATGTACGCGTTGAGCTTCGGGTTGAGCCGCTCGATGCGCTCCAGCACCGCCTCCGTCGCCTCGACCGGGCTCACGTCCTTCGCAGCGATGCGCGTCGCCAGCTCCTGCAGCGAGAGAAAGCAAAGATCGGTCGTCGTGGTCATTTGCGGGGGAGTATAGCAGATGGGAGTTGGTCGGCCTGCCAGCGGTGCTATACTGGCGCAACCGAAGGGCTAAAGGTCATGCGGGTACAGCTGCAGTCGAAGTTGCGCCGAACGAGCGGTTTGTGTGCCCTAGCCGTGGTGGCGATCGCTCTTCTGTGGCCAAGGGGCGACTCCGCGTCGGCAAACGCCCCGCTAGCGATGGCCGCCGGCGCCGCCCACACTTGCGCTCTGTCGACAGACGGCACGGTCAGGTGTTGGGGATTGAATTGGCGCGGCCAGTTAGGCGACGGAACGACCACCGATAGCGACACACCAACGGACGTTTGCACCCAGCCTTCGTCATGCTCCCCTCTTGTCGGGGCAATCGCCATCACTGCGGGAGCATCCCACACCTGCACCCTGCTTCTTGAGGGACAGGTGGAGTGCTGGGGAAGTAACCGGTTCGGTGAATTAGGCGCGGATGCTCCTGATGTCTGTGCGGTTGAGGGCTTAGGGACCTATGAGTGCAGCTTACTGCCCGTCCATGTCGCTGGGCTGGATGCCGATGTCACTGCAATCGACGCTGGGGAAGGACATACCTGCGCTCTAACAACGCTTGGAAACGTCAAGTGCTGGGGGGACAACTCTTCGGGGCAGCTAGGCGACGGAACAACCTCCAACAGTAAGACGCCCGTGGATGTATGTAGCCAAGGTCCGCCTGCACCATGCTCGCCCATTGATGGAATAGTTAGCTTCTCGGCCGGAGGCAAGCACACGTGCGCGATTTCGGCCACGGGCCCGACCAAGTGCTGGGGGGCGAATGCAAGCGGCCAGCTAGGCGACGGGACGACCGCCAATCGCGCGACCCCCGTGGACGTCTGCAGTCAGGCATCACCGCAACCGTGCTCTCCCCTTTCTGGCATAATCGCTGCCGCCGCCGCCAGCGAACACACCTGCGCCCTCTCCTCGTCCGGCAATGTGAAGTGCTGGGGTCTAAATGGTGGCTCGGGGCAGTTGGGAAATGGCACTACCGGTGATTACCAAACGACACCGGTAGACGTGTGTACGCAAGCGCCACCGGCGCCGTGCGTACCCCTTGGCGGCGTCGCCGCCGTCGCCAGCGTCGGATACCACACCTGCGTCATTACCACCATGCGTGGCCTTAAGTGCTGGGGCTACGGCTTCTTTGGAAAGCTCGGTCCTTACCAGCCGTCCGCCGCCTCCGCGCTGCCTAATGATGTTTGCACCGCGACTTTCCCAATGCCATGCGCGCCCCTATCCGACATCGCGGCGCTTGCGACGGGCGGCTTTCACACGTGCGCAGTCATCGAAGATGGCGGTGCAAAATGCTGGGGCTGGAACGAGTACGGGCAACTCGGGAATCCGACAGCGAGTGGTGGCATTCCCACTGATGTCCTGTTCGATACCAAGCCTCCACCAATGCCACCATCCACGCCGACGCCCACAGCCTGCCCCCTGGACGCCTGCATGCCTGACGCAGCGTCACCTACAACGACAGGAACGGCAACGGCCACCGAAGCGACTACGCCAACCGCCACCCCGACACACACTCGCACGCCCCCGCGAACCGCGACACCACACATCGTCGGTGATGCAGACTGTAACCGCAAAGTCGGGGCATTGGATGCCGCAGTAGTCCTTCAATACGACGGGGGCTTAATTGTCTCCCTCCCCTGCCCCAGCACCGCAGACGTTAACGGCGACGGCCGCGTGGACGCCCTCGACGCCCTCCTCATCCTCCAGTTTGTCGCTGGCCTCATCGACGGGCTGCCTCCGTAACTACCGCTTCCCGCCTCCCGCCTCTCGCTTCCCGCCTCTCGCTTCCCGCCTAGACACACCCCGCCCCGTCGTGTACCTTATGACGGGTTCGCGTCTCGATTCACAATCGATGCGCCCCATTCGACTCGATTCCACAGCCGCCCGCCCAGGCCCGCGGCTCTGCCCAAGGAGGAGCGCTCCCGTGCACATCGTGGTCTGCGTCAAGCAGGTGCCGGACTGGGACATCCCTCCGTCCAGCTTCAAGGTCGACGAAGCGGCGAAGAAGGTCACCCCGCCCGCCGGCGTCGCCCCCGTCCCCAGCCAGTTCGACACCATCGGCGTCGAGGCCGCCATGCGCATCAAGGACCAGCACCCCGACACCAAGGTCACCATCATGAGCATGGGCCCCGACAGCGCCCGCGACGTCATCAAGCACAGCCTCGCCATGGGCGCGGACGAGGGCGTCCTCCTCACCGACCCCCTCTTCGACGACCTCGACTGGTACCAGATCGCCCTCGTCCTCTCCACCGCCGCCAAGAAGCTGGAGGACGTCAACCTCATCGTCTGCGGCCGCCAGGCCGTCGACTGGGACATGGGCGTCACCGGCTCCGGCATCGCCGAGCTGCTCGGCTGGCCCGCCCTCACCATCGCTAAGGACGTGCAGGTGAAGGACGGCACGGTCGTCGTCGAGCGCGTCCTCATGGACGGCTTCGAGACCGTCGAGGCGCCTCTGCCCGCCGCCGTCACCGTCAGCAACGAGCTCGGCGAGCCGCGCTACCCCAAACTCCAGCAGATCATGCAAGCCGCGCGCAAGCAGGTCACCGTCTGGTCCGCCGCCGACCTCGGCCTCGACGCGAGCAGCATCGGGCCCGGCGCGCGCAAGCTCGCGCTCGAGCGCCTCTACGTCCCCGTCTCCGACACGCAGGTCGAGCTGATCGAAGGCGATACGCCCGAAGAGAAGGCGGGGAACCTTGTGAAGAAGCTCGCGGAAGCGAAGCTCATCTAGACAGGAAGGAGTCTGGACATGTACGGAACAGTCGCGTGGCTCAAGGTCAAGCCCGGCAAGATGGACGAGTTCGTCGCCTACATGAAGGAGTTCGACACGCAGCACCGGCCGAAGGGCCATATCGGCGAGTACGTCTACCAGCTCGACAAGGACGCCAACCAGGCCCTGATGGTTGTCCTCTTCCAGGACAAAGCGGCCTACCACGCCAACGCGAACGACCCGGAGATGGACAAGCAGTTCCGCCGCTACCGCGAGTTCCTGACCGATGACCCGGTCTGGAACGACGGCGAGGTCGTCTACACCTCGGTGAAGTAGCGGACGAAGCGAAGGGGAGGACAGCATGGCTAGCGCGGTCCTGGTCGTCGGCGAGGTCGCCGGCGGAACGCTCGTCCCGATCAGCGCCGAGTTGCTCGGCGCCGCCCGACGCCTCAACGCCGGCACCGTCGCCTGCGCGCTCATCGGCTCAGGCGTCGAGGCGCAGGCGAAGGACGCGATCGCCCACGGAGCGGACGAGGCGCTCGTCGTCGATGGCCCCGCCTTCGCGGAGTACAACTCCGATGCCTACCTGCAGGCGCTGCTCAGGGCCGTCGAGCACGCGCAGCCCAAGATCATCCTTTTTGGCCAGACCAACCTCGGCCGCGACCTCGCGCCGCGCCTCGCCTTCAGGCTCACCACCGGCGTCATCATGGACACCGTCGAGCTCGCCATGAACGGCGACCGCCTCCAGGGCACGCGGCCCGCCTACGGCGGCAACGCCCGCGCCGTTAACGTCGTCCGCGCCGACCCGCAGATCGCCACCGTCCGCGCCAAGTCGCAGGACCCGCTCGAGCGCGACGACTCGCGCTCCGGCACGACGGCCAAGATCGACGTCCCGGTCGACGCCTCCGCCGTGCGCATCAGGGTCACCGACCGCAAAGGCATGCCCGCCGAGGGCGTCCGTCTCGAGGACGCCGATGTCGTCGTCACCGGCGGCCGCGGCATGGGCGGCCCCGAGAACTTCCACGTCATCGAGGAGCTCGCGCGCGTGCTCGGCGGCGCCGTCGGCGCCAGCCGCGCCGTCTGCGACCTCGGCTGGCGCCCCGTCTCGGAGCAGGTCGGCCTCACGGGCAAGGTCGTCAGCCCCACGCTGTACATCGCCGTCGGCGTCTCCGGCGCCAGCCAGCACATGGCCGGCTGCTCCGGCGCGAAGAACATCGTCGCGATTAACAAGGACGCCGACGCCAACATCTTCAAGGCCGCCCGCTTCGGCATCGTCGACGACTTCGCCAAGATCATGCCGCCGCTGATCGAGGCCGCGAAGAAGGAAAAGGGCGCGTAGCATCTCCCAGCGCAGCCTGTGCCCATCATCTGTGCCGTCTGTGTCTATCTGTGGCTGATCGGTCCTGTGCTAATCTGTGGCTAACCCATGACGAAGCTCGCTGACCTCATCCGCCGCGCGATGCGCGTCTCTTCCTCGCCGATGGGCTTCGTGCCCAGCACGGCGAGGATACCGGCCACCATGCTGCTCTTCGCCTTCGCGAGCGAACGCTGGAAGCAGGCCGTCGCCGATGCCGTCGCCGCCGGCGCCGACGCCGTCATCCTCGCCAACAAGCCGGGCGACAAGGAGATCGCCGATGCCACCGAGGCCGCCGGCGAACACCCCTGCGGCCTCCTCGTCTCCGACACCGGCGCCGATCAGATCGACCGGCTGCGCTCGCTCGGCGTCGACTTCCTCGTGCTGGAGCCGGAGGCTCCCGCCAGCGCGCTCCTCGATGAGAAGGCCACCCTGCTGCTGCACCTTCGCCAGGAGCTGACCGACGTCCAGCTCCGCGCGCTCGACGCGCTCCCGGTCATCGCGCTCTACGTCGAGCGCGAGCCCGGCCCGATCACGATCTGGCGCCACATGGAGCTCCAGCGCATCAGCAGCCTCTCGCGCAAGCCGCTCGCGGTGCGCGTCCAGCCCGACGCCAGGCAGCAAGACCTCCTCTCCCTGCGCGGCGCAGGCGTCGCGCTGATCACCGTCGACATGAAGGAGCGCGACGCCGCCGGCGCCCTCCGCAACCTGCGCAGCATCATCGATGCCCTTCCCCGCCGCAAGTCCGGCCGCCCCGACAACCTGCCGCGCGTCTCCATGCCTGGCAGAGCCGCCGCCGCCGAAGAAGACGACGATGACGGCGACGAGGACGACGACGACGAGTAGCCCGTCGGGGCATCGCTCCTAGGGTCGGCCTCGCGTACACTGGCCGCGACGCGGGCCGAGGCCGCGCAGCTAGCCATGATCTTCATCCGCCCCCTCCGGCTGCTCGCCCTGTTCCTCCTTCTGGTCGTCATCGGCGTGCCGCTCGCCGCCGTCGTCCTGCTCATCCTCGCCGTCACCGGTAGCCCCGGCTCCTGCGTCCCCGACGGCCGCGCGATCGCCATCTCACCCGAGCTGGCCACGTCGTTTCAAACGAAGTGGGATCAGCTCGACGCCACGCTCGACGCCGGCCAGGTGTCCACGATCGTGCTCGATGACAGCGAGGTCACCTCGCGCGCCCGCCTGTGGATTGACGAGCACGACCTGCCCGCCTCAGACGTCTATATCTGCTTCGAGGAGCAACGCGGCAGCGCCTCCGGCAAGATCGACGTGCCCTTCTTCCCCGGCGACGTCGACGTCCTCATCCACGGCACGCTCGACCTCACCGGCGACCACCCGACGATCGAGATCGACGACATCGAAGCCGGCGGCCTGCCGGGCCCGGTGACCGATCTGATGGAAGGCTTCGTCACCGGCATCGTTGACGACGAATCGAAGGACCTCGCCCTCGACCACGACTACGGCATCGCCTTCGGCGACGGCCAGGCCACGATCAGCGGCCAGCCGTAGCCGAGGCGGGTTCCAGAGACGCTGCATATGGGCAGTAGAGGGACGGAGCTTTAGCTCCGTCCGCCGCCGCAGCGGGCTTCTCGCCCGCGGCAAGTCGCCTGTGGCGAGTACTCAGCGGCCTGCCGCAGGCCGGGATCCGGCTGCCAGGCAGCCACAGCACCTTCCGCCAGGAGGAAGACATCTCCTGCCTGAGCGTCGCCCACCCAGATGAGCCCCCCGCCAGTGCCGTACGAGCTGAACACTACGTGGCGGCTGTCCGGCGCGAAGCTCACAAAGATGGCATCGGAAACGGCAAGCTGTGATTGTGCTCCGGACCGCGAATCCACCACGTACACGCCATTGCGGTTCGCGGCTGCAAATTCCGTGTGATAGGCGAAGAAGCGACCGTCGGGACTCCAGTCGGTTTGGCCGTCCTCGGCCGATCCGTGCCGCCCGCCCCTTTCGCCGGGCGGCGGCTGAGGGGCGCACATCTCCCGATCGTGTGCATCGACACGGTACACGAGGTAGCCAACACAGTCTCCGGCGTGACTGCGCATCGAAAGGCGCTCGCCGTCTGGAGCCCAGTTAGGCACGGAGCCCTGGCATCTGGGCTCGGTTGCGATCTGCCGCAGATCCGAGCCGTCTGCGTCCACCAGGAAGATGCCTGCTTCGTTCTGAAACACCAATTGCTCGCCGTTGGGCCGCCACTTGGCCGCTTCGGCATAGGCCAACGTAGGCCCGATCGTTGTGAGATTGCTTGTGGCGAGGTTCAGCACGACGGGCGTCGCCGTAATCGAACCACAGCCGGTGGCAACCACGTCGCGCAGGAAGCTCACGCGCTGCCCATCGGGTGACCAGTACCCGGAGGTCGCGCCTGAGATCTCCCGGAGCAGCCCTCCGCCTAGGTCGACAATGCGGATGCTGTATTGCTCGTCCTCGCCCTGCACAAACGTGTACGCATCGTAGAGGAGGGCTTGTCCATCGGGCCGCCATTCGATATGTGAGATGCCGGACTGAGCGTCAGGGCGGCTGACTCGGCCGAACTCGACAACTCGCCGGCGGTTGCTGCCATCGGAGTTCATTAGCCAAAGATCCCCGTCCGCAGAGATGAATGCGATCCGGCCAAGACCGGTGAGCTCTGGGACAATCCGTGTTGATAACCGCTCCTCGCGCGAGATAGCCAAGAAGTCTTCAACCGCCCAACCCTGCCCGGCCACCGCCCACCACCAACGACCATCCTCATACACCGGACCGTCGACCACGTATCCTTCGAAACCGTCCACCTGACAGTAGTTGATCGGCGCGTAGCCATCGAGAGAGGGCGTAACGCGGAAGTTGAGACAGTCACTCGACTCCTCCACGCGCACCCAGACTCCTGTCCGCAGATCGCCCTCATAGGCCGGGCCTGTGGCGCTGGGTGTCAGGGCAGTCGACGTTGGCGTCATGCCCGCTAGCGGCACCGTCGGCGTGTCCGCAACGCTACTCGCGCTTCCTCCGCAGGACGCAAGTAACAACCCTGAGAATACGACCAGCGCCGGCCACCCGAAGCGCGCCATTTTGTCTCTTCCACCCCCGAGGGAGGGTATCCCTGGTATGCAGAGCCCTCCGAAGCCTACCCTATCCGCGCCTTTCGCATCTCCGAGAGCTTGCGCCCCGTGCCGCCGCGCCGCACCGCGATCACCTCCGCCAGCACGCTCACGGCGATCTCCTCCGGCGTCTCCGCCCCGATGTCCAGCCCGATCGGCGTGTGCACGCGCTCCAGCGCCTCGCGCGGCACGCCGTCGCGCGCCAGATGCGTCAGCACCGTGCTCACCCGCCGCTGACTCCCGATCATGCCCACGTACGCCGCCCCCGACGCCGCTACCTCGCGCAGCCCCGCCTCGTCCTGCTTGTGTCCGCGCGACACCAGCACGATGTACGTCGTCCCGTCGATCGGGAACGTACGCAGCTCTTCGACGAAGTCGCCGCAGATCACCCGGTCCGCCATCGGGAAGCGCTCCGCGTTCGCGAACGCCTCGCGGTCGTCGAGCACCACCACGGAGAACCCCGCGTGCGCCCCGATCGTCGCGATCGACTGCCCCACGTGCCCGCCCCCCACCACCACCAGCGTCGCGTCCGGCTCCGTCACCTCGATCATCACCTCGACATCGTCCGGCCTCACCTCGATGCGCTGGAGCCGCGCCCCGTCCGAGCGGTAGTACAGCGTCTCGACCTGCGTGCGCGGCAGCCGCGTCAGCGCGGCGTGACAGTCCTCCCCCACCGCCTCCTCGACCGCGCCGCCGCCGATCGAGCCCAGCCGCGAGCCGTCGCCGCGCACGAGCAGCTTCTCGCCGGCGCGCGCCGGCGCGCCCTCCGGCGCCCGCACCACCGTCGCCACCGCGACCGCAGCGCCGCCCTGCGCCGCGCGCACCACCTCCTCCGCGACCCGCGCCGCGTCGTCGCTCATACGTTGAACAGCACGTGCAGCACGTCCCCGTCCTGCACGATGTACTGCTTTCCTTCCGTGCGCAGCAGGCCGCGCTTGCGCGCCTCCGCGTACGTACCGCACGCGAGCAGGTCCTGCCAGCCGATCACCTCGGCGCGGATGAACCCCCGCGCGATGTCGCTGTGCACCTTGCCCGCCGCCTCCAGCGCGCTCGACCCCGCCGCCAGCGGCCACGCCCGCGCCTCCTGCTCGCCGACCGTCAGGAACGTGATCAGCCCCAACACCTCATTCGATGCGCCCAGCACGCGGTCGATGCCGCTCTCCGCGATGCCAAGGTCCTTGCGGAACTCCGCCGCCTCCTCGTCCGACAGCTCCGCCAGCTCGCGCTCCAGCCGCGCACAGAGCGCCAGCACGCGCACGCCCGGCCCGCCGAACTGCGGCGCGAAGTCGCGCTCCACCTCCCACGCGCGCGTCACCTCGCCCTCGTCGATGTTGATCACGATGAGCTGCGGCTTCACGCTCAGGAGCTGAAAGCCGCTGATCGCCTTCCTGTCCTCCGCCGACAGCTCTTGCGCGCGCAGCGGCTCCTCGCGCTCCAGCCCGGCGCGCAGCCGCTGCACCAGCGCCAGCTCGCGCTCGCCCGCCTCGCGCTCGCCCGGTCGCGACGACCGCAGCTGGATTTCCAGCTTCTCGTGCCGCCGCTCCAGCACGCCGATGTCCGCGAACGTCAGCTCGAGGTGCGCCGCCGCGACGTCGCGCGCCGGATCGACGCTGCCGTCGGGGTGCGGCACCGACTCGTCGTGGAACGCCCGCACCACGTGCACCAGCGCGTCGCACTGCGAGAGCGCGGCCAGCAGCGCTGCCGCCGGCCCCTCGCCGCGCACGCTCAGCGCGCCCGGAAAGTCCAGGAAGCGCACCTCCGCGTAGGTGGTCTTGCGCGCCTTGATCAGCGCGGCGCACTGGTCCAGCCGCTCGTCGGGGATCTTCACCACGCCGACGCTCGGCTCCGTCGCCGCGAACCCCGCCGTGTGCGCGTGGCCGCGCGTCAGCGCCGAAAAGAGCGCCGTCTTCCCCGACTGCCCCAGTCCGATCAACCCCAGATCCATCGCAGCGTCAGCTTAGCGCACGAACGGTGCTGCCCCTATGCTAAACTCCCTCTCGAGATCAGATGCCAGCCATTCTCTGCGTCATGCCCCACCCCGACGACGAGTCGTTCGGCCCCGCCGGCACCATCGCCAGGTACGCCGCGCAGGGCGTCCCCGTCGATCTCCTCGTCTTCACGCGCGGCCAGATCGGCGCCCGCCCCGAGCCGCTCGATTCGCCCGAGCAGCTCGGCCTCCTCCGCGAGTACGAGACGCGCGCCGCCGCCAGGGTCCTCGGCATCCGCGCCGTCACCTTCCTCGACTACATGGACGGCCAGCTCGACCAGGCCGCCCCCGGCGAGCTCGCCGCGCACGTCGCGCAGGCGATCGAGCGCTCCGCCGCGGACGTCGTCATCACCTTTGGCCCGTACGGCATCACCAGGCACGCCGACCACATCGCCTGTCACAAAGCGGCGCTCGCGGGCGCGCAGCGCTCGTCGCGGCCGCTGCGACTCTACTACGTCGCGCTCGAGGACGAATGGGCGAAGCGATTCGAGATCGACGGCCCGGAGACGCAGCCCACCCACCGCATCGATACGTCTGACTTCTTCGAGACGAAGCTCACCGCGCTCGCCTGCCACTTCAGCCAGCAGGACGCCCGCGAGTTCTTTCTCATGCTCTCGCAGCGCCGCCAGACGGAGGAGCTCTTCCACCAGGCCCTGCCGCCGTACAAAGGCGGGGGCCTGTCGGACGATCTGTTGGTGTAGCCTAAGACTCCAGCGCGAAGTCCGACGCGAGTAGCGCGCCGCAGAACAAGATCGCCAGCGCGAGCAGGCCGTTCACCGCCGAGATGATGATCGACGCCCGCCGCATCGACGCGATCTGCGATTCGTCCGTCACCGATTCCTGCAACCGCAGCATGCGCGGCCCGATCACGAAGCTGTGCAGCGCCGTGAGCACGACCGTCGCGATGACGAGCGTCATCTTCACCTCGAAGATCGTGCCCCAGTTGAGGTCGAACAGCGTGTCGGTGTCCAGCTCGTGCTCGTACATGTTGCCGATGCCCGTGATCACCAGCACCACCAGCGCCGCCCACGCCAGATAGCCGAAGCGCGTCGTGATGATGCGCATCACCCGCGCGCGCTCCTTCGCGTCCTGGATCGAGCGCACCGCCGGTACCGCCGCGACGAACAGGAAGACCTGCGGCCCGACCCAGACCGTCGCGGCCAGAATGTGCAACCAGGGGTTAACCGCTTCTCCCATCGGCGCCATTGTAGGCTAGAGCCGCGCCAGACGGAAGTAGGGACAGACCTTCAGGTCTGTCCGGCCCCCTTCGAGGCCCCCGCGGCCTCGCCGCGTTGCTGGGGCGCACGCCTACTCGCCCCTGGCGGGGTCGTGCGCCCCCGTCCGCCGCCGCAGCGGCGGTTCCGTGGTTCTATGGTTCCGCGATTCCGCCTATCGCTGGATGAACTGCTCCCGCTCCGGCCCCACCGACACGACGTTGATCGGGCAGCCCAGCAGCGCCTCGATCCGCTCCACGTACGACTGCGCCGCCTTCGGCAGGTCGCCGAACGTGCGCGCGCCCGACGTGTCCTTCCGCCACCCGGCGTGCTCTTCGTACACCGGCGCCACGCGCTCCAGCACCGACGCCGTCGCCGGGAACGAGTCGACCCGCTTGCCGTCCAGCTCGTACGCCGTGCACACCTGGATCGAGGGGAAGTTGTCCAGCACGTCCAGCCGCGTCAGCGTCGCGCTTGTCACGCCGTTCAGCCGCACCGTGTAGCGCGACGCCACCGCGTCGAACCAGCCGCACCGCCGCGGCCGGCCCGTCGTCGCGCCGAACTCCGGCGCGGGGCCTTCGCGGCGCAGGATGTCACCCGTCTCGTCCAACAGCTCCGTCGGCATCGGCCCGGCGCCGACGCGCGTCATGTACGCCTTGTAGACGCCCACCACCCGCTCGATCTGCGTCGGCCCGATCCCCACGCCGATCGCCGCGCCCGCCGCCAGCGACGACGGCGTCGACGATGTCACGTACGGATACGTTCCCGCGTCGAGGTCGAGCAGGCTGCCCTGCGCCCCCTCCAGCAGCACCCGCTCCCCGCGGTCGAGCGCCTCGTGCACGATGATCGACGTGTCGCGCACGTACGGCTTCAGCTTGCACCCGAGCTCTACGTAGCTCGCGTGCAGCTCCTCGATATCGATCGGCGGCCGGGCGTACAGGCGCTCCAGCACCGCGTTCTTCCCGGGCAGCACGTGCTCCAGCCGTTCGCGCAGCGCTTGCGGGTCGATCAGGTCCGCCATCCGCACCCCCGAGCGCGCCACCTTGTCCACGAACGCCGGCCCAACGCCTCGCTTCGTCGTGTCGAGCGACGCAGCGCCCCGCGCCCGCTCCTCCAGCTCGTCCAGCAGCAGGTGGTACGGCATCACCACCTGCGCCCGGTCGCTCACGAAGAGGCGTTTCGTGCTCACCCCCCGCGATTCGAGCTGCTCGATCTCGTTCAGCAGCACCTGCGGGTTGATTACGACGCCGTTCCCGATCAGGCAGAGCTTGTCGGGGTAGAAGATGCCCGCGGGCACCAGGTGCAGCACGAACTTGCCCAGGTGGTTGATGATCGTGTGGCCGGCGTTGTCTCCCGCCGAGTAGCGGACGACGATTGCTGCCTCCTGCGCGAGCAGGTCGACCGTCCGGCCCTTGCCCTCGTCCCCCCACTGCCCTCCGATGACGACGAACGCTGACATAGTGCGCGCCCCGCTTTCGGGGCGCTCGCTCCTTCCACTTACGAGGGGTCTGTGCAGGCCCAGCGGGGAGTATAGGCACAAGCGGTCTCGATAGCAAGTGCCCTCACTGGTGAACAAGACCGGGGCGGCAAGCCGCGGGTTTCAACCCGCGGGCCACCCCACCCTCGATAGCAAGTGTGCAACTTCGTAGTGACAGACCGGCCCTGTGAGACCTCGCAGCCTCGCAGAAGAGTAGGGGCGCACGGCCGTGCGCCCTCCTGTCCGGCCCCGTCCGAGACCCTGCCTTCTCGCCAACTCGTAGGGGCGCACGGCTGTTCGCCCTCCCCGTCCGCCGCCGCAGCGGCTCGCCGACCTGTAGGAGCGCACGGCTGTGCGCCCTCCCCGCCCGCCTCTGACCGAGCCGCGGGTTTCAGCCCGCGGACGGATACAATCCCCGGTCGCCCCTACGGGCCTCGCCTTCAGGGAACCTCCCACCAGCCGAGTACACATATGGGACACAGGCCGCCCTGGGTGCTACAATTGGCCGATGGCACTCGATACGGCCTCCCAATCCACGGCGCTGCCCGGCGCCGCTCGCTGGGGGAGAGGCACCAGATGAAGCGTATCCTGCCCGCGTTCGCGGTCTTGCTTGCCTTGCCCGTCCTGGTCTTCGCCCTCGCCGGCCGCGCCGCGCAGACGCCCGCGCACGCCGCCGAGCCCGTCCCCGGCGCCGTCCGCATCTTCGTCACGTTCAACGAAGACTTCGACGGCGACGGCAACGTCGCCGACGAGGAAGAGGAAGAGGATGACGAGGACGCCTTCGTGCGTGGCCTCCAGGGCCGCGTCCACCACCGCTACGAGCTGACCGACGCCGTCGCCGTCGAGGTGCCCATGTACGAGGTCCTCGACATCGCTCGCGACCCCCGCGTCGACCACATCGAGGCCGACGGCCAGGTCTTCGCCCTCGACGTCGAGCTCGACAACTCGTGGGGCGTCAAGCGCATCGGCTCCGGCCTGGCGCACGCCGCCGGCTTCAACGGCGCCGGCGTCAAGGTCGCGATCATCGATACCGGCATCAACAGGACGCACGTCGACCTCGATGCCAACTACAGTGCTGCGTGCAGTTGGGACTTCGTCAACGCCGACAGCGATCCGATGGACGACCACTTCCATGGCAGCCACGTCAGCGGCATCGCCGCCGCCGAAGACAACAACACCGGCGTCGTCGGCGTCGCGCCGGGCGCGACGCTCTGCGCGTACAAAGTGCTCGCCGCCGACGGCGGCGGAAGCTACAGCAACGTCGTCGCCGCCCTCGACCGCGCCGTCCGGGACGGCGCGCGCGTCGTCAACCTGAGCCTCGGTTCCACCGCTAGCCCCGGAGCCGCGGTCGAGCAGGCGTTCCAGAACGCGTACGCCTCCGGACTTCTTATCGTCGCCTCCGCCGGCAACAACGGCACTTGCGCCGGCGCCAACGACAGCGTCGGCTACCCTGCCCGCTTCGCCTCCGCAATCGCCGTCGCCGCGACGGACCAGAGCAACCTGCGCGCCTGCTTCTCCAGCACCGGCCCCGATGTCGAAGTCGCCGCCCCGGGCGTCAGCATCCTTTCCGCCTGGATCGGCGGTACCGCGGCCTATGGCACGGCCAGCGGCACATCCATGGCCGCGCCGCACGTCACGGGCCTCGGCGCGCTCCTCTTCGGCTGCAACCCCGCGCTCACGAACGTGCAGGCGCGCAACATCATCGACACCACCGCCCTCGACCTCGACAGCCCGCTCACCCCGGGCGCCCTGGACGGACGCGACACCTGGTACGGCTACGGCCTCGTCCAGGTGCAGGCCGCGCTCGCCGCCGCCGGCTGCCCGGCCGTCGCGCTGCCTACCGCGACCCCGACCCGCACCAACACGCCCGGGCCCGCGAGCACCGCGACCCCGACCCGCACCAACACGCCCGCGCCCGCGAGCACCGCGACCCCGACCCCCACCAATACGCCCGCGCCCGCGAGCACCGCGACGCCGGCCGCGACACACACGCCCACCAACACGCCCGCACCTGTCGCAACGCCGACACCGCCGGCACAGACGGATACGCCCGTCCCCACGCCGACGCCGACGGTCACTCAGACGGCCACCGCCACGCCGACCCCGACGGTCACGCAGACGGCCACCGCCACGCCGACCCCGACGTCCGGCGCGCCGCCCGCGGACCTCTACTTCACGCTCGCCGCCAACGCGACGCTAGGCGGCATCGCCGTCGCCAACGAGGACATCGTCGCCAAGAACGGCGCGGCCTTCAGCCTCTACTTTGACGGCAGCGACGTCGGCCTCGCCTCGTCGACGATCGACGCCTTCAGCATCCTCAACGCCAACGATCTGCTCCTCTCGTTCGCCGCTGACGCCGACCTCGCCGGCATCGGCCGCGTCGACGACTCGGACATCGTCAAGTTCACCGCGACCTCGCTCGGCGGCACGACCGCCGGCTCGTTCGCCCTTTACTTCGACGCGAGTGACGTCGGCCTCAACGGCTCGGGTGAGGACGTCGACGCCTTCGAGCTGCTCTCGAACGGCCATCTGCTCGTCTCTCCGCTGGGCTCCGCCGGCGTGCCGGGCCTGTCGGCTGCCGGGGCGGACGTGCTGGAGTTCAGCCCGACGTCCCTTGGCCCGTCGACTGCCGGTACCTGGTCCATGTACTTTGACGGGAGCGATGTCGGCCTTACGACCAGTGCTGAGACGGTCGACGCGCTCGCGCTCGACAACGCGGGCGGCGTCTACCTGTCCACCGCAGGCAGCTTCCTCGTCACCGGCCTCAGCGGCGCCGACGAGGACGTCTTCGTCTTCGTCCCGGCGGCGCTGGGCGCGGCGACCACGGGTACGTT
>Ga0326597_10003543_pt1 | contig 22400 bp, 19 predicted proteins | sample RVTome_12_FD_203789 | JGI IMG/M metagenome (GOLD analysis project Ga0326597, IMG submission 203789) | Soil microbial communities from uranium-contaminated site in the Upper Colorado River Basin, Wyoming, United States - RVT100D185 | ecosystem: Environmental > Terrestrial > Soil > Contaminated >...
CCGAAGGCCTGCTGGCCCATCATTGGCGGCCTCCTCTTCACTGGAGGCCACGCGCCCATGTCGATCATATCACCGCGGCCGACGCCAACGCGATCTGTTCGGCAACAACCCCTATGGTACGTGGTGCCGCATCGCGGTGGTTCGATCTCGGCGGTGCGCTGCGTTTTCTTCGGGACGCGCTTCAAGAGGATTGGCCTCGTCAAGCTCGAGCGGAGGCTCCGGCTCTGTCGGTTGTCGGCTGGCAGTGGAAGCGTCACGCGTCAACAAGGCCACGACCGATCTACGCGGAAATCTCAAACACGCCGTCGACTGACCGCCATCTGGCCTGCTTCGAACTGCACTACCGGCATCGCTATTGGCACTTTGAACGCAGGAGTAAGCTCACTCCCGGGTTTCCGGTCCTCTTGAGGCTGGCTGGCGCGCCTGTATATGACACACATGGGATTGAGGCGATCATGGCTCAAGTCATGAAAGCGGCTAACAACATGACTAGCTGTTACGAGGTCTTGGCAGGAGCGATTGCAGAGGCGTCACGGCGAGATCCGAGGGTCGGCAAAGACAGTCTGGGCATTCTCATGCCGCATCCCAGTCTCCGCCAAGTCCATATCGCGTATCGGTCGGGGGAGCGCCGCACCGCGATCGTGATGGAGGGCAAACGTCCCATCAGCCAACTGGAAGTTGGGTTTAGTCCGTTTGTGATTGGTCCGGGGCAAATCACGCCTCCGAGTCTTATCGTTGGGTCGATGCTGCTGACAGTGGCGAAGTTCGACGTTACGCTACACGGACCGCCAGGACAGGGGCACACCCTGGGCCTCATGTCGGCACAGGAGCGGCCGCCCCCGCCCAGACCTTGACTGAAGCGGGGACTAGGCTTCAGTCTGTCGCGTGCGATCATAGCGATGTGCCGATCGTGTGTAGCCTAATCGCCGATCCAACATAAGACGATGGATGGCGATGGCTTCCCCATCGTGGGTATGGGGGTGCCTGGCCAAGTAACTTGGTTCTAACGCGGCCTGAAAGGAAGGACGGGAAACGGCGCTCGGCTCTCGGGAGTTCGCCTACAGAGCAGAGCAGGAGGGGCAGTATCCGGTGGAGGATACCGCCCCTTCTGTTGTCGCAGTCGCGAATGCTATTCGTAGCGGAGGGCGTCGGCGACCGGCACGTTCGCTGCGTTGCGGCTGGGGAGCCACGTCATGAGCAGAGCCACCAGCAGTACGATGACGATGAACGGGAGGATTTCCATCCACGGAATCGAGAACTGGATGCCTTCGCCGGCGAACTGACCGCTGGTGAAGAGGTTGCGGGCGATGATCACGCCACCGACGACACCAGACAGGATGCCCATCAGCGCGATGAAGCTGGACTCTAGCACGAACGTCAGCGCGACCGTGCTGCTCTGGTACCCGATGGCGCGGAGCATCCCGATCTGCTGGCGCCGCTCGACGACCGAACGGAAGGCGATAACGCCCAGGGCGGTGATGCCGACGAACAGGCCGAGTGCCATGAATGCCTGGAACATGCGGGTGAACGCCTGATCCTGCGCCGCCGATTCGTTGATGAGGTCGCGGACGCCATCAGCCTGGACGCCGTACGTGCTAAGGGCGGACTCGAATTCGCGTGCGGCAGGGACCGGCTTGACGCCATGGTCCAGCCGGATGTAGGTCCGGAGGAACTCGGGCTGGCCGAAGACCTGCTCGTACGCTGCCTGGTTCACGTAGACGCCTGCGAGCTTCTCGGCGGGAAGCTTCGATGCCAGGACGCCGACCACCGTTACCTGCGTGCGAGCGTCGGTGACAGGGTTGCGGATGGTGACGGTGAAGGGCTCGAACTGCTCGTCCTCCAGTTTCGGGTGGAAGGTGATGTCGTACGGACCCCATTCGGCTCCATCGACGATGGCAAGGCTCGTGTTGGTCCGCACGGCGTCGAACACGTCCCGGTCGGTGTCGTAGCCCGGAGCCCGGCCGGCGAGCGTCGCTTCCTCCGCGGCGAAGAACGCATCGTCGCCCGCGATGACCGGGTACGTGACCCACTCAAGGCTGTCCCTGGTGATGGTCCGGACCTGCTGGTTGCCGGTGAACAGGGTGACGCGGCCAGCGTCGACGATCTGGTCGCCAATTGAAGCGCTCTCGACGGCGAGTGCCGCCGGAACGTCGTTGACCGGGTTGTTGCGACTGGAGGTGGTCACCACGTCCCAGCCGCCATGGCCCTTGCTGCCGGTCTGCAAGGCCGTGAAGTTGGCGTTCACAACGCTGAAGGTGACGATGGAGAAGACGATGAGCGAGAACATGGCGATGGTCATGCCGGTTCGGAAGCGGTTTGCCAGCGGGTAGGCGACGCCCATCTTCAGCGCTGGGGCCAGGTGCGGGAAGCGGGCCGCCGCGGACGACGTTGCCGCAACCAACGCCAGGAGGCCGGCGAAGAGATAGAGGATCTGGCCAAGGCCATCCGCGCTGGCGCCGAGGGCGGCGCCGACCGCGACGCAGACCGCTGTTGCGCCCGCGAGAACGACTGGGACGACGTACTTGCGTCCCGCACGCTGTTGGAAGAGCGTCGTGAGCAGGCGGGCGTTGAACATGATGATCAGCGTGAACGAGATGACCACCATGATGCCGGCCAGCAGGAACATCTCGATGTCACCCTCCAGCTCGACGCCGAGGATCTTCTCGGCCATGTTGAACGGGAGCAACCAGTAGGCCGCGAGGAAGGTCCCGGTCAGTGTCCACAGGACGCGGCCGTTCACCCGGTAGTACGCAGCCAGCATGGCGACGCTGAGCGGGATAGTCGAGAAGCCGAACGCTGCCAGGAACTCGCTGCCGCCGCCAGCGCCCTTTGCGCCGACGATCGCCAGGGCTCCGAGGGCGATGCCGATTGGGGCGAAGATCCAGGCCCAGGCGATGCCGAAGCCCTTGCGGAGGAGGAACCAGAGGCCCAGCGGCGGGATGACGAGGGCGGGGATGCCAAGAGCGACCCACTTCCAGTTGGTGTTGCGGCGGGGCTCGCGCTTCCCGTCCTCATCGAGGCCGCGAATGGCGGCGACGATGTTGACGCTGCTGACCTTCATGGAAGACATGACCACGGTCACGAGGGTGAGCGAGACGCCGAGGCAGTAACTGACTATGAGCGACCGGACGGTGACATGCGCGGTAAGGAACGCGAAGTCCTCGCCGCCGCTGTACCGCAGGTAGCCGACGACCAGACCGAGGGCCGCCGCTACGCCCAGGGCCGCGCCGACCGCGCCGGCGACGAGGTTGTAGGCCATGCCTTCGGACACGAACGACTGCACGAGGTTGGAGCGCCGGGCGCCAACCGCGCGGGCCATGCCCATCTCTGCCTTCCGCTCTGCCGCGAGCATCACGAAGATCATGAAGATCAGCATGACGCCCGAGGCGATGGAGAAGAGGCCGAGGAGCAGGAAGAACGAGGTGATGAGACTCGCGACCGACTCGGCCTCGTCGAGCGAGTCCTGCTTGATCTGGTCGACGGTGACCTCGCGGTTGTCGAGCGCGAGCGCCGTGCGGCCAGCCTCGCTCTGCGCAAACGGCTCGAGCCGCGCCGTCGCAGCTTCCGAGCGCGTGACGCTGGAGCGCACGTCGCCCTTCAGGGCGACGGTGATCGCGTTCACCTGGCCGTCGTGGCCGGTGAACTGCTGCACCGCGGAAAGGAGCATCGCTCCTCCGCCGGAGCCGGCCACGTCAAAGCTTCCAATGTCGCCGGACGCGAGTTCCTCGCGCACGATCCCGGCGACACGTATCTCGGCCTGGGAGCCATGCAGGGTGACCTTGAGCGTGTCACCGACGATCGCGTCGAGCTTCTCGGCTGCCGACTCGTTGAGCAGGATCTCATCGGGTCCAAGCGTCGAGAGGTCGACGGCGCCACCGGCGACGAGACGCAACCCGCCGAGGCGGCTGAGCCTCGCGGCGTCAACGCCCGTCAGGTTGATCGCCGGTTCGGATAGCTGTGTGCGCTGATTCAGGGCCGGGACCGGTTCGGAGAGGAAGGGGAGGAAGCCCTCGATGTCTTCATCCGCGGCGAACTCCGTTTCAAAGACAGCGACGGCGGATTCCGGTGCGTAGTAGGACTCGGCCGCCTGGGCGGAATCGTCCCCCTGGAAGTTGATGGCGAGGTCTGAGCGCTGAAGCGTGTCGTACGTGACCTTCGTCACCGAGTAGTCGATGGTGTCGCCTGTGGTGAAGGAGGCGGTGGTGATGAGTGTCGCCAGCATGAGTCCCATGACGACGAGGCCGGTCTGCAGGCCGCGGCGCGGCAGGTTGCGCAGACCCATCTTGAACATGGTGCGGTTGGTGATGGCGATGTACCCGACAGCCGCCACGCCGATGGCGAAGATGGCGACGAGCACCACCATGATTGCGTCCATGGGGATACCGAAAAGTGACTGCATTACGCTCGCTCCTCGCTGACGATCAGGCCGTCGCTCATGCGTACGAGGCGGTGGCAGCGCTTGCCAATCGCCGCGTCGTGGGTTACCAGGACGAATGTCTGGTTCTGCTCGCGGTTCAGGTTCTCCATGAGGGTCACAATGTCGTTGGCCGTGCCCGAGTCGAGGGCGCCCGTGGGCTCGTCGGCCCAGATGATGGCGGGCTCGTTGACGAGGGAACGGGCGATGGTGACCCGTTGGCGCTGACCGCCTGAGAGCTGCGCCGGGCGCTGGTTGGCCTTGTCGGCCAGGCCGACGCGGTCCAGCGCGGCGAGGGCCTTCTTGCGGGCCTCGCCGCCGTTCGTGCCGGAAACGACGAGCGGCAGCTCGACGTTCTCGACCGCCGAGAGCACAGGCAGCAGGTTGTACGTCTGAAAGATGAAGCCCATGTTGTGCGCGCGGTAGGTCGTCTTCTTCTTGTCGTTGAGCGTCGCAAGGTCCGTGCCGGCGATGCTCACAGTGCCGCCGTCGATGGTGTCGAGACCGCTCATACAGTTGAGCAGCGTCGTCTTGCCACAGCCCGAGGCCCCCATGATGGCGACCATCTCGCCCTGCTGGACCTGGAGCGAGACGCCTCGCAGCGCGCGGACTTCGACGCCGCCGCTGCTGTAGGTCTTCATCACGTCCCGCAGGTCGATGATGGGGGTGCTGGTGTTCGGGAGTTCGGGCGCCCGAAGGACGACCGGCGTAATCTCGTTTCGTGTTCTGGTCAAGATACCCACTTCTTATCTCCTCTGGTGTGTTGTTGTGATTTTCGTCGTTGTGTGTTGAGATGCTCCGGGCCCCGAAGCAGGTGTTCGAGTCAAGCGCTCCCTCCATTCGGCGTGCCAGTTCGGCTGGCGGCGGAGCGGATCGCTTCCGCCAAGGCCGTTTCCATCTGGTGCTTGGCGACGAAGCCGGCGGCTCCGGCCGCGCGAGCGCGGGCGCGGGTGTCGGTGTCGTCCTGCATGCTGAGCATCACGACGGCGCAACCGGGAACGGCGTCCCTGAGCGCTGCCGTGGCCTGAATGCCATCGAGGATGGGTATGTGAATGTCCATCAGCACGACATCCGGGCAGACTTCGGTGGCGCTTTCGACGGCGCTGCGGCCGTCGGCTGCTTCGCCGACGATAGTGAAGTCGGGCTCCATGCCCAATCGCATGCGGAGTCCCTGCCGCACCGTGCGCTCGTCGTCCACGAGGAAGAGTCGAATCTGGTTCATCACGCTGTCAGTATCGAGGCCCGCGAGCGGGATCGAATCCTCCGCGCGGGGGGACGACCGATGTCTTGGGAGTGACGGACGTGCTCCCCCAAAGGTGGGAGGCACCGTGGTCCGGGCGCGGCGCGGCCGGAGGCGGTTGAATGTATAGTGCGACAACATCGAGTCCGGATCGGGAGGCACTCTGATGATTCGGGTGTTCCTTGCTGATGATCACGCCGTCGTGCGGCAGGGTCTGCGGATGTTCCTCTCGGACGATCCCGAGCTTGAGGTTGTAGGCGAGGCGGCGGACGGTGCGAACGCGGTCCGGCAGGTCCTGGAACTGAAGCCCGATGTTGTGTTGATGGATCTGATGATGCCGGTGCTGGACGGCATCGGGGCCATCGCACAGCTCCGCTCACAACTGCCTGACACCGAGATCATCGCGCTGACGAGTGTGCTGTCGGACGACGCGGTCGTCGGGGCGGTGAAGGCGGGCGCGATCGGCTACCTGTTGAAGGAGGCCGAACCCGAGGAACTACGGATCGCGATCAAGGCGGCCGCGGCGGGCCAGGTACACCTGACTCCGAAGGCCGCCGCGCGACTGGTGCGCGAGGTGCGCGCGCCGGAGAGTCCGCAGCAGCTCACGGAGAGGGAGGTGGAGGTGCTGCGGCTGCTGGCCGGCGGCAAGGCGAACAAGGAGATCGCGCGGGAGCTGACGATCGGCGAGCAGACGGTGAAGACGCACGTGAGCAACATCCTGATGAAGCTGGGTGTCCAGAGCCGGACACAGGCGGCGCTGTACGCGGCGCAGATCGGGCTGGCGCCGCTCCAGACGTCGTGAGGCACATTCGCGGGCTGTCGCTGGGGGCGAAGCTAAACCTTGCGCTGCTGTCGTTTCTCCTGGTGCTGGGAGCGGCCGCTTCGGGCATCATCTTCTACGGCTTCAACCGCACGCAGGACGACGCCACCGAGCGCAGCCAGGAGGCGTTGGAAGAACAGGGTAAGCTCGCCCTGCTGGCGCTGGTTGGCGGCGTCTCGGAGTCGGGCGGTCTCCAGGTCGAGTGGGCGGCCGAGATCGGTCACCGGGCCAGCAGCTACATGGAGGAATTCAAGGCGGGCGCGACGCCCGTCGAAGTGGATACGTCGCGGTTCGTCCGGACGGAGAACGGCGTCTGGTACGACCCCGACGCCGGCCGCGCCTCGGACGTCGTGGTGCCAAATCACGTTGAAGACCTTACCCAGGCGCACTTGGAAGACATCACCTACTCGGCCGCGCTCGATCCGCTCTTTCCTGCGCTCGTCGAGGGATTTCCCGGTGAACTCAGCGGTGAAGGGTTCCGTCCGATCGCCATCATTTTCGTTGGGATCAACGGCGTGGGCCGCTACTACCCGCCGATCGGCATCCAGGAATCTACACCGTCGGACCTGGACGTAGCGGACTTCGTTAACAGGTTCGGCCCGATCGTGAACCCCGAACATACGACGTCCTGGACGCCGCCGTATGAGGACCTAAATGGCCGAGGGCTCGTCATCACGGCGCAGACGCCAATCTATCAAGGGGATACATTCCGAGGCATCTTCGAGGTGGATCTCTCAATCGACAGGCTCGCCGAAGAGCTTAACGAGATCAACCCGACGCCGGGCGGCTTCGCGTTCTATGTCGATACGGAAGGCGAGATCATGCGATCAGCGGCCTTCCCACTGCTCACCCGAGAATCCGGCGAGAATGAAGAGCTTGCCTCCATCCTCGAAGCGATGGGAGCCTCACCTCAGGGCGCCGCGCCGATCGTCGAACAGGTCGCCCTGGATGGGAGGGAGTACTTCCTCGCCTACACCGCGATGCCAGCGATCGGTGGGAGCATCGCGGCCGCCGCACCGGTCGATGAGGTGACCGCCGAGGCCGCGTCGATCACCGCCGGCATCGACGACGAGGGGTCCCGGACCCTCCGAGTGATGCTGGTGGCGATGGGCGGGTTATTCATCGCTGGTCTGGCAGCGGCGACCACCGTCAACCGCAGGCTGCTTGTGCGACCGCTGCAGCAGCTTGCCGCGGCCACACGGCAGGTGGCAGGCGGTGATCTGACGGTGAGAGTTGACGCCGACCGACACGACGAGCTAGGCGACCTTGCCTCGGGCTTCAACGTCATGGTGGAGCAGCTACGCGAATCCGAGCGCACGCTCGAAGGGCGAGTTGAGGCGCGTACGCGCGAGCTACAGGCCCTGCTCGAAACGTCGAAGGCGCTGTCCTCAACGCTCGAATTGCAGACGGTGCTGGACGAAATCCTCGATCAACTGAAGGCGCTTGTCGATTGCGCGGGCGCCTCGGTCCTGTTGCAGGAGGGAGAGGAACTCGTCCAACTCGCTGTCCATCGGCCCTCCACCGCGGGACCCATCGATCCGAGCCCCGCGCGGTCCCTCGCTGTGGCGCACGGACTCATCTGGGAGGCGATCCGGCAGGGCAAACCTGTGATGATCGAGGACGTGCGCGCGGAGTCACCGTTCGCGGACGCATATCGCGCTCAGGTCAAGTACGACCTGGCGCGCACGCCTGTGGCGTATGTCCGCGCGTGGGCGGCGGTCCCGCTGATGGCGCGAGACGGGGTCATCGGCATGCTGGCCATGGCTAGCGAGACGCCGGGCGGTCTGGATGAGCGGGACGTCGAACTTGCCGGGGCGGTCGCGGCGCAAGCGGCAGTGGCGATTCAGAATGCGGCACTGTATGAACGCACGAAGGTCCAGGCGAAGGAGACAGAGGCGCTGCTTCGCGCGGACGCCGAACTGTTCCAGACGCTGAGCCTGAACGCGGTCCTGCAAGCGCTGGTCGACGTGGCCGTCGATGTCCTCGGCGCGGACAAGAGCATCGTGGTGCTGCACGAAGGCGACATCGACGTAATTCGGGCCGCCCGCAACTACGCGCCCGAGACTCGGGCTTCGTTTAACGTGGTCCTGGCAGGTATGCCGCACGAGGAGCCGGCTCCGGCTGGTCAGGAGGCGCACGTCTACAGCGATGCTCGCCTGGCACCGGAGTATATGGCACCGACATTGGCGCTGGAGGGCATCGCATCGCATATCTCCGTGCCGATTAGGGACGCGCAACGCATGCTTGGAGCGTTTAGTGTGAGCTTCGTCGAAACGCACGCCTTCACGAAGGATGAGGAGCGGCTCTTCATGGCATTGGCCGATCGCGCGGCCGTCGCGATCCAGAACGCTGATTTGTACGAGCGGGCTCAGCAGGCAGCATCGTTGGAGGAGCGGCAGCGGCTGGCGCGGGAGCTGCACGACTCGGTGTCGCAAGCGCTGTTCGGTATCGCGCTGGGCGCCCAGACAGCGCGGCTGCGGCTGGACAGCAATCCGGCGGCCGCTGTCGAACCGGTCGAGTACGTGATGTCGCTGGCCCAGGCGGGCCTCGCGGAGATGCGAGCTCTGATCTTCGAACTGCGGCCGGAGTCCCTGGAGAGCGAGGGGTTGGTGGCGGCGCTCGAGAAGCAGGTGGCGGCGGCGCAGGCACGACACAACCTGCCGATCGAGACGGAGCTGTGCGAGGAGCCTGATTGCCGGATCGAGATCAAAGAGGCGCTGTACCGCATCGCCCAGGAAGCCCTGAATAACGTCGTGAAGCACGCCCAGGCTTCGCACGTGAGCGTAAGCCTGAGCGTGCAAGATGGGGCACTCGTGCTCGTTGTCGCCGACAACGGTGTGGGATTCGATGCGACGGCCACGTATCCCGGCCACGTGGGCCTGCTCTCGATGCCCGAGCGCGCCGCGAAGCTTGGCGGTACGGCGAAGGTAGTCAGCAGCCCGGGCGCGGGCGCACGCGTGGAAGCCGTGATTCCGGTAGAGCCCGACCTCGTCGGCCCCGCGGATATGGCGCGTTGAGAACCCACAACATGACGCCGATATGGTGGCAGCCGCTGCAAACTTGATATCGTCCGGCACTACGCCAATATCGTGAGCGTCCCGGCCCGCTTGATATCGTGCGCGTCAGAGCCAATATGGTGCGACCCGAATCGAAAGGAGCCGCACCATGCACGCCACCATCACCACCTTCACCGACGCCGATAGCTGGAACCGCGCCCTCTACGCCTTCCTCGCCGAGAAGGAACGCCGCTCGGGCTCACGGCGAACGGTCGAAGGCTACAGCCGCATGCTGCAGCACTTCTTCGGCACGATCGGCAAGCCGCCGGACCGCATCACCGGCCAGGACGTGTTCGCCTGGGCGTACGGCACCGGCCTCTCCGGCAAGCCACCGTCGTCCGTGACCATCGGCGCCCGCCTCGCCTGCCTGAGCTCCTTCTACCGCTTCTTGATCCGCATGGACACCATGGCCTACAACCCCTGCGACGCCCTGGAACGCCCGAAGGTCTCGCCATCACCGCCCCGCGGCCTCACGGCAGACGACATCCGCCGGGTGCTCGCCGTGATCCCCGAGACGCCAGTCGGCCTCCGCGACCGCGCCATCGTCCTCACGCTGACGCTGACGCTGACCGGCCGGCGCCGGGCCGAGGTGCTCGACATGACCGTCGGCGATCTCACACAAGAGGACGAGAAGGTCTGGTACCGCTACCGGGGCAAGGGTGGGAAGTCCGGCAAGCGGGAACTGCCGCAGCCCGCGTACGCGGCGATCGTGGCCGCCCTAGCGGCGTTCGGGCATGACGTGGCCACCCTACCGCCTGATGCGCCCCTGTGGCCCGCCACCGGCCGACACGGGGCGGTTCGACCCAGGGTACCTGCGGCTCTCACGTCGGGGACGTTCTACGCCAACTTGCAGCGGTACTTCCGCGATGCCGGGCTGCCTGCGGCGGGCGTGCACATCTTCCGGCACTCGGCCGCCAAGCTCCGGCGTGACGCCGGGGAGAGCATCGAGGACGTCAGCCGGTTCCTCGACCACAGCTCGCTGGCGGTGACGACCACGTACCTGCGGCGCTTGGAGGGCCAGGAGGACCGCTCGTGGGCGAAGGTGGCCGAGGCGATTGGGGTCGGATTGCCTGGGCAATAGGCACGTGGTTTCGCGCTATGAACTTCAACGTCGCAGCCTGCGCCAGACCCCGAACGCGAATAGTCCTAAGATTCCGAGCCCGACCGTCATTCCAAACAGGTCGCTATGCAGGAAGGCGAGTCCCGTCCAAAACGCTATGGCTAGCATTGACAATCCCACGGCGATCGCGGCGAGGCCCAGCCCGACGAAGAGAAACGCAGTTACGCATCCGGCCGTCTTGTCCGAGACTTCAGGAGGACGGGGCTGGCCGCAATTGGGACAAAGTTCGGCCCGATCACCCAAAAATCGGCCGCAGGCATCGCAAACTGCGATCGGTCACCTCCTTGGCGGGTGGCAATCGCCTTGTCCCCTGCCCGCTTGCGCCAGGTAGCACCTGCTAACGCCGAAACCCAAATAGGGTCACCGCGGTCGTTTCCGAGGGTGTACGGCCAGCCTACGTCAGTGGCGCGGCCGCGAACAAGAGCCAACTCAGGGCGTTAAGGCACCTCGTCGGCGACGATTGGCGCCGGGCTCGCCTGTCTGAGCTCCTCCTATCACTTGACGCCGGCGAGAGCATCGAGGACGTGAGCCGGTTCCTCGACCACAGCTCGCTCTTCGTCACGACGACCTATCTGCGGCGGCTGGAAGGCCAGGAAGACCGGTCGTGGGCGAAGGTGGCCGAGGCGATCGGCGCACTGTGATGACAGCAACGGTGACAGCAACCCGGGCGAACGTCTGCGGACGAGTGCGTATAGATTTGGAAAGCACTCGGCGATTCTCGATCGCGGGCGGACGCTTGCGGACGGCGATGTACGAAACGGTGCGACCTCAAAAACCGTTCCCGAGAAATTGGGGTGTGGGTTCGACTCCCACCTTCGGCACCAATTTCGCCTCCAATGAGCCGCGCGGCCATTGCCCGGATGGCAATCTCTCCGCGGTAGGGCTGTACGATCCCAACGAATTCCATGGGTCCGGAGGTCGGCGACCTTGCGCGCAGGTACTTCGGGCTTCGGCATGTGGACCCTGCACGACACCGCTGCCGCGCGCCGTTTCAACATGGACCTGGGTGGGGAAGGCGATGCCGCGGCGCAGGTGGAGGCAGCGTTCCGTGATCCCGATCACATAATACACCCCTCACCCGGAGCAACACTGAAGACATGAATCAGCTGGATATCTACGTTTCACAGGGCTGTTCATCTTGCGGACGCGCCCGCGACATCGCCGCATCGCTCGATGGCCTGTACCCGGGTGTGCAGGTCAAAGTGGTGGAGACGAAGGCGGCGCCGGAAGGCTCGCTTCCGGATTCGGTCGTGGCGGTGCCGGCTTACCTACTAGACGGCACTCTAATCTCCCTCGGGAATCCAAATCCGGCCACGCTCCACGAGCAACTCGCGGCACTCGCCCCGGGGGAAGGATGATACGATGCCGGCGATGAGACTCCTCGGACGCCTTGGCCGCCGGCCGCGCGAACCGCATCCAGACGGGACCGGACCCAGCACGAAGATCGGCTACCTTACGGAGACCGATCTCTTCCGCGGGCTCGATGACGCCGAAATGGATGAGGTCGCGCGCATGACGACGATGACGACCTGCAAGACGGGTCGCGTCTTCTACACGCCAGGCGAATCCGGTGAGGTGCTCTTTATTCTCAAGAAGGGAAGCGTCCAGCTCTACCGCATTGCGCCTGACGGTAAGCGCCTCGTGATCGGCGCGCTACGGGCGGGCGCGGTGTTCGGCGAGATGGGGCTGATCGGCCAGGGCATGTACGACAGCTTCGCCGAGGCATCGGACGACTGCACGCTGTGCGTGATGTCCCGCTCCGACGTAGAGGTGCTTGTCGCCTCCAAGCCAGCCTTCGCAATCGGGCTCCTCGAACTCATGGGGCAACGGCTCCAGGATGTCGAGTCGACACTGGAGCGCTTCGCCTTTCGCAGCGTGGCGTCGCGTCTTGCTTCCTTGCTGCTCTCGCTTCGGGACGCCAACGATGAAATCTGCGGGCTTTCGCAGCAGAATCTCGCGGACCGAATCGGGACCCATCGTGAGACGGCGACACGGGCGCTCAACGATTTTCGCGGTGACGGCATCGTCGAGATCGGGCGGGAACGTGTCCGTGTTATCGACGTGGCACGCCTCCAGGCGATCGCTGATGAGGCAGTTACGTAGCAAGCCCCTCAGATCTGGCTGAGTCCGAAGAAGTCAAGTAGCGGCTGAAGATGGTAGTGCCTCAAAACTGAGGCACTACCCTGAAGATCGTCATCTGGTGGGTGAACACGAGCACGCATGGCGACAGGAACGAGAGCGTGCCCGCTGCGAACGCAAGCGCGAAACCCCAAGGTCCCCCGAGGAAGTCCACCCAACTCTCAGTCAGCATGTTGTCAGGTTCGCTTCAGGCGGAGCCGCTGTCCGTGAGCCAGATCACACACGCCTGCCTGGTCTCGGGACAAACGAAGGGACGGCGTCCTTGCCGTCCCGCTGGTGGCTCTCGTAAACGCTTAGGTTAGTTGACGGGCTGAGTTCCAGGACCAACGAGCGGGCACGAGAAGTGCACCACCGTGCCGTCCGGCATCGTCATCATCCAACGCTCGCCGACGTATCCTTGGTCGCCGGGGCCGTACGCCGTCTTCAGCGCGGGTGTCGACCCGCAGTGGTTCGCGGGATCAGGCTCGAGCGTCTGGAACGGACCATGGTCGGGAAGGTTCTGTGCGGTGACGATCGAGTCGTAGCACAGTCCATCGCTCTCAACAAACACGACGACGCGTGGGAGTGGCTTCCGTCGCAGTGACATCGAGCGTCACCTCGTTGGCGGTAATGATTGCGCCATCAGTCGGCGAGGTGATCGCCAGCTTCATGTTCTCGGACCCGGGCTGCATCGGCATCATCTCGGGCGTTGCCGCGCTCGCCGCGGCCGTTGCCGGCGCCGTGGTCGGGGCCTGCGTAGTAGCCGGCAGCGCCGTCGGCGTGTCGTCCTTCGTGTCGCTGTCGCCGCATGCGGCGGCGATGAGTGCTGCACCGGCAACGGCGAGCACAAGATGCGGAATACGTACCTTCACGGTATCTCCCTTCTCTCTCCTCCATTTGGTTTCCTGAAGAGCGTGCATCACACGGAACCAGGGCTCCGTGATCCGCATCACAGTGGTTCGGTGCATTTCGACGGCGGAACTCGGGCGGCGGGGAAGGGCCCCTGGACGACCAGTACGACGACCGGCATAGAACGTTGAGCGCAACACAACCCAACTCTGGTGTGATCTTGATCACCGAGAGTGATCAATCGCGCCGATACGGTGAGTGCGGAACCAGCGACGCAATTGGCCGAACAGCTTCGGAAGAAGGAGAACAAGCTCGTGAATGCTGAGGTGGCAATAGTTGGTGGACTGATTGGCGGAGCAGCGATGGTAGTGATGCTCCATTCGGCCATGTGGTTGCTCCCCAATCAGATGCGGATGAATATCCTTCTTCTCGTGGGCACGATGTTCGCGCCAGCGAGCGGGGCCGCGTACGGTATCGGCTTCATGGTGCACATGATGATGAGCGGTGCGTTCGGCCTCGCGCATGGCGCCCTGATCGAATCGGTCGACGTCACCTCGGCCGGCGCGGGGGCGGGCTACGGCGCTGTCTTTGGTCTCGGTCACGCGGTCGCGGCAGGCATGGCGCTGGGCATGATGCCGATGCTCCATCCCCGGATGCGCAAGTCGAATCGCGCGCTGACGCCGGCGTTTGCGGGCGGCCCCGGCTCGTCGGAGGGAGAGCTGCTGGACCCGCCTGGGTTCTTTGGACTCAACTACCCACCGCTCACGACCGCCGGATTCTTCGCGCTGCACGTCATGTTCGGCGTCATCGTCGGCGTGGGCTACGGCGCCTCGGCGTAGCTCCGATACGGGGAGAACGGACATGACGGAAGCGGTGCCATCGGGACCTGCCCTCGTGCTCGGCGGCGGAGGCGTGTTGGGCGCCTTCCAGGCGGGCTTCCTGCGGGCCCTCTTTCGGACCGGGTTCCGGCCCTCGATGATCGTCGGGACCAGCGCGGGGGCCCTCAACGTCGCGTTTATGGCGTTTCGGCCGGACCGCGACGGCGCCGACGACCTTGTCCGGATCTGGAGGAGTCTGCGCGACCGGCAGCTGTTCTTCATCAACCCGATGCGGGTCGCGTTTCAAGTGATGTCCGGAGGGCTCTGTCTTGCCAACAACGATTTGATCCGGAGTCTGGTCGAGCGCAACGTCGACGTAGATGATCTTCATGCCACCGCGGTGACGCTCTACATCACGACGACGAACCTGACGCAGGCCCGGAAGCACGTATTCCACGAGGGCGCGGTGTCCCGCGCCGTGCTGGTATCGGCGGCGTGCCAGGCATCTTCTGCCCGATTGAAGTCGACGGCGACCTCCACGTAGACGGTGGCGTCGTCGCGAACCTGGATGTGGAAACGGCCCTCGACCAGGGCGCGGCGGAGATTTTTGCTGTCGACCTGTCCCGCTGCATGGATGGACGCCGGCCCCTCGAACCTTGCCGCACTGCTCATGCAAACGCTGGACGTCGTCCAGCGCCGGCGCGTCGACCATGACGTCACGCGGCTAGCATCACACGCGCGCATCACGCTGCTGCAGCCAAGCCCCAACGGAGGATTCGGTCCCGGCGACCTCCACAATGTTGACCGGCTGATTGAAGATGGCGAGCGGATGGGAGAGTCAGCCCTTGCTCTGTGCATGGGCAAAGATGGACGCATGAAGCCCGGCGTCATCCACGACCCGCTGCACCTGCACGAGTGGCCGGCCGATCTCGCTTGACCTTCCCGTTTGCTGGAAGGTTTAGACTGCACGAGCAAGCGGCTTGCAGGCGGTCAGGTAGCAGACGACAGGAGGAACTCGATGTCGAACTCAGGCCCATCTCGGTCCGCATTCATCCCCGATCAAGCCCTGGTACTCAAACCCGATACGCGCCCGGCATCAACCACGGGCACGTTGCAGGCGGAGTGCTGCGGGTGCCCGGCATGCCCGTGCGGATGCCAGCACGGCGCCCAGCAGGCGAAGACCTCGTCACCCCGCTAGCCAAGCCCGGCGGCGCGCACGGGAGGCATCCCCATGTCAAACCTGCGGATCGGCCAACTCGCGCGAGCTGCCGGCTTCACCGAGAAAACGCTGCGTTTCTACGACGAGATCGGACTGCTGAAGCCGAGCGGCCGCTCGACCTCGGGCTATCGGCTGTACGACGAGCAAGCGATCGAACGCCTGCGCTTCGTGCGCAAAGCGAAGGGGCTGGGGCTGAGCCTCAACGATATGCGCATGATCCTTGAAATTGGCGACGAAGGACGAGTCCCGTGCGGCCATGTTGTGTCGGTCGTGGACCGTGAGCTGGAGCGTATCGACGGCCAGCTGCGGCAACTCCGTTCGCTGCGCCGCGACCTCGTCACGCTTCGTGAGTGCTTGGGCGACGAGATCGCCTCCGGTCGGGCGAAGCCCGGATACTGCGAGCATCTGGTGAAGGCGCCGGCATCCCTGACCCGCCGGGACTCGCGCAAGCGCATCCGCTGATCCAACGGGATCCTGACTCAGCCCGTAGCTTCGTCGACAAGCTGAACGCACGCACACGGTGTGATGCCTGGAACCTGCGCGCTGTCCTGCGTCATCGAGCGGATCCCTCGATGGATGGCTTTGAGCCGCGTGCGCGTGTGCTGCAGTTGATCGATCCGTTCGTCGATCTGTGTGAGCGTATCTCGAATCGATCCCTTCAAGGCGCGACGGACATCGCCGCAGCAGGCGTCATGCGCGACCCGGACGATAAGGCCGACTTGATCGAGGGGAAGCTCAAGCTCACGCAGCCCCCTGGCGAGCCGAAGCGAGGCGAGATGCGGCTCGGCGTAGTCCCGGTAGCCGTTCTTGCTCCGAACGGGCGGAGGAAGCACCCCCCGGCGCTCGTAGTAGCGGATCGTGTCGGCGGTCAGGCCCGTTTCGCGGGCTGCCTGCTGAATGTTCATATTCGCCTCCTTGACCTTGGAGTGACTCCATAGTCTACCGTGGCAGTGTCGGCGCTCGTAGAACGGCAGTGCCTCGGCAGACATAGGCATCAAAGGAGACGACCGTGGACATGTATGATCTGGTGATCATCGGCGGCGGTGCGGCGGCGTTCGCCGCGGCGACCAAGACGACGGATCTCGAGCTGCGCTCCGTCATGATCAACGACGGGCTGCCGCTCGGCGGCACCTGCGTCAACGTCGGCTGCGTGCCGAGCAAGCATCTCCTCGCCGTTGGCGACGAGTACTACTTTCCCCAGCACCCGGTGTTCGACGCCCTGCGGAATGGGCACGCAGCGAGCTTCGACTTCAAAACGGCGATCGGCGAGAAGCGCCGGTTGGTCGATGCACTGCGCGACTCGAACTACAGTGACGTGCTCGCCAGCTTCAACGGCCAGGTGGAACTCATTGAGGGACGGGCGCGCTTCGTCTCGGAGCATGAGGTCGAGGTGAACGGGCGGAGGCTTACGGGCCGCAAGTTCCTCATCGCCACCGGATCCAGGCCCTCCATCTTGCCCTTCCCCGGCATCGAGACGGTCGGGTACCTCACCAACCGCACCGCGATGGACCTCGAGGAGCAGCCGGCGTCGATGATTGTCATCGGCGCCGGACCCATCGGACTGGAACTCGGCCAGATGTTCCTGCACTTCGGGACGAAGGTGACCGTGCTGGAGAAGATCCCGCAGATCCTCCCCCGCATCGAGCCGGAAGTCGCCGAAGAACTACAGCGAGCGCTCGAAGGTGAGGGAATCGAGATCAGGTGCGCCTGCGAGATCATCCGCGTCTGGCAGGAGGGAAACACCCGGTTCGTTGAGGCGAACGTGATGGGCGAGCGTCGGACGTTCGAAGCGGACGCGCTGCTGCTCGCCACGGGCGTCGTCCCGAACTCCGACGACCTCGGCCTGGAGCGAGCCGGCGTGCGCGTCGACCGGCACGGCTTCATCGAGGTGAACGAGTTCCTGGAGACGAGTGCGGTAGGTATCTACGCGGCGGGCGACGTCACCGGCAAGGCCGCCCTGGAAACCGTCGCGGCCAAGGAAGGCGCCACCGCGGCAGCTAACGCTCTGGACGCCGCGGGCAAGACAATCAACTACGAGCACATCCCGGCGGCCGTCTTCACGAACCCGCAGGTGGCGACGGTGGGGCTCACCGAGGAGCAGGAGATGGAGCGTTTCCAGGCCTGCGCCTGCCGGACGGTCGAGGTCGCCCGCATCCCGAAGGCGCAGGCGGTAAAGGAGACGCGCGGCCTGATCAAGATGGTCATTCATCCCGAGACCAGCAAGATCCTCGGCGTCCACATCGTCGCGCCGACGGCGGCGGACCTGATTCACGAGGCGACGCTTGCCGTGAAGTTCGGGCTGACGGTCGATGACATCATCGACACGGTGCACGTCTTCCCGACGCTCAGTGAGGGCATCAAGCTCGCGGCGCAGGCGTTCACTCGCGACATCAGCATCATGAGCTGCTGCATTGTGTGAGCAAGGAGGGAGCGCCGTGACCGAGCAAGAGCCGAACGCGGATGTCGCGATCACGATTCCGCGCGGCGGGGGTCTCCATCAGTTTGTGCTGGAGACCTTCGCGGCGACGGGACATTCGCCGACCATGGATCAAATCCGCGAGCGCTTCTCCGTCGAGACGCTCGAAGAGGCCGATGCCATGGTGGCGGAGCTGGAGCGAGCCGGATCGATCCACCGCAACCCCGGAGACGGCGCGATCACGCACGCCTATCCATTCTCCAACGAGCCAACATCGCACCGCGTGCGATTGGCCGGCGGCCCGGAAGTCTTCGCGATGTGCGCCATCGACGCGCTCGGCATGCCGTTCATGCTTCGCAGGGACGTGGACATCGCCTCCGCGTGCGCCGGATGCGGCGTGGAGGTGCGGGGCGGTCGCGTAGGCGCGCATGCGCCCTCGGATGTGACGGTGTGGCTCGGCGACACGTCTGAAGGCTGTGTCGCGGCGACAGATCTCTGCCCGGACCTCAACTTCTTCTGCTCACCAGCATGCCGCGAGGGATGGAACCGTACGCATCCGGAGAAGCGGGGAGAGGGACTGCGTTTGGAGGATGCGGTCTCGCAGGGGCGTCGGGTGTTCGAAGATCTGTTGTACGCCAACGACGATGGTTAACCATGGGCAGTCGCAGCTGGAGGACTGGCGGGATGATAGGGTGGGCAAAGACGACAATCGGATCCGTCGGCGCGTTGGGGGCGCTTCCGTTGTTGTGCTTGCCCTGCTTGCTGCCTCTCATTGCCGTCCTCGGCGGGCTTGCCGTGTTCGCCGCATTGGGCGGCTTCATCATGGACAACGCATTCGCCGTTGGCCTAGGTGGTGGCGGCGTGACCGCAAGCCTCGCGACCGCCGCTTATGCCGTTGGGAGGCGCCGCCGTCGCCGTGTTGCGTGTGGGTCGCCGGACACGCAGGCCACGTGTGCTATGCGGGCCGGCCGACGGCCCCCGTAGCCTACGCGTCACCTCGGTGCGCAGTACCATGACATGACGTGGCACTATCCTGGGGCCCACTCCGATAGGTAGCCGTTCGACCCACCGCTGGGCGCACGTCCGCACTACTGGCACCACCATGGGTTCATGGTGTTTGCGTTCTCGGCGTGCGCCTTGCAGATTCGTTAACCTGTCGGTCTCCTGATGGATACTAGCGCCATCCTTACTTCCGTGCAGCGTCTTCTGCGGCCGCGCTGGGCGCCTGGCGAACGTCAGGTTTCGTCAGAAGGGGGCATGCCCTCGAGCGATGGGCGCCGGCTCCAATACGAACCCGCACTCGACGGCATGCGCGGGCTCGCGGTGTTCGCGGTGCTCGCGTACCACGCAGATATGCCGTGGGCGCGCGGCGGCTATCTCGGGGTCGACGCGTTCTTCGTCCTCAGCGGCTACCTGATCACCGCGCTGATGATTGCGGAATGGAACCGGACCGGGTCGATCGACCTGCTTGAGTTCTGGAGGCGGCGAGCGAGGCGTCTTGTGCCGGCGCTGTTGCTGCTGCTAGCCGGCGTCATGGCCTACGCGGCGTTCATCGCTGAACCAGAAGAACTCCGGGGGCTGCGGCGCGACAGCGTGGCGACGGTTGCGTACATGGCGAACTGGCGGCCGGTGCTCGCCGGCGATTCGTACTTCGCGCAGTTCTCGACTCCCTCACCGCTGCTGCACATGTGGTCGCTGTCCATCGAGGAGCAGTGGTACGTCGTCTGGCCGCCGGTGGTGCTGGTCGCGTTCCGCGCACGCCCGCGCGCCATTCCGGCGTTGGTGATCGGGTGCATCGTGCTCGCCGCCGGTTCCGCGCTGCTGATGGCGTGGCTGCACGATCCGCACGGAGACTCGTCACGCGTGTACTACGGCACCGACACCCGAGCGCAGGCGTTGTTGATAGGTGCGGCGCTCGCGGGAGCCCTGGCATTACGGCCGCCGCTGGCGCTCTCGCGGCACGCTCGCATCGCGCTGGAAGCCTTGGTCGTGCTCTGCGTGGCGTATCTCGCGTGGATGTGGACGTCGACCGGGCACGACAGCCTGTTCATCTACCGCGGCGGCTTCCTGCTGCTCGCGGCGGCGGTTGCCCTCGTGATCGCTGGGGCGGTGCTCGTGCGAGACGGCTACGTCGTGCGCCTGCTGTCGGTGCGGCCGCTCCGCGTGCTCGGCCTTGTGTCCTACGGCGTCTACCTGTGGCACTGGCCGCTGTTCCTCGTGCTGACGCCCGACCGGACCGGCGTGGACGGATACGCGCTCTTCGCGTTGCGCCTCGCGATAACGCTGGCGGTCGCCGCGGGGTCGTACCACGCGGTAGAGATGCCGGTACGTCGCGGCCGCCTTCCGCAATGGAAGGGTTCGTGGGTGCTGGCGCCCGCATCGGTGGCAGCGCTGCTCGCGGGCCTCTTTATCGTCACACGCGGCGGCAGTGACTCCGTCCTGTCGGCAACCTCTTCCACCCCGCCGCCGTCTGCGGACGCAGCCGTCGGCGAGCGGCGGGTGCGGGTGCTAGTCGTCGGCGACTCTGTCGCCTTTACGATGGCGCAGGGGCTGGGACGTCAGGGTGAGGCTGCCAACCTCTCGGTGTGGAACCAGGCCAAGATCGGCTGCGGCGTGCTTCGCTCGGACGAAGTCCTGGTCGATGGGCGCTGGACGAAGCAGTCTGCCGAGTGCAACGATTGGCCGACAGCGTGGCAGTCGTACGTCGACGTCTTCCAGCCGGATGTTGCAGTCGTACTGGCGGGCGCGTGGGATCTCTACGACCGGAAGGCCGGCGGGCGACTGTTGCCGTTCGGCACGCCGGAAGCGAACGCATTCGCCGTCGATGAATTCGAGAAGGCGGTGGATGTGCTCTCCTCGGGCGGCGCAGCGGTAGTGCTGCTCACCACGCCGGACTTCGAGCGGCCGCAGCTTGGCGTTGCGAGCAACGGCCCGCGCTTCGACCTGGGCCGCATCCACCGCCTTAACGGTCTCTATGAAGAGGTAGTGAACCGCCGCGGCGCTTCAGTGCGCATCGTCGATCTCAACGGCTTCGTGGAGGCGAGTAAAGGCGAGGCACAAGACCAGTTCTTCAGCGACGGCGTGCACTTCACCACCGAAGGCGCGGACTTCGTGGCAACTTGGCTCGCGCCAGCGATCCGTTCCGTAGCGCCGCTGCGCCCGCCACCGCCTGGCGCGCCAGCGGCGGTGACGCGAACGGCCGGCGAACAGCCGCCTCGCTGGAGGGAGCTGCTGCATCACATCCCGGATACCCAAGAAGCGCGGTCGTTGGTCGTGATGAACGATTACGCACGCTTCCGGAGCATCTTTGCGGTTGGCCTGCCGGCGCGGCCGACCGACGGATCTGCGCTGCTGGACTACTACCGGCGCCTGATCTTTGGCCAGGATGGAAGCCGCACGGGCATCGTCCCGTCGCTGCTGTCAGGGATGGGAGGCGACCCTCCCCGCCTGACCGAGACTGAAGCCGAACTCGGATTCACCATCGACCAGGTGGACCAGGATGTGCGCACGGGCGACGACTCGGTGCAGGTGTTGCGTGGGCGCTTCGACACCGCGACGTTGATGGCCCGCGCAGACGAAGGTCATTCGGCACGAGGCGCGTATCTGTACGCGGCAGCGAGCGGCGATGCGTTGGAGTCAACGCTATCGGCCGCGGCCGGCGGCGCACCATCGCTCGGCGATCTCGAGGAGTTCGGAGTACTGGCCACGGCGCTGGAAGACAGCGGCACGTATACGGCGTCGTTGTCGTCCGGCGTAACGGCGTTTACGGTCGCCGAGCAGGCGAAGAGAGTGGCCGGTGCGGACGCGACACCCGACGCCCTAGCCCGCGTACGGACGGAGCTTGAGGCACAGCCCAGGCTGCGGCCGTATCGAGCCTTCGCGCTGGGGTCGGGATTCGACGAGGCCGGGCCATACACGGTCCTCGTGCTGCTGCACGATGATGCCGACGCCGCCGCCGCGAACGCGCCACTGTTGCGCGACCGTATCGGCGAGGCGACGAGCTGGGTCGCCGGCCGACCGTGGGCGGAGATCATCGAAGGCGCGGAGATAGAGACGGACGGCCGGCTGCTGGTGGCGACGCTTCGATCAAGCTCGCAGGGGCTGTGGTTCGGACTGCCCGCCGCGAGTGACACGCTGCTCTTGCACGACTGACGAGCGTCAGTCGGTGGGTGCTCACCAGTCAATCCCGCGGCACGATGTTCTGGGGTTGTTGCTGAAGGGGCTTACGTCGGGGCAGTGCTTGGTGCGAGCAAGGTCGCCGAACGCCACGAAGTTTGCAGCCGAGCGAGAAGGTGAGTCAGTGCAGCGGGCCCGGGCGTCCGGGCTCTGC
>Ga0326597_10003544_pt1 | contig 22398 bp, 15 predicted proteins | sample RVTome_12_FD_203789 | JGI IMG/M metagenome (GOLD analysis project Ga0326597, IMG submission 203789) | Soil microbial communities from uranium-contaminated site in the Upper Colorado River Basin, Wyoming, United States - RVT100D185 | ecosystem: Environmental > Terrestrial > Soil > Contaminated >...
GCATACACAAACGGTAATTTCGGTGCAAGACAGGCTGGTGAATTTGGGCAGCTACCCAATCGCCCCAGAGTTTGCGTTTGCCGTGAGCTCGATCCCGACCGAATTCGCATGCACGACGATGTGGTCGCCGACCTGGGTGCCGACTCGCTAGCAATGGCGGAATTGACCCTCCATCTCGAGCAGCGAATGGGGGTCAGCGTGCCGGGCGAGGAATGGCTGGAAGTGATCACCATCGGCGAATTGGCGGATCTCATCGAGCGTCATCGACACTCTTGATGCGCCGCACGCGAACTGATCAAAGGGCGGAGGAACTCTCCGGTAAATCTTAAAGTGCGTCATCCCCCGCGCGTGTTTCGGACTCGGCTTGCGGACGATCGGTTTCGATGGAAACTGATCTCGGTTGAAGCAGCCACACGCCGCCTGCCTGGACGCTTTCGATAACAGACAGCAGAGACATTCGTTCGTTCTGTTGGGTTACACAATCATGATAATGGACATCCTTGGTAATCTTCACGCGGCGAAGACGGATTACCTGAGCCGTGTCTACGAAGTAATAGAGGCGATTCTTGGGCAGCGGCGGACTAAATGTGACGCTCTTTTGCTTAGGCTCAGTGCTCGCGACTTCAACCGTCAATTCGGCGTCAACGTCAAAGAACTGTTTTACAATCGTCTCTCGCCGATCGGCCTCGGCTCCGCTGAAGGCCTCCAAGAATCCGGCAGGCAGCGCGATTGTTTTCCGCCCTGTGGAAACCGGAGGCGCCGATTTCACAGACTCTTGTCTGAGTGCCATCTCCCGTTTTCTTTCCAGCGAGACGTGAATATCAAGCGCCTCGACAAGCCGTCTGAATTGATTTTCGGCCGGAGGAATGCGAGTACTTATCGGATTGTGGTAACCCTTTTTTTGTTGAAGTTCACGCATGGCTCGGCGACGCGCTGAATCATCCTCACTTTGCCTGACACGACGTTCCCATTCCGCTTTTTTTCGACTAAAGCCACTCTGAGCCTGCCTTATCTGCTTCGTTGCTTCCTCGGCAGCACTCATGGAAAAAAGTCTTCCAGCCGAGTGACCTAGCGCACTCTCGTCAGTGAGCGGAATCGATTCCTGCCGCAATGTCCCGGAGCTTTCGACCGTCACCCAAATTCTAAGGTGAATGCTCTGAATTGCTGAAGTCAGATTCATAAACGCGCCTTCGTCGACCTTCGAAACGCTCACCGGCATGTCCGCCTCGGCTGGCGTCTTGGATTCGTCGGTGCGAAGGCCGCGGTTCGGTTCGGTTTCTGTCAACGGATGAACTTTCAAGCCAAGCCGGAGGAGGCGTGCGTGACGGATAGGAAAAACTAGCTGGGCACAATCGCGTTGTGATAAATCTCCTGCACATCTTCGCAATCGTTCAGTAAATTGATGAACTTTTCAAACAGGGGCAGATCTTCCGTGCTGAGGTTCTTGGTTGCCTGAGGGACGAAGGCGATTTCCTGGACTTCCAATTCCGTGTCGGGAAACGCTTCCAGCAACGCCGTCTTGGCTTTGTAAAACTCGGCGGCTGGAGCGAACAACGTCACTTGGCCATTCTTGCATTCGACATCGTCGACATCGACGCCTGCTTCCAACATGGCTTCCAGCACTTGCTCCGCGTTGTCTCCCTTGAAAGACAGGACCGCCAAGTGATCAAACAAGTGCGAGACGGAACCAGTCGGTCCTAATTTGGAGCCGGTCTTGGTGAAACAATTACGGACATCGGTAATCGTACGGTTATTGTTATCGGTCAAGCAATCGACGATGATCGAGCAACCACCGGGGCCGAAACCTTCGTAGCGGGCCGACACAAAGTCTTCGCCGCCAGCGCCCCGGGCTTTTTCCAGAGCCTTTTCAATCACGTGACTGGGAACCTGCTCGCGTTTGGCTTTCTCAATCAAGCTCCGTAGGGCCGGATTGAGATCGGGGTCCGGTACGCCACTTTTGGCAGCCACATACAGCAGCGTGCCATACTTGGAATAAAGCTTGGACTTCTGACCTGCCGTCTTGAGTATCGACACCTTGCGATTTTCGAAGCTTCGACCCATAGCGGTTATCTTTTGCCTTGTTACAGATGGGGTGGAGTGATTGCGTCAAAGAGGAAACGGCTACCGCCCAAGATATTCCTGCAAGCGCCGGAAGCTTTCATGGCGGGATTTGTAGCGGGCAACGCGTTTGCCGCGAGTGTCAGTTTGGTCGAGAGGTAGTGGTCGGGAAACTCCCATCATCGCTCCCGCGTCGAATCCGCCCGAATGTGTGATGGATGGTATGCTGGCGACGCCCAGCCGTTCCAGCTTCCGCGACATGTGGCAATCCGCGCACTGCTGAAACAGTACGGCTTTGCCAGCAAAGCCCCAGTCGGGTGCCGTCGCCTTTGTTCCGTCGATCGCGACCCGATACTGAGCATCCTCTTCTGGTTCCCGTTCCAGCCCGCCCGATTTCAACGCATCGAACAGCAGATGTCTCTTCATTCGATAGTCAAGCACATTGATGCCGACGCCGGTGTTCGTTTCCGGCTCACTCGATCCGTCAAGGTTGCGAAAAACTCGAAACTGAAATGATTCGACGATGCGAATCGGAACCGGACGCAATTGTTCGTCCATCGACATCATCAGTTGCAGCAGCACGACTTCGGTGCCAACGGGAATCTGAGGCGCGGTCTTTGGTGGCGGGATAAAGCCGAATTGAGCGGCGTATTTCCAGTCGATTCCCTGCGATTCTAGTTCCTTCAAATAGTCCACAACCTGCTGCCGACCTTCTGGGAAACGGTAAAAGATGCGGTAGTACGATCGGCCGAGCAGCGAACGGGCGTGCAACGAAATGAAGCGATCCATGATGTCTTCGTGCATGTCCGGGTAATAGAAATCCATCTCGACCCACTCGTCCGGCTGATTGAACAGCCCATGCGGAAGATAATTGACCGCGGCGTCGAAGTCGTGACGTGGGACAAACGCCCCCGAATCTATCGCCAGTGAATAAGTGTCGGGCAGCCGATCGAGTTCGCTGGCGGGTAACGCAAGCTGCTGCATGCAGGTTGCGAGCTTTCTGCATAGCGCATCGCGGCGTGCGCGAGTGGGCCCGTCGCCGGTTCGCTTGATGTTCTGATCGATCAGGTGATCGTAAACAGCCCACAAGTCGTGCTGAAAGACGACTCGTTTCAGCGGCTCCGCAATCATGCGAGATCCGTCCCTTTCCAGGAACTCATCGAGCAGCGGATTCACTTTCTGAAAGACCGCTTCACTGGACCAGTGCGTCGTCTGGCCCCACGCCAGGAACTCAATGACATCTCCTCCCTCGTAACGAACCATCTCTGGCTGCCCGTCTTCGGCGGGCAAGAGTCGCGGACGAATATAAAACGCCGCGAACATCCGATTCCACAAATGCCCGGGATCGGCATCATAGATTGGCAGCGGAGCGTCGCTCTTGAGTGTCCCCGCCAGCGGCCCGGCTTGATGGAAATACTCGCTGAGATCGTTGGCCGAGACGAGAGAAATGGCCAAGTTCCCGATGAGGACCGCGACTGACAAGTGCAACAAGCGAGCGTGCATAGCGTTGGGCAATCCTTTTGGATCAGAAAAAGGTGCGATTCAACTCGACGACGGAGTCTTGGCTTGCGACGAGCCTACCGGACGACGAGTAGTGGTATTGTATGGAAAACCCGGTGGTTGCTGGAGAACCCATCGTAACCCGAAGCGTAAGCGAGGCAATGCGTTCGGTCCTCGCTCACGCTTCGGGTTACCACGCGAATCGCCAGACTGCCACCCATCGATTCTTCTCTCGCTGATGCTCGAAAAAATAGTGGTAGACGGCAACATCGTAGTAACAGCCTTGTAAGGAAGTGGGCGGAACGGCGCTACCCCAAATGCCACTTACTTTAGCTCGAAGCGATGTGAGCGGTTTGGCGCTAGCCGCCGGTTTCCCAAAAAATACCGGTGGCTAGCGCCATTCCGCTCACGCCTTCGGCGAATGCTTACAAAAAAACCTTCGTCGTGTCTTGACTCGCCTACACTGCGTAGGTATTATTGCCGACATGTCGTAGGTAAGCAGAGTTTAAGGAGTTTGCGATGGCGAAAACTGATTTATCACCGCTGACCGATGCTCAGCGGGAGATCATGGAAGTCGTGTGGCAGCGCGGGGAGATCACGGTCAGTCAGGTGCGCGACGCACTGGCCCAGCGGCGCGAGCTGGCCCGCAACACGGTGCAGACGATGATCGTGCGGCTAGAGGAGAGGGGCTGGCTCAAGCACCGCGAACAGGGGCGGACGTTTGTCTATTCGGCGAATCGGCCGAGGGCCGTCTCGCTGGGAGCCAAGGTTGCCCAGATGATTGATCGGCTGTTTGCCGGCTCGCCGGAAGAGATGGTCACGGCGCTGATCGAATATCGGGGCCTGACGTCTGGCGAAGCCGATCGCATTCGCGAGATGATCGACGAGGCTGATACAAAGCAAAATCGCAACACGATGTAGGAGCAACGGTCATGAACGCCTTGGCACTTTCGCCGCTCAGCGACGAAGCTCTTATCTGGGTTGTGAATGTCATCTTGCAAGTGACGCTGGTGACGGCGGTTGCTTTGACGATCGCCGCTTTCGTGCGTTATAACTCGACGACGCGATATTGCGTGCTGTGCGTCTCGCTGCTGCTGGTGCTGTCGACACCGGGGATTGCACTCATCATGCAATCATCAGGTAAGGGCCTCTTGTCGGTGTCGTTGATGCACGAGCCAGAACTCGCTGTGATCAATGCGGCTGCTGTGCGGCCGACAGTCGATAGCCAAGCCTCCATTCGTGACCACTCCGGTCACACATCGTCGATTTCCGCGGGAGTTTCGACCGATAGCTCCGATCCTTTTCTGGTTAGCAATTCTGCGAATCCGGGTCATCACGATGCCGAACCGATTGTAATAGACGACCGCGCCGGTGCGTCATCATCACTTGCCCCAGCGCCAGTACGAGAAGGCGAACAGGCGATCTCGATTGTTACACCCCAGACCTCGACACGAACTGGGCGAGTGCTTCGAGCTACCGTTACACCGTTGCTGCTGGCGTGGTTAACGGGAGCCATGTGGTTACTCACCAAGTTGATCGTAAATTGGTGTCGTCTGGCAGCGATCCTCCGATCCGCAACACCCATCACGAGTGCTTTGCTCGTCGAATCGTTTCAGCAAGTGAGGTGTGAGTTGCATCTAAAACGCTTGCCCAAGTTGGTTTCGTCGCGGCATGTCTCTGGCCCGATTTCGGCGGGCTTGTTCCGCTCGTATGTCGTCTTGCCGGAAGAGATGCTCAGTCGTGTTGGGCCAGCCCCATTGCGTGACTTGCTTGTTCATGAAGTCGCACACGTCCTGCGGCACGACCAGCTAGTGGTGTTATTGCAGAATGTTGCCTCCGCGATCTTTTGGCTGCATCCGCTGGTAAAATCACTGAATCGGCAACTGGCTCAGGCGCGCGAAGAAGTATGTGACAACTACGTGTTGGCCGCGACCGACGCCCCGTCGTACAGCCGTACGCTGCTCGCTCTGGCCGAGCTATGTCAGGCGGCGCGTCCCATCCCTGGTGCCGTGGGATTATTCACATCGCGGTGGAAGCTGGAGTCGCGTGTCGCGGGATTGCTCGACGAGCGCCGCAACCGCATGGTCCGACTGACTGCTTCGGGAAAAACATTTGTCTTCTGTCTCTCGCTGGTCATGACAACGATCGCTGCACTGGGGACGATGACACTGGCCGGCGGACAAACGGAAGCGACTGACGCGAAGATCGACTTGAGGCCGCGTAAAAGCGACACCCCGACCTCCGTGAACAGCTTCGTTGAAGTTACGGGCATCGTCTTGAGGCCGGACGGTTCTCCAGCAGCCGGCGCGACCGTCAGGGCGGCGTTGAGCGTATGGGCGGACATCAAGGGGCTGTTGGGAGAAGAGTTCGAAACGCCGATGTCCGTGGCGACGACTGACGTGCAAGGCCGCTTCACGATTCCCGTTTACACGCGGCCTTACGGCGATCTCAGCCGTTTGTCTCCGCGCTGGAGCGAGCAGTGGAAGCAAACGCGAATCGCTGCGTCGATCGCTGGCTTCGGCCCGGCGTGGGTTGTCTATGACGAGATCGATCCCGATCAACAACTCACGTTACAGCTGGTCGACGACCTGCCAATCCGTGGCCGTGTGATTGATCTTGAAGGGCAGCCAATCGCCGGAACTGCGATCACAATCTCCGGGCCGAATGCGGCAGAGAACGAAGACCTATCGGCATGGTTTTCCAGCGTCAAAGCTGGCGAGCCGTTGTGGACAGCGTCTCAGCATATCTCGCACTCAGTTGACACGAGATTGATCGGAGTGCCGGGAAAAGTAAAAACGGCCGACGACGGTTCGTTTGAAATCATTGGATTTGGCAAGGAACGCATTGTTGGGCTCGTGTTTGAAAGCGAATCGGTCGCTTATCGAAAAGTCCGCGTAGTCACTCGGAAGATGCAGCCCCTGCTAGGGGTGATTTCGACACACGCCTCGTCAGTAGAGTCGGTCTTCGGGTCGGAATTCACATTCATCGCCTCACCGACGCGACTGATCGAAGGCCGTGTCGTCGACGCCAAGACACGTGAGCCGCTGGCTGCTGTCGTGGTCCTAAGTGATAAGCTCGCAGACCATCCGATTAGTGGACGTTCTGTCATCAAGACCACTACGAATGATGATGGTCGTTTTCGACTTGTCGGCATGCCTAAAGCGGGAGGCAACGTGCTGTTGATGGTCCCTAATGATGATCAGCCGTATCTAATGCGACGCGTTCCGGTTCCCGATCCGGCTGGCATCGAACCGGTCTCGATGACAATTGAATTGCATCGCGGCATGTGGATTACCGGTCGTGTTGCGGATAAGGAGACGGGCGAGCCAGTCGCGGGCGTTCGCATGCACTATTTGCCGTTTCGCAGTAATGAGTTCGCCCAGGCGCTGCCCGAGTTCGACCTAGATGGCAACACGGATGGCGATGAAAAAAGGTATCAGACGCGGACAGACGGGACGTATCGCCTAGTGGGTTTGCCGGGCCGAGCGATCGTCGGTGCCGAAAGCATCTTGAAGCCGTACCGCTACGGTGTCGGATACGAGGCGATCGACGCTCCCAAGGAAGGAAAAACAGACTGGTTGCTCACCTACCGAAATCCGATCAATCCGAGCCCGAAATGGCCATCTGCAATGCGCGAGATCGATCCGCGCGAAGGCGAGACGGAGGTCAAGCTCGATTTGGAACTCGATCCCGGTGCGTCGATCAAGATTCGTATGGTGGACGAACGCGAGCAGCCTGTGGTGGGAGCGGCGATCGATGGGCTGATCGCGCGAGGCTACTTACCCGCGACCGACGGAGCCGTGCAAACGGCAGTTAACTTCGGACCGGGAGAAGTTCGCTCGATCATCATCCGTCACGACGACCGCAAGATTGGTCGCGTCGTTCGTGTTGGTCCGGCGCAGGATGGGAACGATGAGTTGCTTGTCAAGTTGCAGCCTTTCGCGACGGTGACCGGTCGATTATTGAGCAGGGACGAACCAATGTCCGGCTTGGTGATCGAACCGCGAGTGCTGCCCGGCGGTGATTTCAGCAAGTCGCTACCGCCACTGGCAAGCGACTCGGGTGGCCGTTTCACTTGCACATTAGTTCCGGGCTGCGAATATCGCTTGCAGGCCGAAGGCAAGGGACTCGACATCTATGCGACGATTGCCGACAAACTTTCCGTCGAACCAGGAGAGACAAGAGATCTCGGCACGCTGACTTTAGGAGACGACCGCAAGTTCGTCGCGATCTCGGCGGAGACTACGCAGAACGAGGCCGAATCTTCTCAGCGGCAACTTGAGTCTGACAAAGAAGCAAACTCGCAGGTCATCCATGGAGTCCTAACGGGTCCGGATGGAAAACCGGATGCCGGTGCCTTCGTCGTCGTGATTGGACTCGAGGCGGTTAAAAATGTGCTGCCCGTGGCAGAAGTGTTGGCCGAGGGAGTCGCGGATGACGCTGGTCGCTATGAGTTGACTCTGCGGGATGTGTCCTCGAAAACGCATGTCTATCCCCATCTTGTCGCTTGGACCGAACAGTCGGGGATTAGTTGGCAGCGCCTCGACTTGGACGCCGAGCAGACGGAGTTAGACATAAAACTGCAATCGCAGCAACTGATCCAAGTTCGATTAGTTGATATCGAAGGCCGTCCTGCGGCGCACTTGCCGGTCAATTTGTCGACGGTGACAATCGCCGGCCCGGAAGGTCGAAGTGATCCAGGATTCGGCTCTTTCCAACTCGATCCCGCGCCGAAGTCCTGGCCCGTGCCAACCAAGACTGACGATCGTGGATTGCTGACGATCACCAACATTGCTTCAGGACACGGGGTGTATTTGAAGATCCCTGGAACGGAAACGTTCGCTCGGCAAGACCTGGCATTGAACACGGGGAGCCCAGAAGTACGCGGCGAACGGGACGGGACGTATCGCAGCGTGGTGAAGAACATGAAACCGGGCGAAGTCGCGACGATCCCGATTGCTCCGGCGCAAATCTTTGAGGGTGTTGTATTACTTGGCGACAGTGACAAACCTGCCGCGAATGCTCGCATCACGATGTGGGCCAGTCAGCAGGAACCTTTCGGATCGATGGTGTCGATCGATGGTAAGACCGACGAAGCGGGCCGGTTTCGCCTGAATCCCTACCCCGGTATTCGTTTCGGCATTATCGCCTATCCGCCGGAAGGCACCCCGTATCAAGTCCAGCGACTGAACGATCTGCGCTGGAGTTCAGGAGCAGCGTCGAAGAACATCGAGATCCGACTCGATCAAGGCGTGCTGGCTCAGGGGAAGGTCGTCGATGCGCAGACTGGCCAACCGCTCCGCGCTGCTTCAGTCCAGTATTACCCGGATCGACTCAACAACAAGAATATCACGGACAATATTGTCACTGGCTGGCAGAGCATTCAGAAGACGGACGATGCCGGCCAGTACAAGATTACTGTGTTGCCGGGCCCGGGAACGCTGCTCGTTCACGCTGCGCAGGCTGGCTACATCCTGCAGGAAGTTGGGTCTCAAGAACTGGATGCAGGGAAGCCGGGAGGAGCACGCACGTACGCACATGCCTTCCAAAAAATTAATCCGACCGTCGGCGAACCGCTGGAAGCAATGAACATCGCCCTGCAACCCGGCGGCTCTGTGAAAGGGACTCTTGTGGACGCGAAGGGAAATCCTATCGAACATGCGCTCGTCGTTTCTCGGCTCAAGATCCTCGATCATTCGCCGCGGTGGCGAGGCTTTCCCGACGAAGCACACAACGGCAACTTCGAGATTAGCGGACTTCGCGACGGTGAAGAATATCCCGTTTATTTTCTCGACGCCAAGAGTCGGCTCGGCGCGAGCGCGATGATCAGCACGAAGAACGCCGCGCCAACGATCGTGCTCGAACCCTGTGGTTCAGCCACGGCACGATTTTTGAATCCAAAGGGCGGACCCGTGGCGAGCGGACTGCCGCTCGGCTTGCATATGGTCGTCACACCAGGAAAGACCACGTACGATGTCCGAGCCATTCTTCGCGGCGAGACGGTCGCGGACGAGGACGACAATTCAAATATTGACCGCGTCAACTACTGGCCAGGCCCCGCTACCAACGAGAATGGGGAAATGACTTTTCCTGCTTTGATCCCAGGCGCGCGATACCGGTTTATCAACTTCGTCGACGGCGACCCGCAAGTCGCGAAGGAATTCGTCGCCAAGTCCGGTGAGACATATGACATGGGTGAAATCGAAGTGAATGTTGACTAGTTGGACAGCGCCACATCTGGGATATCCACCCATGAAATACAAGCACGAAGCGCAAGCGAGTGAACATGCACGTAACTCGTTCACTCGCTTGCGCTTCGTGCTTGTATTCGATACCAAAGTGACGCTGTCCAACTAAACCATCGCGTGATTTGCGAGGGCCCGTCCAATGCTTGAGCAATATGAGCCGACAAGCGAAACAGCGTGGAACGCAAGTCGCGTCGTCCACCTGCATCGACGAGCCGGGTTTGCGGCGACCTGGAACGAAATTCAGCGCGACCTGAGCGACGGACCGGCTGCCGCTGTAACGCGTCTGTTGCACAACAGCCCAACAGGCCAGCAGACAGACGCTGGCGAAGTCACATCAGACTTCGAGCAGATGTCGTCCGTGATTTGCGACGCGGCGGTTGGATCGGGCAACATCAACCGGCTGAAGGCATGGTGGCTGTACCGGATGCTGTTCACGCCCGATCCGCTGGGCGAGCGGCTGACGCTGATGTGGCACAATCACTTTGCGACGAGCAACGTCAAAGTGGCAGATGTTAGTTTGATGCGGCGTCAGAATGAACTGTTCCGCAAGTTCGCTCGCGCTCCGTTCGGCGATTTATTGCATCGCGCCGCGAACGATCCGGCACTTTTGATCTGGCTCGACGCCGACGCGAACCGCAAAGAGCATCCCAACGAAAACCTTGCCCGCGAGATCATGGAACTGTTCTCGCTGGGCGTCGGTAACTATACGGAAGACGACGTTCAACAGGCCGCCCGCGCACTGACCGGGTGGTCGGTCAACAAAGGCAAGTTCCGCAACTACGACCAGTATCACGACGACGGCGAGAAGACGATCTTTGGGCAACGCGGCAACTGGACCGGGGAGGGCTTCGTGCGAATGCTCGCTGAGCATCCGGCGACTTCGCGGCGCATCGCGTTTCGGATCTGTGAACAATTTCTGGGCGAGACGCTTTCCAGCCCTGACATCGTCGACGAGTTGGCCAGCGGCCTTCGCGAGCGAACGCTCGACGTCGGCTGGGCCGTTGAGACGGTCGTACGCAGCAAGACGTTCTTCTCCGCTGGCAATATTCGCAACCGCGTGTTGAGCCCGATCGAGTTTGTGGTCGGTGCCGTACGATCGCTCGAAATCATGGACCCGCCGCCGAGTACTTTGCTACTGGCGGAAGCGACGGCCAACCTCGGACAGGACATTTTCAATCCGCCGAATGTATTTGGCTGGCCCGGCGGTCGAGCTTGGCTGACCAATCGAGCACTCATCGGCCGCGCGAACTTTGCGCTTGCACTGGTCAACGGCGAACTACACACGCCGTCAAAACCGTTCGATGCCGCGGCGCTCGCCGCATCGAACGGCTTCACAGAGGCCGGAGAAATCGGATCGTTCTTTGCACAACTGCTGCTCGGACAAGAGGAATTGCCGAACGAGTTGCGACAATACCTCGAAACGCCAAACCGTCTTGTCACTGCGATTCTCGCTTCACCCGAAGCACAACTTGCCTGAAGGAGGACAGCATGTCACGCGCTCGTTTCAACCGTCGACAGCTTTTGCGGTGCGCTTCAATGATCGCGATGGCACCCACCGTGCCGGCGTTCCTCAGTCGCATGGTCCGTGCGGCGCAGCCCAACCACAACGGTCGCATTCTGGTGGTGATTCAGCTCAGTGGCGGCAACGATGGTATCAACACCGTCGTCCCGTTTGCCGACGAAGGCTATGCGAAGTATCGCGACAAATTGCGGCTGAGCGCAAACGAACTGATCAAGGTGAACGATCACATCGGTCTGCACCCGGGATTGCGATCGGCGGCCGATCTGCTCGAAGACGGACGACTCGCCATCGTGCAAGGTGTTGGTTATCCGAACCCCAATCGTTCGCACGACGTAAGCATGGCGATTTGGCAAACGGCTCGCTTCGACCCCGCCGAGCACAAGACGTTCGGCTGGATTGGCCGCGCCATGGACGGGCGCTCGGCGCGATCGGACGGCGCGCCCGATTCGATTCTCCTCGGCGACGAGAACCCACCGATCGCCCTTCGCGGCAGACGTTCGACTTCGATTTCGCTGGCCCATCTGGACGATTTGAAGGCCAAACCCGGCGCGACGTTTTCGACTGCGCTGCCAGGCGACGCCGACCATGACTTGCTCGCCTTTACACGACGGGCAGCGCTCGACGCGAAATCCACCGCCGAACTGATCGACGAAGTCGCGAAGAAGTCCGCGAGCGACGCATCTGCGTATCCGAGCACCGAACTGGCCGGTCGACTCAAGTCGATCGCACAGCTCGTCAAAGCCGACTTCTTGACGCCGGTCTACTACGCCATCCAACCCGGTTACGACACTCACGCCGCGCAACTCCCAACTCACGCCCGTTTGCTGCGCGAACTCGGGAGTGCGATCAAAGCGTTTCATGACGATTTGCAGACCGCCGGTCTGTCTGACCGAGTTCTCACGTTTTGCTTCAGCGAATTCGGCCGCCGCGTCAAAGAAAACGCCTCGCTAGGCACCGACCATGGCACGGCCGGGCCGGTGTTGATCGCAGGCTCGGGCGTCAATCCCGGCCCGTTCGGCCAGCCGCCCAGTATGACCGACCTGGAGGGCGGCGATTTGAAAATGCAAACCGATTTCCGACAGGTCTACGCCACAATCCTCGAAGACTGGCTTGGGGTCTCGTCGGCGTTGGCATTGGGGAACACGTTTGAACGGTTGAAGCTGATCTCGGACACGTAGGATTATCACCTCGCGTCGGGCATCTTCTGTCGTAGAACGGAATTCATTCCGTTGGCGAACGCTCGTCAATCTCGACGATTCTCCACGACAGCTAGCGCCACTTCACGACCCTTGGTTCCCACTTCTGTTCGATCTTCGAATAGGCCACGATGTAGCCAGCGGCTCCGGAACTGGTCGCCACACGTATCTGAGCGGCGATTTCGGTCTCATCGACATCCCAGCCCTGTAGCACGGTGATAAGACGCGAAGCTTCAATCGCGTTTCCGCCATGGTGGCGCGGCATCGATTGAAAGGATGTGACGGCATGATGAATCCAGCCCGCCGTCTCTCCGTAGACTGGCAAGTCGCGTTGAAACTCGCGGTACGGCACCAGTACCGCCAATTGCGGGCAGCTTCGCGACAACGGCATCAACTGGGCCGTGTACGCCTTCCAGCAAATTCCCTTGAAGCAACCGACGCCCGCACACAAGCCGTCCTGCACTCCGTCGTGCTCTTCGCATTCCGTGGTCCAAACGGGAATGACCGGACAATCAGGCACTGAGTCCTGCACGGCCTTTACAAATCGCGCAGCCGCATCGTCACTGAGAGGCGTCGTCGTTCGTTTCTTTCCATAGTCGCTGGTCCAGCGGCAGAGCGTGTTACCACAGCCGCAGGCCGACGGGGCTCCCTGCAGATCGTTTAGAAAAACTCCCTTCGATGCCGGCTTGTCGGCCAGCACTTGCCGCACACGTTTTAGTTGAGCCTCGTAGGTTTCCTTGGAAATAATCGAGACCCACGGATAGGTTTTGACAACTTCGTCGTCGCCTGGAACTGGGACGTCGGGAAAGAAACGCCGCCATTGCGAGTGCCCCTGCAAACTGGCCATCCATTTGGGACGCGCGTCGGCCAATTCTGGAGAGCGAGCGACTTCGATCCAATAATACAGGTCGAGGTTCGATTGGAGGACGCGCGCCGCTGCAGCCTGTTCCCTTTGATCGGATTGCTTGGAATCACTTCCCAGAACGACCACAACGGCCGTCGTCCCTTTGGCTGTAAGTTGTTGAATCCGCGCGTCGGTGATCTCGTCCGCGGCCAGTAACGCCCCACGGAGGTTGTGATGAGCGTTTACTGTCTTGCCTTCTTCAGCGCGAACTGCGACCGCTGGGGGAAGGATTGACAGGATCAGAATTGCGAATGCCAGGCGGCTATTGAGGAGCATAGATTGAGGTCTCGGGGTACTCGGCCGACCATGCGTACCATCGGCACTGAATGCTGTTGATCCATTTCAATTCTTGGCCGCGCAAAGGACCGTCCACGGCGCGGCCCGCCAGCGTCCAGCGAGTTCCGGTTTCCTTGTCCTTGAAGGGTGCCGATTCGGGCGAAATGTCGTCGGCATAGAACGTCAGCGTTCGCCCATCAAGCTGCCGGTCGAAGGCGACCGCCGTTTTGGTCGGCCCGTACCAGAAGACGGCGATGTGTCGATCCGCGGATTGATCGAGCAGGCAGGCACGCTGAGGCAGATCACCGAGCGGATAGGCTCTCGTCGTGGACCCAAACTCGACGCCCAAAACTATTGTAGTGGTTTTCAATCGCGGATCGACGTTACCAATCGAGGACGTTGCTTCCTTGCTCATTTGCGTCGGGAGCAACTCCGGTTGGTATTTGTTGCCGTCAAACAAATCGTACGTCGTCGACTCGGGATGCAACATCACCCAGTAGCTCCAGTCCGTCACGAGGCTTGGGATCCGTTTCAATTGCTGTCCTTCCCGCGGGCCGGAAATCGCGATCCCAGTCAACGCAGACCACAACGTTCCATCCTCGCTCTGCACGACCATCACGCCGCGTCGCCATCCGTACAGTTTGTAGCCGTAGGCTTTCTCATACGCCGCGACATAATCGCCGTCTGGGTCGTAGAAAAACAGACCGTACGTATCGTTAACGACGCGCGAACTCGACAGAAAATGCCGGATTGGAAATGCGCCGCCGTTATGAACGGCGCGCAACCAGGCAAGCGACCGGTCGTCGTTCCGGATCAGCGACTTGCGGTGCTGCGTCGAACAGTAGGAGCAGGGAGGCTCCGTGATTGGTTTTCGGCTCTCCACGGGCGCCAGGATTATCTCGTCTGCGCCCGCGGTGATTGTTTCCAGGACGATGAGGTGCGGGATCAGGATCATGCTCGCCGATACGAATCGGAAACCGAACAGCCTGCTGATCTGACGATGGGAATGCAGTTTCAACACGGATTGACTCCAGTGAACCATTGACGGACGGAAACGACAACTGAATTGTAATGGAATCGCAAACCGAATTCACCATGCTCTGGCCATCGATTGTCGAAGTAGGAAAATGCCGATCCGCCCCTGCATATATGCAGTTGCAACGTTAGACAAAGAGTTCGCGGACTACGATACCTTCGACGTCGGTGAGACGGAAATCGCGGCCGGCGTAGCGGTAAGTTAGACGTTCGTGGCCCAGGCCTAATGCGTACAGCAGCGTCGCGTGCAGGTCGTGGATGTGGACCTTATTCTCGGCCGCGTAGTAGCCGTAGTCGTCGGTCGAACCGTAGCGGAAACCGCCTTTCGTGCCGCCGCCGGCCAGCCACATCGTAAAACCCTCGGGGTTGTGGTCGCGGCCGTCTGTTGTTTCGGCGGTTGGTGTGCGGCCGAACTCGCTGCCCCACCAAACGAGCGTGTCGTCGAGCAGTCCGCGCTGTTTCAGGTCGGTCAGCAGACCAGAGATTGGCAGGTCCACTTCGCGGGCGTTCTTCTCGTGATCCCGCTTGAGGTTGGAATGCTGGTCCCATTGCACTTTGTCGTCGTTGTGGGTGACTTGAATGAACCGCACGCCCGCCTCGGCGAAGCGGCGCGCCAACAGACACATGCGGCCAAAGTTGGCCGTCACGGGATCGTCCATCCCGTAGAGCTTCCGCGTCGTCGCGGATTCGCCCGACAGGTCCTCGACTTTCGGGATCTCTGTCTGCATGCGAAAGGCCAGCTCAAATGAGTTGATCCGCGCTTCCAGTGCGTCCTCCGAACCGGACTGGGCGAGATGCTTGCGATTCATCGCATTCAACCGGTCGAGTTGCAGGCGTTGAATTTCACGCGGCAGCTTTGAATTCTGAATGAACTTCACCCGTGCCTGATCCGCTGGCACGCTGGCATCTCCGAGTGCCGTCCCGTTGTGTGCAGCGGGCAGGAATGCGGAACTCCAGTTGTTGATTCCGCCAAACGCCAGCGTCGGGCAGATTGTCACGAACGCCGGCAGATTTGAGTTCTCCGAGCCCAGGCCATAGCTCACCCAGGAGCCGATGCTGGGCCGGATGAAATTGTCACTGCCCGTGTGCAGCTTCATCATCGCGCCGCCGTGAGCGGGATTCGTCCCATGCACAGAATGCACCATACATAGGTCATCGACGCGTTCGGCGAGTCGCGGGAAAAGATCGCTGACCCACAGTCCGCTCTCGCCGTATTGCCGAAACTTCCAGGGCGACTTGAGCAGGTTGCTGGTTGCGTTGAATTGAACTCGGGGCTTCGCGAACGGCAATGGTTTGCCGTCATCGCGAGTCAACAGCGGTTTCGGATCGAACGTGTCCACCTGCGAAGGACCACCAGACATCATCAAGAAAATGACGCGTTTAGCCCTGGAAGCGAAGTGCGGCAGCTGGGGCGCAAGCGGATTGTCGATCGACGCGTGGGCTGGCGACTCGTCAGCCAACATCGACGCCAGGGCGAGCGAACCAAATCCAACCGCCGATCGCTGTAGGAGAGTTCGTCGCGAGATGAGAGGTGCGATGTCGTTTTGGTTCATATTCGACTCAGAATTGCGGGACTCGTGCATTGATCAGCCGCTGGGCGATAGCCCGCGGTTCCATGCGAGAACCGGAGGCTAGCGCGTTCCGGCTAGTGATTCTCGATCGATTCTCATTTCACATAGATGAACTCGTTGGCGGCCAGGGCGACGTGGCAGAGTGTGGCCCAGGCTTGTTGCTGGCGCCGGTCGGCGTCTGACTCGGTGGATTGGGCTTCCGCCACTTCGGCCAGGAAGGCTCGATCGGCCTGTCGTTCATCAGCTGTTGGCTCGCGGCCAAATGCGATCACGTACAGTCGCGACAGGCGTTGATCATCGTCAGGTGAATCGGCGAGCAAGCGGTCGGCGAAATCGGTGGCGGCCTGCATGACGAAGTCGCTGTTGAGCATCAGCAGCGCTTGCGTTGCCACGACAGTCGTCGCGCGATTGCCGGTCGATACGGCGGGATCGGGGAAGTCCAGCAACTGAAACAGATCGAAGACGTTGTTGCGGACGATCGGCAGGTACAACGAGCGGCGGCGGCTGTCGTAGGTCGTCAGGTCCTTGGAGGTGTGGTCGAAGAAGTAGGCGCGGTTCTTGAGCTTCAGCAACGAACCACCCATCGTCGTATCTAATTGCCCGCTAGTCGCCAGCAGCGCGTCGCGCACGGCTTCGGCTTCAAGTCTGCGCACTTCGGCTCGGCCGAAGAGCCGGTTTTCGGGATCATGGTCGCCTTTCGCTCCGCGAAAGACGCGCCCTTTCGCGGAGCGAAAGGCGACATTCGGCATCTGGGAGATGGCGGCGCTCGCCTGCTGATACGTGCTGGACATGACGATCAGTCGATGCAGCGACTTGACCGACCAGCCGTCGGCGATGAACTGGCGAGCCAGCCAGTCGAGCAATTCCGGATGCGACGGGGCCTCGCCCAACAACCCGAAGTTGTCGGTAGTGCGCACTAGCCCCTGGCCGAAATGCCAACGCCAGACGCGATTGACGAAGACGCGCGCGGTGAGCGGATGCCGCGAATCGACCAGCCATTCGGCCAGCTGCTGGCGGCCACTTTTCTTGTCGTTAAATTGCGGCTCAGGCGGGCCTCGTATCACGGGCGGCGTGCGTCGCGGAACGACGTCGCCCAGCTTGAGCGGATCGCCGCGCACATGAATCGCGACGTCGGTCACTTTATCTTCGGTGACGCCCATTGCCGACGGCAAATCCGGCCCGGCTTTCTCCAACGCGGCGAGTTCGTCGCGCAGTTTCTTGAGTTCGACCTTCGCCGCTTCGGGAAACAGCGTCTCCAGATTCTCCGGCGGCTTCGCATCGGAATCCGCGGCGTGTTTCTCGCCGGCCACCTTGTCCGCGGCGGCAACGAACTCGGAGATGGCCGTTTTCCTGGCCGCGACCGTCGCATCGAAATCGGCTTTCATAGCGGTCGCGGCGGCGGAAGGCAGCAGGTGTTCGTGCCACTCGGCAACTTTGATGTATTTGCGCATGGTCAGCGTGCTTTTGAAGATGCCTGCCAGGGCGTAGTAGTCCGCCGTGAGAATCGGATCAAACTTGTGGTCATGACAGCGCGCGCAACCCAACGTCAGCCCTAGGAACGCGCGGCCCGTCGTGTCGAGTTGCTCGTCGATGATGTCCATTCGCATCTTCGCCTCGTCCGTCTCGGCGAGAACCTTCGGCCCGATGCTGAGAAACCCGGTCGCGATCAACTGTTCATGCCGCTGTGTTTCGCCATTGAACGGCATTAAATCGCCGGCCAACTGCTCGCTGACAAACTGATCGAACGGCTTGTCGCGATTGAACGCCGCCACGACGTAATCGCGATACCGCCAGGCGTTGCCATGCGCGATGTTTTCATCGAATCCGTTCGAGTCCGCATAGCGCGCGACATCCAACCAGTGTCGTCCCCAACGTTCGCCGTACCGCGGCGATTCTAGCAGCCGATCGACGATTCGCGCAAAGGCGTCGGGCGCTTCGTCGGCGAGAAATGTGTCGATCTCGTCCGGCGTCGGCGGCAGGCCGGTCAAATCAAAGGTGACCCGACGGATGAGCGTCCGCTTGTCTGCTCGCATCGTCGGAGACAGCCCCGCCGCTTCGAGCTTCGCGAGGATGAAATGGTCCAACGCCGACTGCGGCCATTTCGAGTTGCTGACGCTGGGCACGGGCCGTTCGGCGGGTGGCTGAAATGCCCAGTGATTTGGATCGCGATTCCGTTTGGCCGCACGTGTCGCCGCAGGGAACGGAGCGCCCATCTCGACCCAGCGGACGAGTACGGCAATTTGACGCTCGGTGAGGTCGTCGTCTTTCGGCATTCTGAGGTCGTCGTCCGCCTGCAGGATTGCGAGGATCAGCAGACTTTGGTCAGGCTCGCCAGGAACGACGGCCGCGCCCGAGTCGCCACCCTGCAGCATCGCCTCACGCGAATCTAGCCGCAACCCGCCCCACTGCTTCTTGTCGCCATGACATGTGAGACACTGTTCGACCAGCAACGGACGAACACTGGTCTCAAAGAACTGGATTTGCTCCGCCGTTGGACGTTGCTGCTCGACCGCCGGTTCCCCGGCAGCCAGTGCGATACACATCAGCACCACGACCATCACCGATCTCCACTGGAAGGCCCGGCTTGAGCAACAACGTTGCTTCCGGATTCTTAGGATCCTGTGCGGCTACATACCAGTCTGACGTCGAACAGGTTAGATTATACCAGTCTAACCAACCAACCACAGGCTCAACGAAGCGGGAGGTCGGGTGTCCGGCAATAGATGGTGGATCGTTGTGCTGCTGATGGGTTACGCGGCGCTCGGGCATTTCAACCGCGTCGGCATCTCGGTCGCCGGCGACGAGATGTTTATCCCGAAGCTCGGCATTCCTGAAACCCGAATGGGCTGGGTCTACACGGCCTTTCTAATCGTCTACACGATCGGCATGTTGCCGGGCGGCTGGCTGATCGATCGCATCGGATCGGCGCGGGCGTTGACGCTGTTTGGGATGACGATGGGGACTTTCGTTGTCTTGACCGGCGTGTTGGGCTGGCTCACCAGCACGCCGGAGAGCTTGTGGATCGGGTTGCTGGTGATTCGCGGTCTGGCCGGAGTCTGCAACGCGCCGCTGCATCCGGCTGCCGCACATGTCGTGTCCGACGTGATGCCCTATAACCGTCGAGCTAGCGCGAACGGGATGATCACCGCCGGAGCGTTGGTCGGCATTGCTTGCTGTTATCCGGGCTTCGGTTGGCTAATGGATTCGCTGACTTGGCCGTGGGCGTTTGTTGCCAGTGGCTCGATGCTGATTGCCTGCAGTTTGCTGTGGCGGCAGCTCGCGTTGCCGTCGTTGCCGCATCCGCGATCGGTGCCGCCCACGACCCACGAGACGACGTTCACGATCGAAACGACGTTGACAACCGACGAGTCGAATTCCGCGGCAGGGTGGTCGCTGCTGAGGCAACGCAATCTGTGGCTGCTCACCCTGAGTTACGCGGCTTACGGTTATTTTCAATACCTGTTCTTTTATTGGATGGGCTACTACTTCAAACAAGTCTTGCAAGTGCCGGAAGTCGAGGCACGATGGGCGTCGTTCTGGATCATGTTGGCTATGGGAGCCGGCATGGCAATCGGCGGGCGGAGCACCGACGTGGTCTGCGAACTGCTGGGCACCATGCGCGGCCGCCGCGCCATGGTGCTGACCGGCATGGGCCTGGGGGCGGTTTTTGGGGTGATCGCCGTGAACGTCACCGGCCTGGTGAATGTGGCGCTGTGCCTCGCCATGTCGATGGCGGCAGCAGGCATGGTGGAAGGAGTTTTCTGGACGACGGCAACCGACATCGGCGGCAAGTCACGCGGACTTTCCGGAGCGTTCATGAACACCGGCGGCAATGTCGGCGGATTGATCTCTCCCGTACTGACCCCCATCATGGCCCAACAGATAGGCTGGTCCGGATCCATCGTCGTGGCCTGCGTCATCAGCGGCGTCGGTGGTTTCGTGTGGCTCCTGATTAAGCCGCCATCCTCCTCCTGAGGAGTACTCCATCCATGCTGACACCGGTGCAACAACTCGGTTATGTCATTGTCCTGTGCGACGACATCGATCGGATGAAAAAATTCTATCGCGATCTGTTCTCCTTCCCCGTCGACTCTGAAACGGACGAGAGTCTGGCTCTGCGAGTCGGTTCCGTGCTGCTGGGACTGCGAAAGCGCACGCGAAACTACGACGGGCGCAGCGGTGGACCAGAATCGCCCGGGGTCCAGCTGGCGTTCCTGGTTTCGCCAGCCGAGGTCGATGAGTGTTACGAATTGCTCCAAGTCAAAGGCGTCCAGATTCTCGATCCGCCGACCGACCAACCGAGAGGTCACCGAACCGTTTACTTTGCCGATCCCGAAGGGAACATCCTTGAGGTGTACGCTGAGATCTGATCATGAATGCCATTCACGTTCTGAGTGTCGTGTGTCTCATTCACGAGCTGAATCACGTGGAACGGTTCAGCCCGAATCGTGCTTCAGGGATGCCGTGCGTGGCTCTCGGTTGAGCGTTCTTTGTCGTTCGGCATGCTCGTGCCATACATTCTTGTCACACATCCAAGCTCAGCGGTTTCGTGTTGACAGTTGCCTGCGCAAAACCTAGTCTGGAGGTGTGGGTCCAAAAGTCCCGTTTCGCGAAGGCGGTGTACCCGACCGTCATTTGCAGAAAGAACTGCGAAGATGATTTCACAAACCGCTGAGTACGCGCTGAGGGCGATCGTCTACCTTGCCGATCAGGACGAACCGCGGACCAATGCACAGATCGCAGAGGTAACCGAGGTGCCGGTTGGTTACTTGGCGAAAGTGATGCAGAGCCTAAGCCGTGCACGAATCGTCACGGCTCAGCGTGGCCTCCGAGGTGGCTTCAAATTGGCAATCGAGCCAGACGAACTCACGGTACTGAAAGTCGTCAATATCGTCGACCCAGTGCGCCGCTTTCACGAATGTCCACTCGGATTGCACGGCATTAACCTCTGCCCTTTGCATCGCAGCCTGGATGATGCAGCCAAGGCCGTCGAAGCGACATTTGGCGACACGACAATCGCCGACCTGATCCATGTTCCACGACATCGCAAGCCGCTTTGTCGCTTCCCCGCCGTCCCAGAGTCTGCGACGTAACGAGCTGCTCCAACCGAGAAACTGCTGAGATGAACCTTCGATCCACTTCGATTCGAGATAATCTGTTCACTCGCATCGTCGCGCTGACGATCATCGTCCTGATGAGTATGTCCGCGTGGCTACGAGCCGCTTCCGCTCCCAATTTCATCGTGATCATGGCGGACGATCTTGGGTATGGGGATTTGAGCAGCTATGACGGATGGATCGAAACGCCGCATCTCGATACGCTCGCCGCGCAGGGGATGAAGTTCATCGACTTTCACTCGAGTGGGAATGTTTGTAGTCCTACACGAGCCGGATTGATGACCGGGCGTTATCAGCAACGGGCCGGCATACCCAGTGTTGTCGTTGCCGACCCGACGAGTGCGGTTCATTATCACGGCTTGCAGACGGGCGAAATTACGTTCGCCGAGCTGTTGCGCGAAGCGGGTTACTCGACGGCGATGTTTGGCAAGTGGCATTTGGGTTACTACCCGAAATACAATCCGATCCATCACGGCTTCGATGTGTTTCGAGGTTACGTCAGTGGCAATGTTGATTTCATTTCGCACGTCGATCAGGCAGGGACTTACGATTGGTGGCACCAGGATAAGACCGCCGTCGAGGAAGGTTATACGACCCATCTGATCACCAAACATGCGGTCGAGTTTATCGAAGCGAACAAGAGCAAGCCGTTTTGTCTGTACTTGCCGCATGAAGCCCCTCATTATCCTTATCAAGCCCCGAACGATCCGCCTCTGCGATCCGTTGGCGGTGCGTTCAACAACGAAGGCGAACGCAAGGACATCAAGAACGCCTATCGTGAAATGGTGCAGGAGATGGACAAGGGAGTCGGTGAAGTTGTCGAAGCGATCGAGCGACTGGGTCTCGCCGAGAACACGCTGATCTTCTTCTTCTCCGATAACGGCGCAAACAAGAACGGCAATAATGGCACGCTGCGAGGCGCAAAAGGAAGCAACTGGGAAGGGGGCCATCGTGTGCCGTGTATCGCTCGC